>Ga0210014_1003135_pt1 | contig 11121 bp, 9 predicted proteins | sample CryGeymeta201519_FD_183983 | JGI IMG/M metagenome (GOLD analysis project Ga0210014, IMG submission 183983) | Groundwater microbial communities from Crystal Geyser aquifers in Utah, USA - Crystal Geyser metaG 2015-19 (SPAdes) (version 2) | ecosystem: Environmental > Aquatic > Deep subsurface >...
AAAGTTTGAGCGGCGATTTGGCGTGGCAATTAATTAAAGAAGGCCACGAGGTTAAAGCATATATTAAAGATAAACATGATGCTGATGTTTATAATGGTTTTATAGAAAAAGTTGATAATTGGGAATCATACAAAGATTGGGCTGATGTTATTGTTTTTGACGATGTGGAATTTGGCGAGATTGCCGACAAGTTAAGGAAAAATAGTAAATTAGTTATCGGCGGAAGCGTTTATACTGACAATTTAGAAATGGATCGCGATTTCGGCCAAGTTGAAATGAAGAAATATGGAGTTAATATTTTACCCCAGTGGCAATTCTCCAATTATGATGAAGCCATTGAATTTATTGAAAAAAATCCGGAGCGTTATGTTTTTAAGCCCAGCGGCAATACACCATCCGCTGGCAAGGGGCTTCTATTTATAGGCCAAGAAGAAGATGGAAAAGATTTATTAGAGTTATTAAGACAAAATAAAAACGTTTGGCAAAAAAAGGCGCCGATTTTCCAACTTCAGAAGTTTGTTTCCGGTGTTGAGGTGGCGACTGGAGCTTTCTTTAATGGCAAAGATTTTATTCTTCCTATTAATGTAAATTTTGAACATAAGAGGGTTTTTCCGGGCGACATTGGACCGCTTGCAGGCGAGATGGGCACTCTGATGTTCTGGAGCGAACCAAATAAATTGTTTAAAATGACTCTTGAAAAAATGAAGCCGGCCTTAGTTGAATCCGGATACATCGGCTATATTGACTTAAATTGTATTGTAAATGGCAAGGGGGTTTATCCTTTGGAATTTACTGCGCGATTTGGTTATCCGACCATTCAAATTCAATCCGAAGGGATAACGACGCCGGCTGGCGAGTGGTTGTATAAACTGGCAAGCGGCGAAAGTTTTGAATTAAAAACTAAAAGAGGTTTTCAAATCGGCGTACGAATTATGGTTCCATCTTATTTGGTCAGTTCGAAAGACAAAGGAACGGTGGAAATGTATCACGACTTACCGATTCTTTTTAAAAAGCCTGATAATCTGGAAGGGATTCATATTGAAGATGTGAAATTAGAAGATGGAGTATGGCGAATAGCCGGAGTATCGGGCTGTCTTTTGGTTATTACAGGTTCGGGTACTACGGTTAATGAAGCGAGGCAACAGGTTTACACGAGAATAAAAAATATTATGGTTCAAGATATGTTTTATCGCACCGACATTGGTTTAAAATGGAATATTGACAGCGACAGGCTTCAAACCTGGGGATATCTCTACTAAAATTTCTAATTTCTAATTTCTAATTTCTAAATAATTCCCAATGATAAAATCAATAAAAGAATTGGGGGAAAAAGAGCTTTATGGGAAGAAAATTCTGCTTCGGGTTGATTTTAATGTGCCGATAGAGAACGGGAAAATTTCAGAAACGTATCGTATTAAAGCAAATAAAGAAACAATAAATTTTTTAATAAATCATGGCGCTGTTATAGGTTTTGTAAGCCACATTACAGCTATAGATAGTTTTGGGCCGATTTCAAACCAGATAAAAGAGGTTTTGGGCGTTGATTTTAATTTCGTGAGCGATTGCGTTGGCGAATCGGTTGAAACCAGTTTAAACAGCGCCAAACCCGGCGATACTTTTTTATTGGAAAATGTCCGAAAATACGAGGGCGAAGAGAAAAATGACATTAACTTTGCTGAAAACTTAGCTAAGCCGTTTGATTTATATATTAATAATGCTTTTTCGGCGTCTCACAGAAATCATGCCTCGCTTGTCGCCATAACTAAATTTTTGCCTTCTTACGCCGGATTTTTGCTTGTAAAAGAAATTGAAAAGTTAAGCAGCGCGCTTAATATGCCTGAGGGAAGAAAAACCTTAATTTTGGGAGGAGCTAAAATTGAAACTAAAGTTCCGGTTATAAAAAACTTTCTGGACAAAGCTGAAAATATTTTAATCGGCGGCGCTATCGCCAATGTTTTTTTGAAAGCAAAAAACATTGATATAAAAAAGTCCCTGACCGATGATAATTTTTTGCCGGAAGCTAAAAAACTTCTTGAAAAAAATTCCCACATTATCATTCCGGAGGATTATGTTATGGCAGATGAATTGATTCTTGATATTGGGTCAAAGACTATTGATGAGTTTAAAGAAATAATTTCCAAATCCAAAATGATTGTTTGGAACGGTCCGCTTGGGAAAGTTGAAGAGGAAAAATTTTCCATTGGCAGTAAGAAAATATCCGAGGCAATTATAAGTTCCGGCGCTTTTTCTGTTGTTGGCGGCGGCGACACGATCGCATTTTTGGAGAAGCTGGCATTGATTGATAAGTTTGATTATGTTTCCCCCGGTGGGGGAGCAATGTTGGAATTTTTAGCCGGGAATAAGTTGCCTGGCCTTCTTGCTTTAAGATATGACTAAAATTTTTAAATTTATCATTCTTTTTGTCATATTGATTTTTGTGGCAATTTTTATTTATCCCATTTTCAGACGATCGTCCGAAAATGGGATAAATTTAGATCTTAAAATCTCCACCTCCACATTAGACTTAGAAGCTTTTTCTCCCTTCGGGAGATCCCCCGCAGGGGGACAAAAAGTTGCCACAACATCCGAAAATACTATATCTGAAAATACTGTTAAAATTATAAAACCAAAACCCAAACCAATTTCTTACGTTGTGTCGCCCACTGTAGTGAAAGAAATTTCTTCTAAAAGTTTTTGGGAGTTAATTAATAGTTCGGTAATACAGCTTTATTGCGGCTATTTTAATAATGAGGCGGCGACATTTTCCGATATTTCGCGGGGGACGGGCATAATTATTGACGAAAAGGGTGAAATCATAACAAACCGCCACATAATTTATGATGAAAATTCTAAAAAAATAAGAAGCGACTGTTTTGTTTTAAAAAGCCTGTTTCCTAATGAAAAGTCTCAAAATCCCAAGATTTATTACACGGTTGAAATTATAAGTTATCCGGCTATTGAGAAATTTGGTGATTCTTTTAGCAAGGATAAGTATTATAATGATTTGGCAATACTAAAAATTTCCGGGAAACCAGAAAATAATTCTAAAATAAATCTGCTTTTAGGATTTGATTATGCATCATCGGATGATTATTCGGTTTTAGAAAACAGTTCCAGCACGTTTAATTTTTTGCCGTTCGATTGGAATTATCAGCCCAAAAACGGCGATGCCCTGATTACTTTGGGTTATGGCGTTGATGCTACCCATAATGCCAATAAAATTACTTCTACTATTGGAAAACTTTCTGGCAATATTGATATCGACGGGAGTTTAAAACCGCAAATTCTTCTTGTCGAAAGCAACGCGACAGCCGGATTTTCCGGCGGCGCCTTAATTAATCCCCAGTCAAAAGGACTCGTTGGGTTAATCAGCTGGATAACCAGCGGCGATGAAGCGGGTAAATATACCGTGGCAATTTTTCGGGATTTTCTAAAAACCTTAATGCTCCAGGACTTAAATTTTGAGCTAAAATAAGTTATCATTAAAAGTATGAGCAATTTATTAAAATTTCCGGATGGGTTTTTATGGGGGACTTCCACTTCGGCTCATCAGGTTGAAGGTAATAATCATAATCAATGGTCGGAATGGGAGAAAGAAAATGCAGAACGATTAGCCAAAGAAGTTATAAATTATTGGCAACCATGGCAACAGAAAAAGTTTCCGGAAATGTTTAATCTTGAAAATTATATTTCCGGTCGCAGTTGCGACCATTATAACCGCTATGAAGAAGATTTTGATTTGGCGAAAGCGATGAATAATAATGCTTATAGATTTTCAATTGAGTGGTCGCGTGTTGAACTAGAAGAAGGGGGATTTAATCAATTGGAAATAGAGCATTATAGAAATGTTATCAAGGCGCTTAAAATACGCGGCTTAGAACCTTTTATTTCTCTTTGGCACTGGACAGTGCCAGTTTGGTTTGCCAAAAAAGGCGGGTTCGAAAAAAACGATAATATAAAATATTTTGTCAGATTTTGTGAGCGAATTATTTCTGAATTTAAGAATGATGTTAAATTTTGGATCGTTTTAAACGAACCAGAAATTTATACCTCACATTCTTATTTAAAAGGAACATGGCCGCCGCAGAAAAAAAATTTATTAGCTTATCTGGTTGTATTTCATAATTTAATAAAAGCTTACCGAAAAATTTTTGAAACAATTAAAAAAATTCAGCCAAATTCTCAAATCGGAATCGCTAAAAATAATATTTATTTTGAGGGATGGCTTTCGCCGATTATTAGATGGTGGTGGAACTTTTATTTTTTGAACTGTATCAAAACCCATCAAGATTTCATCGGTCTAAATTATTATTTTCATAACCGCATTAAAGGTCTGAAGTTTAATCAAAATAAAAATGAAGAAACATCCGATCTTGGTTGGGAAATTTATCCTAAGGGGATTTATTATGTGTTAAGAGAACTGAAAAAATATCAAAAACCAATTTATATAACTGAAAATGGTTTGGCTGATGCCAAAGATGAAAAACGTGAAAAATTTATCAAGGAACATTTGTATTGGATTCATAAAGCCATTCAGGAAGGCGTTGACATTCGCGGTTATTTTTATTGGTCGCTATTGGATAATTTTGAATGGGATAAAGGTTTTTGGCCGAGATTCGGTTTAATTGAAGTTGATTATAAAACTTTTTATAGAAAACTGCGGTCATCAAGCAGAATTTATGGTGAAATTGCGAAAGAAAACAGCATACCAAACGAATAGTAAGTAATATTTTTTAATTTTTTAATTTATTCGCGCAACATTTACTTGCTATCGCTGACAAATGTTGCTAAGTTATAGATAGTATAAATAAGCAACAATTAATTAAAAAACAATGAGTAAGCGATTGGGAGTTTTTCAAAGGAAATTATTACTTTTATTTTTAGGCAGTCTGTCAATTGGTCTTTCTTATAATCCTCGCCGGCAATTTTGGATTCTGCAACAGATGCGGCGGGAATGGAACAGGATTAATAGGGAAGCGCTTCGAAGAGCTGTTAAAAGCTTGTATACGAGTAAATTAATTGATATGAAAGATGGTGATAACGGCTCGGTAAAAATAACTTTAACCGAAAATGGAAAGCGAAGAGCCTTGGAATATAAAATTGATGAAATGGTTGTTAAAACTCCCAGAGTTTGGGACCGGAAATGGAGGGTTGTTGTTTTTGATATTCCGGAAAAACATAAAAGAAAAAGGGAAGCAATGCGCCAACATTTAGAAAGACTCGGTTTTTACAAGTTACAAAAAAGTGTTTTTGTTTTACCGTATGAATGCTGTGATGAAATTGAATTTTTAATTGAATTTTATGATATTCGTTCTTATGTTAGACAAATTGTGGCCGAAAAGATTGATAGTGAATTGCATTTAAAAGAAATTTTTAAAATTTAATTTAACAACATTTACCAGCGATCGCTGGTAAATGTTGTTATTATATTATAGTAGATATTGATATTGGCATTAATTAGATATTAGTCGAAAAAGTTTATTATTGATATAATAAGTTGGGATAAATTTAATTATGTCTCATTTAAATCAAAAACATCATGAGGATCACGAACACGGCACTGTCCCGATTTTGAATGTGCGCGATCTTTCGGTGAGCTTTGATAAACAAGAGGTTTTAAAAGATATTTCTTTTTCTGTGAACGAAGGTGATGTTTTGGCTATTATCGGACCGAATGGTGCCGGGAAAACCGTGCTTTTTCGGGTCTTAATAGGTTTGATCCCGTTTGATGGAGAAATTAAATGGCGGGAAGACGCTCGAATCGGCTATGTACCCCAAAAACTTTTTGAAAAAGCTGAATTGCCGCTGACCGTCAAAGAATTTTTTATTTTAAAATCAAAAAATTTATTTTTTAAAGATAAGCAACTTGTTGAATCTATATTTCATGAATTAGAATCCATTGACCTTAAGCCTGAAATACTTAATCAGCGGCTTATCAATCTTTCTCGCGGCCAACTCCAGCGGGTTTTGGTTGCTTGGGCAATTTTGGGTCATCCTAATGTTTTGTTATTTGATGAACCGACGGCCGGAATTGATATTATTGGAGAGGGAAGTATTTATAATCTACTTCATAAACTTCAGGATGAGCGCGGAATGACGGTCTTAATTATTTCCCACGATCTTAATATTGTTTATCGTTATGCCGATAAAGTTTTATGTCTTAACAAAGAAGGACTTTGTTTCGGCGAACCCAAGAAAGCTTTGACCAGCGAACAAATTGAGCGTCTTTATGGCGAAAGCGCTTTTTATCATCATCAACACTGAATTTTAAATTTTAATTTTTAAAATTTATTAATTAAATCATTAACTTAAAATTTAAAATTTAGCCTTTAAAATTCTAACTATGTATTTTGATAATCAATTAATTTTAATATTAACCTCGGGATTATTTACTGCGCTAGCTGCCAGTTTTTTGGGTGCTTTTATTGTCGTTAAAAGAATGGCGCTGGTCGGTGATGTTTTATCTCATGTCGCTTTGCCGGGTATTGGTTTAGCTTTATTAATCAATATTGATCCGATTTACGGCGCTGCGGCATTTCTTTTAGTGGCCGCTTTCGGCACTTGGTTTATTGAGAAAAAAACCGCACTGCCGCCGGACGCGATTATCGGAACTTTTTTTACCGCGACTCTTGCCCTCGGCGTTCTTTTGGTGCCCAATCAAGAACTTTTTGAAAGCATGTTTGGCAACCTTTTCGCCATAGGATTTTACGATGCCGTTGTTATTGTTATTACTTCCATTATCATATTTGTTTTAACTTTAATTCTTTCGCGCCGGTTAACACTCAGCATTGCCGCTCCGGATCTGGCAAAATCAATCGGCGCCAAACCCGATAATTCATATCTTGGTTTTCTTTTACTTTTTGCTTTAAGTGTTGCTCTTGGCATTAAACTCATCGGTTCAATACTTATGGGGGCGCTAACAATTTTGCCCGCAGTTTCGGCGCGCAATTTATCTTGGAGCTTGAAATCTTTCTTAAGTTTCAGCGTAATTTTGGGCGTTCTCATGACAGGATTGGGGATTATTATCGCCAGCGCTTTTAATTTTCCGCCCGGCCCAAGCGTAATTCTTTCCGGCATTCTTTTCTTTATTATTTCGCTATTTTTTAAGAAATCATGAAAAAAACGGTTAGTTTTCAAACTAAAGATGATGTAAAAATTGTTGGTGATTTTTACGAAGCCAAAAGCCTGTCTGCGCAGGCAGGCAGGAAATCAATTTTACTTTTACATATTTTACCCGGCAATCGCGGCGATTTTAATGAGTTTGCGGAATTTTTATGGCAGAAGGGCTATAATGTTTTGAATATTGATGAGAGAGGACATGGCGATTCGGAGGCGTGGTCCGGCGAAACCGGGTCTTGGCAGGAATTTACCCAAGCCGATTACGATAGAATGATTTATGATGTTGAAGCGGCTGCGCAGTGGCTGAAAGACAGGGTTTCTGACACGGAATTGGCGGTTATTGGGGGTTCAGTCGGGGCTAATTTAGCTTTTCTTTACGGCGCAAAGGCGCAGCCAAAAGTTATTATTGTCTTGTCACCCGGAATAGATTACCGTGGTATTAAAACGGAAATTGCCTCGCGGAACTACCGCCAAAATCTTCTGATAGTAGCCAGCCGTGATGATACTTATTCTTTTGAGTCATCGGAGAAACTTTTTGAAATTTCAAAGGCCTCTCACGAAGAATTTATAAGATATGAAGATGCTGGCCATGGCACGCGGATGTTTGATGCCGAGCCGGAATTAAAACAGCGAATTTTGGATTTCTTAAATAAGAATTTCTAATTCATAATCTCCCCCTAAGACTTTAAAAATTTTGTTATTTATAAAATTGTATTTCATACTTCCATAATCCGAATTATGGGAGTATAATAAATTTTATGGTTAAAATTAATCCCAGGAAAATAAATCATATTGATCGAATGAAATATCTAGATTTACTATGGACCAGTATTACCAGTCTTAAGTCAAGAGAAGAAACCAAAAATTTCTTTAAAGATTTACTTAGCGAGAGCGAATCTATTATGTTGTCGCGCAGGATTATGATTGCTAAGTGTCTTTTAGAAAATATGTCATACGAAGAGATTAGAGCTCGCATGGGGGTAGGTAATGATAATATTGCCAAAGTCCACAGCTGGTTGGCGAGTGGTTTTGGAGGCTATGAAAAAGCTGTTCGAGAATTTAATAAAGCGCTCGATAAAAGAGGAGTTAACAAGATACCTTCACAACCTCTTTCATTTGAATGGTTAAGAAAAAAATACCCGCTACATTTCTTATTATTTAATTTATTTTTAGACAAAAAACCCGATAAATAAAAATACTCCCGTAATTCGGATTATGGAAGTAAGATTATTTTTTCTAGATTTTCTAAACATTGTTAATAGAAGAAATTGTAAATTTTTGGATTTTCTTATAAAATAGAATTTATTATGAAATCTATCGTTATTTGCGGCAGTCGCCGTTTCAAACCGGAAATGAGAGAATTTGCGAAAAAGATTAAGATAGTTTTACGTTAATGCGAAAGCATGAAATTTTATAAATTTGCCGCAATAGTTTTGTTAATTCTTTTTTTAACAGGCGCCGCTCTCGCCAAAAATTTTGATTTTTTTAAAAAAGGAGATGACACGCTTTGGCAGGACAATCACGACTGGTACTGGCTGGACCCGACAAACCGGGAAACCTGGGATTACAATGTTGAAATTGCTAAAAAAGCAATTGATGCCGGATTTGATGAACTAAATTTTGATTATATTTCGCCGATGATATATCAGTCACATTATCTGCCGGGAAATTTCGGATTTGCCAATCCGGCTGAGCACCCTTACAAAGTTATTTTAGGAACAATTGAAAAAGGCAAAGAACAAATTCGTGAAAAAGTAATTTTGGATATCGGAACGAGTACGCCGGCTTTGGTGAATCCTATTTTTGATAAAGAATTAAAAAAATTACGGCCCTGGCTGCAGGATTTTAATATCGGCGCAATTTATGAAAGCGAAATGATCCGCAAAGAAAAACAAGCAGTTTATGATGCCGGTTTAACCTCGGGCTGGCTTTTATGGGATCCTCGCAATATCTATACCGAATCCGCGCTGGATAAGTAGACCCCTTGCATTGTGGATAAGTGTTTGATATAATTACTTTGCATTATGAATGGAGTAAAAACATATAAAAACAAAGGAGGCGGATCTGTGTAGTTCTGTTGTGTTTATTTTTAACAGATTTAAGCCGCTTCCAAGCGGTTTTTTGTTTGTCGATTGGGCGGTTAATGATAGTAACTTGAAAATTGAATAGTAAATTAACAGGTATAAAATTATAAAATATGAAACTCGTACTTATGTACGGGATGAGTAGGTTACTAAGGGCGTATGGTGGATGCCTTGGCACAAAAAGGCGATGAAGGACGTGGCGTGACTGCGATAAGCGTCGGGGAGGTGTCTAGCGACCTTTGATCCGGCGATGTCCGAATGGGGCAACCCATGGCAAGTAATGTTGCCATATCTTCATCCGTAAGAGATGAAGAAGTAAACCCGGGGAAGTAAAACATTTCAGTACCCGGAGGAAAAGAAAAGAAGAATCACTCTATTATTCACGGGTCCGGATAGTCGGGCTCATGAATAATATTGTGATAATATTCCCCAGTAGCGGCGGAGCGAAAAGGGAAGAGTCTAAACCGTATGAATTTGAGACGCGCAAGTGTTAAGAATTCGTGCGGGGTTGAAAGAAGCGGTCGTTTCCGCAGTAATGCGGGAAAGGAGTATATAAACTGAAAAATTGGTTAGTCAAATGGTTTTGGAAAAGCCAACCAAAGAGGGTAATAGTCCCGTAGGCGAAAACCTTTTTCATACTTCTTGATTGTTCTCTTAAGTACCGCGGGGAAAGATTGCCCCGTGGGAAGCCGGGAGTCCTACACTCCCAAGACTAAATACTTTTTGTGACCGATAGTGAACTAGTACCGTGAGGGAAAGGTGAAAAGCAGCCCGGTGAGGGCGATGAAATAGATCCTGAAACCATACGCTTACAAAGAGCGGGAGCCCGACAGTGCTTCGCACTGGAAATTCGAAATTCGAATATCGAAATTCGAAACAATATTTAAATCCCAATTTTCAAAATTCAAAACCGTTTTGATCATTTGAATTTTAGTTATTTGGATTTGTTTCGGATTTCGTGCTTGAGATTTCGTGCTTCCAATGCGGAGCATTGGGGTAACCGTGTGCCTATTGAAGAATGAGCCAACGACTTTATGTATTTTGCTTGTCTAATCCCGCTTAGCGGGAGGAGGCAGAGGGAAACCGAGTGTTAATAGCGCGTACAAAAGGCAAAATGTATAAGACCCGAAGCCAGGTGAGCTTACCATGGCCAGGCTGAACTCCGGTGAAAGCCGAAGGGAGGGCCGCACCCACTAGCCGTGCAATACTAGGGGATGAGCTGTGGTACGAAGTGAAAAGCTAATCGAACCTGGGAATAGCTGGTTCTCTCCGAAATAGCTTTAGGGCTAGCCTCAAGTGTTTTTTATTGGAGGTAGAGCACTGGTTGGTCTGTATTGGCGCAAGCCAGGCAGACCAGTCAAACTCCGAATTCCATTAAAATAATTTGGGAGTCAGACTGTGGGGGCAAAGCTCCATAGTCAAAAGAGCAAGAACTCGGACCATTATCTAAGGTCCCTAAATTTTGGCTAAGTGTAGAAGGAAGTGACGCGTCGAAGACAAATAGGAGGTTGGCTTAGAGGTAGCCATCCTTTAAAGAGTGTGTAACAACTCACTATTATATCTGACCGTGCCTCATTGCGTTCGGCACGGAATTTTCAATTTTCAATTTTCAATTTTCATTGAATTTTTAATGATTTAATTTTTAAACATTAAGTCATTAATTATTCATTAGAAATTAAAAATTAGAAATTAGAAATTCTGCCCGAGCGTAGCGAGGTGCGGTTGGATTGACGCGTTGCGCCAAAGATATAACGGGACTAAGCCAAATACCGAAGATATGGGTGTCACGCCGCAAGGCGGGACGCGGTAGGAGAGCGTTTTTAGTGCAGCGAAGATTGACCCGCGAGGGCGATTGGAGCGCTAAGAAGTGCAAATGTTGGCATGAGTAACCTGCAAGACCGGTAAAAAACCGGTCCGC
>Ga0210014_1003159_pt1 | contig 11066 bp, 8 predicted proteins | sample CryGeymeta201519_FD_183983 | JGI IMG/M metagenome (GOLD analysis project Ga0210014, IMG submission 183983) | Groundwater microbial communities from Crystal Geyser aquifers in Utah, USA - Crystal Geyser metaG 2015-19 (SPAdes) (version 2) | ecosystem: Environmental > Aquatic > Deep subsurface >...
TTTCAGACTGCCGTCAAAGTTATCCTGGAAATCAACGGTGCCCTTATCGATATCAGCAATCATTTCCTGTGATATTTTTTCCAGTTTGACCTCAGTATACCTTTGTGCCGCTGCCGGATCGCCGTCGACTGAACCAAAATTGCCTTGACCATCAACCAAAGGATAACGCATGGAAAAATTTTGGGCCAAGCGGACTAAAGCATCATAAATAGCCATATCACCGTGAGGATGGTATTTTCCCATACAATTATGGGAAATCATACCACTAGCAATGAATTCATGATTATTTTCTACCTCGATATCATAAGTTTTCTCCGGAGCGGTTGTTTTTATTGAAGAGACTTTCAAAAAATAGATTTTATCTTGGATGATATGGTCTAAGAATTCGTGGTGGGGTGATCCTATTAGCTTTAACTTATCTTTTATTCTCCAATTAATAATCTGGGGTTTTCTTAAAGGTTTTTCCCGGAGATCTGATGAATATCTTATTTTACACCCTCCGTCATATTTTATTCCCATTCTAAATTTATCCCCATTTATGTCACCATACCAACCACCGCCAAGGTGGGCATCGCTTAATTCCTGAAATAGTATTTTTCCTGCATAAGGAATGATTTCATATTTACCCCAATTCCCTTTTTTTGATTTTTTCTTATCCAATAATCGTTTGCTCTTGTTTATCTCGGCCAAATTAAGTTTTCCAGTGAGTTTTAGTGCATTTTCTCCCCTTATTTCTAGGCTGTAAGACTTTTGTTTCCCCTCAATTTTCTGTTTATTAAAATAATGAAATGGTGGAGGCTTTTGGATATATTTAGAAGCAAATATTCCTAGATGATGGAGAAGAATTAAGAGTTGATCCGTTAGGATTTCGGAAATTGAGGTATATTGGACAAGATTTTTTTTAGAAGAAACATACCCATCGCCATCAATTAGTCCAGAAATAAAAGAAAAAATGACGCCTGGAGGAGAACAAAAAATTTGCCAAGGGATTTTTTTAGTTAATGCCTTTTGCCCTTTTAAAGAAAAATTGGCGATGAAAAACTCATTGATGATCTTTCTGTTGATTCGAAGGATATAACATTTTTTGGAAGAATAATCTCTTGTTTCAATAGTGGGACTGTATTTGAATTCTTTTTCAAAAATATCAACAATTTTTTTGGCAATTGTTTGACTGTTTCCACTAGTAAAGCTAATTCTTGGGTGTTTATTTCGGCCGTATTCTTCTGAGATCCAGCCATCAGAAGCAAAAATTCCTAAAAGATAAGTGAGGTTTTCATTTAGATACGCCGGCTGGTCTTTTTCAATTTTGATAAGTCTTACCTGCTTAGTAATTTCTGGGAAAGTTGCCCTTAGAGTTATATAATCATTTTTCTTAAGATTCTTAGCTTTTTTCCATTCAAATTTCCATTCAGGAGTTAAAATTTTAAATTTCTGTGAAGGAGTAACAACGTTAGAAAGACCATTTTCTAAGGTAATCTTTAAAAGTGGTTTTTTAGGCATCTCATAAACTTGAACGACTTTGTTTAAGCCATTTTGGGTATAAACTTGGTCGCCGATGTTAATTTTTTGGATTGGAATTAATCCCTTTTCAGTTAAAATGAAAGTGTCTTTTACAAAACATTCCCCGACCACCTTGGCGCTTTTAGAATAACGCGAAGTATGGGAAAGACCCATTTGATGCATGGCGTATAAAATACGACGATGAACAGGTTTTAAGCCGTCCCTGACATCCGGTAGGGCCCGAGCCACAATAACCGACATCGCATAGTCAAGATAACTTTTCCGCATTTCTTGCGTTATTTCAACTGATTGTATTTTTCCAATGTTCGTGCTCATAGTTTAAATGATTAAACCGATTGATTTGAATAATTAAACATCAATGTTGGCTGTTTTAGCGTATGTCTGGATAAATCTTTTTCTGGGGAAAACTTCATTTCCCATTAACATTGTAAAAACCTCGTCTGCTTTTTGGGCGTCTTCAACAGCCACCTGCTTTAAAATACGATTTTCCGGATTCATTGTTGTTTCCCAAAGTTGTTGGGGGTTCATTTCTCCCAAACCTTTATATCGTTGGATATTAAACTGTTTGAGATTTTGTTTTTTACTTCTTAGGTCTAGGAGAACTTTTTCTTTTTCCTCATCATCATAAGCATAACAGCTTTCCTTACCGGCTTGGATTTTATAAAGAGGAGGTAGGGCGATATAAAGAAAACCTTGTTCAACAATCGGTTTTAAATGCCGGTAGAAGAAGGTTAGAAGTAAAGTGGTGATATGTTGGCCGTCAACATCAGCATCGGTCATAATAATGATACGATGATATCTGATTTTGCTTAGATTTAAGGTTTCCCCTATCCCCATACCTAGGGCGATAATCAAATCCTTTAACTCCTCAAAATTAATAATTTTATCCAAATGAGCTCTTTCTGTATTCAAGATTTTGCCTCCTAAGGGTAAAATAGCTTGAAATTTTCTGTTTCGACCTTGTTTGGCCGACCCCCCGGCTGAATCGCCTTCCACAATGAAAAGTTCTGATTGGGCCGGATCTTTTTCCTGGCAGTCAGCTAATTTCCCAGGCAGAGAATTGGCAAAAAACTCGCTTTTCCTGATGACCGCTTCTTTGGCCGCTCTCGCCGCCAGTCTGGCCCGGGCTGCCAAGCTAACTTTTTCAATAATTCTTTTTGCTTCAGCGGGATGCTCTTCGAAATAAACATCTAAACCATTTTTAACAACCGTTGCCACAATCCCCTGGACTTCGGAATTATTAAGTTTAGCTTTAGTTTGAGATTCAAATTGAATTTTATCCGTCGGCATTCTGATGGCCACGACTGCGGTTAAACCCTCCCTGGAATCATCGCCGGTAAAACCCCCATTGCCTTCTTTAAGAAGACCAATTTTTTTGGCGTAATCATTAATCGCGCGGGTCAAGGCGATACGAAAACCAGTTAAATGGGTGCCGCCATCTTTGGTGTTAATAACATTAACAAAAGATTCAATGTTTTCCGAAAAGCCGTCGTTAAGTTGGATGGCAACTTCACAGTTGATTTCTTCCTCTCCACCCTGAATAAAGATGGCTTCATGAAGAGGTTTTTTATTACGGTTTAAAAAGTTGACTAACGATTTTACTCCCCCTTCAAAATAAAATTGATTAGAATAACCAGTTCGTTCATCTTTTAAGTAAAACTTTAATCCAGGTACCAGATAGGCTCTTTCCCGAACCAGTTCTTCCACAATTTTATAGTTAAAAATATTAGCCTCTTTTTTGAAAATTTCTTTGTCCGGAGTAAAAATAGTCATCGTGCCGCTATCACTAGCTTTGCCTTTTTGTTGGACCGGAGTTATCGGCTTACCTCTTTTATATTCCTGGATATAAGCTTTGTCGTCACGATGGATTTCGACTTTCATCCAGGAGGATAAAGCATTAACCACCGAGATACCAACTCCGTGAAGCCCGCCGGAAACCTTATAAGTTTGACTGTCAAATTTAGCTCCGGCGTGAAGTTTGGTCATAGCGACTTCTAAAGCAGAAAGACCAGATTTATGCTTGTCAACGGGAATTCCCCGCCCATCATCTTTAACCTGAGCTGACCCGTCATTTTTCAAAGTAATCCAGATATTTTTAGTAAAACCAGCCAAGGATTCGTCAACGGAATTGTCAACAACTTCAATTAAAAGATGATGAAGGCCCTTCTCGTCAGTGGAGCCAATAAACATCCCCGGCCGCCGGCGAACCGGCTCTAAACCCTCAAGGACTTTAATCTGGGCGGCGTTATAGTCAGATGAAGTGGGCATATTATAACTATTTTAACCTAATTTGGGTAGGAAATCAAGAGATTTTCTATTAATAAACGGGGGTTAACGTTGTTTTTTAGAAGGATAAGACTTTTTTGCAGACTACGCATCATTCTGGCTATTTGAGCTATATTTAAGCTAATTTGGTGGTAAATTGGTTTCGGATTATAAGTTTTTTGGTGAAGAAGTTCTCTTAAAAACAAGAGTTGATTTTGGCAAAAGGCCAAAGCTTGTTCTTGATTCCGGCTATATTTTTCCACCAGTAAAATTTTTTGTCCGGGCGAGGCAGATAAAAGAGAATTGAGAATTGAGAATTGAGAATTGAGAATTTCCTGGTCAATTTTTGTTTCATCCGAAAGATGGATTATCTGACAGCGGGAAACGATGGTTGGCAGAAGTGTCTTTGGCCCTGGAGCTGTTAAGATAATTCTTGAGCTTTGTGGCGGTTCCTCCAAGATTTTTAATAAAGAATTTTGCGCCGGTAAGGTCATCTTGTCCGCCTCGCTAATGACCACCACAATAGCTTTAGCAGAAAACGGTTTTAGAGAGACTTTTCCTTTCAATTCTCTAATTTGGGCAATTTTAATTGAAGTTTCTTCTTTAATTAAAAAGAAATCTGGATTATTCTCTGTTTTATCGCCTAAAAAATCTGTTGCCTTTAGCAAAGCTTTTGCCTGTCTTTTTTGAGCATCACCGCCGGTGATTAAAATTGAAGCTAACATTTTGAGTTTTACGAAAAACAAGCTTTGCTTATTCTGTTGACATTTTAACACGCTTTACCGATAATAAGCTATATGGTTTCTACTGCCCAGACGCCAAAGTCGCCAACTCCAGAAAAGACAATTGCTGATATTTTATTTGCCGCCGGTCTTCTTTCGGAAGAAAAATTGAAAGCGGTCAAATTAGAAAATATCAACACCGGTAAGCCCCTTGAACAGATTATCCTGACTCATAATTTTGCCAATGAGCAGCAAATTGCCAGAGCCGAAGCAGAACTTTATAATATTCCCTTTATTGATCCGACTGAAAAAGCGGTCTCTCCTGAAGGCTTAAGCCTGATCCCCAGAGCGGTCGCTGAGAAATATATCCTTATCCCCTTTGACTATCATCGTCCAGAAAATGAACTCTCGGTGGCGATGGCTAATCCTTTAGATTTGGAGATGATTGAATTTATTGAGAAAAAAGCTGGAGCTAAAATTAAGCCTTTTATGGCCACCGCGGAAAAAATAAAAGAGACGATTATTGGCGCTTATACCCAGCCTCTTTCTGCCGAAGTCAAAGCCGCCCTTAAAGAAGTCAGTCCTTTAGCTCCTGAAAGCCAAGTAATTGATATTGCTGCCTTGGGGAACGTTATTCGTGAAGCGCCGGTGGCTAAAATTGTTGCCACCGTTTTAGAATTTGCCATTAAATCACGAGCTTCAGATGTTCATATTGAGCCCCAGGATGATAAAACGAGAATTCGCTACCGAATTGACGGCATCTTGCATGAAAAGTTAATTTTACCCAAAAAGGTCCACGAGGCGGTGGTCTCCCGTATTAAAATTTTATCAGGCATGAAAATTGATGAAAAAAGAGTTCCCCAAGACGGCCGTTTTAACTTTAAGGCTGGTGAACAGGAAGTGGATTTGCGGGTTTCTTCCTTGCCGACTGTTTTCGGAGAAAAAATCGTCATGAGATTGCTGAAAAAATCCGGCGGTGTCCCTGACTTGCCGGAGTTAGGTTTAAGAGGGAGAGCTTTAAAAAATTTAGAAGACTCCATTTTAAGACCACACGGTATTAATATTGTTTGCGGCCCTACCGGTTCGGGGAAAACAACAACTTTGTATTCCGTTTTATCGCGGATTAACACCGCCAAGGTTAACATTATTACTTTGGAGGACCCGGTGGAATATCAAATCCAGGGCGTTAATCAGGTTCAGGTTAACCCTGCGGCCGGTTTAACCTTTGCCTCAGGGATGAGAAGTTTTTTGAGACAAGATCCTAATGTCATCATGGTTGGGGAAATTCGTGATAGTGAAACAACCGATTTAGCGGTCCAGGCGGCTTTAACCGGTCATTTGGTCTTTTCTACTCTTCATACCAATGATGCGGCCGGAGCCATTCCGCGGCTTTTAGATTTAGGCGGTGAACCTTTCTTGTTAGCTTCAGCGATGACCTGTATTGTGGCCCAAAGAGTCTTAAGGCGGATTTGCGAACATTGTAAGGAAGCCTACACTCCTGCGGCTGAGGTGGCGGAGGACATCAAAAAAGTTTTGGGTAGTCTTTACCAAACAAAGGGCGAATTGAAGCTTTATCGAGGCAAGAAATGTGCCGAATGCAACAACACCGGCTATTTAGGTCGGGTTGGTATCTTTGAGGTTTTACCAGTAACGGAAAAAATTGCTCGTTTGACCCTCGAGAGGACTGCGGCAGGAGCGATTCAGAAACAGGCCGTAGAAGAAGGAATGATTACCATGAAGCAGGACGGTTACTTGAAAGTTGTGGAGGGAGTAACTACTATAGAAGAAGTGCTGCGTGTGGCGCAGGAATAATCGATAATTAAAATGGAAATTAAAGAATTATTAGAATATACCATTAATAAAAAAGCTTCTGATTTACATCTGATTTCCGGAGTGCCGCCGATGATTCGATTTAATGGTTTTCTCTCCCCTATTACCGCCAAGGAGATTTTAACTCCCCAGGCAACCGAAAGTTTAGTTTTTGCCTTAGTTAATGACGAACAAAAAGAAATTTTACTTATTAACAAAGAGCTTGATTTTTCTTTTAATTATCAAGACCAAGGGCGTTTTCGTATCAATGCCTATTATCAAAGGGGAAATTTAGCCGCGGCTTTAAGACTCATTCCTAACCAAATTCCCAAGATTAACGATCTCGGCCTGCCTGAAATTTGCCATCAATTTACTCAATTGAAACAGGGTTTTATCCTCGTGACCGGGCCAACTGGTCATGGGAAATCAACGACCTTGGCAGCGATGATTGATGAAATTGTTCAGACTCGCCCAGTTCATATTGTGACCATTGAAGACCCCATTGAGTATGTTTTCCATCATCAAAAAGCGATTGTCTCTCAAAGAGAGATAAGGGCCGATACTCATTCCTGGCAAATTGCTCTCCGTTCTTGTTTGCGTGAGGATCCTGACGTGGTCATGATTGGCGAAATGAGAGACTACGAAACGATTGCCGCTGCCTTGACCATCGCTGAAACCGGCCATTTGGTTTTTGCCACTCTTCATACCAACTCCGCCTCCCAGACCATAGACCGGATTATTGACGTTTTCCCGGCCAATCAACAAGCCCAAATAAAAACTCAGCTGGCTTCAGTTTTAGAAGCGGTTTTATCCCAACGATTACTGCCGTCTTTGTCAGGCGGGAGAATTCCTGCCGTGGAAATTTTGGTGAATACACCGGCGGTCGCTAACGCCGTTCGTGAAGGCAAAATCCAGATGCTGGAAACTATTCTTCAGACTTCCTCTGAACTGGGGACCAAAACCCTTGAGATGGATTTGGCCCAGCTGGTTAAAAAAGGTAAAGTCAGCCTTGAGACAGCTCGAGCTTTTGCCTTAAAACCAGAAGAATTGATGAGATTAACCAAAAACCGCTAAGTATGGAAAAATTTAAATATAGAGCCAAGGATAAAGATGGAAAAACGGTTGAGGGTTTGGTTGAAGCGGGCAGTATTAATCAAGCGGCAAAGATTTTGCGTGAACGCGGTTTATTGGTTATTAATCTGAACCAAAAAGGAGAGAATTTAGTCCTTCAAATTAAAAGAGGCTTGGGAAGAGTTACGGTCCAAGACAAGGTTAATTTTACCCGACAGCTTTCAACGATGATTAACGCTGGCTTGACGATTACCGAATCTTTGGCTATTCTAGAACTTCAAGCTTCTCCAGCCCTAACCAATTTAATCAGCGATGTTCTGCATCGGGTAGAAAGTGGTGTGACCTTATCTGAGGCTTTAGAAAAACATAGTTCAGTTTTTGACCAAATTTATATTGCTCTCATTCGTTCAGGAGAAACAGCCGGCGTTTTGGACAAAGTTTTATCTCGGCTGGCAGATAATTTGGAAAAACAAACTGAATTTCGTCGAAAAATTAAAGGGGCGATGGTTTATCCGATTATTATCATCGGCGGAATGCTGGCGGTGATGGCGGTGATGATTATTTTTGTTATCCCCAAATTAACAACGATTTATGAAGAGTTTCAGGCGGATTTACCCACTTCAACCAAAATTTTAATTGCTGTTTCCAAATTCGCCAGCCATTATTGGTGGTTGGCCATTGGTCTTTTGGCTGGTTTGGTTTTTTTGGGCCGTCTTTTGTCAAAAAACCCCCTTTTCCGCCGTCGGTTTGACGAACTTTTATTTAAATTGCCGATTATCGGTAAGTTAAGGAAGAGTATGATTCTAACTGAATTTACGCGAACTTTAGGTTTGTTAATTGGCAGTGGTATTTTAATTGTCGAGGCTATTGAAGTGACTACCAAATCTTTAAACAGCCCTAATTATGAAGAAAAAATGAAAGAAGTTTCCAAAGAAGTCGAAAAAGGTTTACCTTTAGCCACTGCTTTGGCTCGAACGGAGATCTTCCCTCCCCTTTTGCCCCAAATGGTGGCCGTTGGCGAGGAAACCGGCAAGTTGGATGAAGTTTTAGGCAAAGTTTCTACCTATTTTGAACAGGAAGCGGACACAGCTGTTAAAGGATTGACAACGGCCATTGAGCCGCTTATCATGATAGTATTAGGGGTTGGTGTAGGTTTTTTAATGTTGTCAATTATTATGCCGATTTACAATCTTACATCAAAATTTTAGAAAGGAGGTGAAAAAGAAATTGAAGACGAAAAATTTAAAAATGAAAGTTCAGCGGGGTTTTACGATGATTGAATTATTAATTGTGATTGCGGTTTTGGGTATTTTGGCTATTGCGGTTTTATCAACCTTTAACCCGATTGAACAGATTAACCGCGGTCGGGATACGGGTTCTCGCAGCGATTCTGAACAATTGCTTTCAGCCATTGACCGTTACAATGCCAACCGTGGTCTTTGGCCTTGGCAGGATGAAGATACAGACCCGGATGAACTCACGGATTTTGACAGTCCTATTAGTGAAGACTTCCCAACTGGCCCAACTTGTTCAATGCTGGATAATTTGGGAGCTGAAAGGAATCCACAGTGTCCAGGGACGGATGAGATAAAAGAAGCTTTTATTGCTCGTCTGACAAGTACCAGCCACAACGATTTACATATTTATTATGGAGGAGGTAGTGGTAATAGTGTTTACATCTGCTTTAATCCACAGTCAAAAGCTTTCAGTCAGGAAGCCGCTACCAGATGTGATAACGCGCCAGATGATTTTCCGCCTGGTGCTTGCGGTGCTTGCCCGGAGTCGTTAGGTAAAGATGAGAACTGTATCTGTTTACCGTAATGAGTTTTTTAATTTTTAGCTTTGGTCTCCTGCTAGGGAGTTTTCTTAATTGCTTAGTTTATCGTTTAAACGAAGCAAAAAATTGGAGAAATTTTTTTTTTGGCCGTTCTTACTGCCCGAAATGCAAAAGAAATTTATGTTGGTTTGATAACATTCCTCTTTTTTCCTTTCTTTTCTTAAAGGGTAAATGTCGTTGGTGCCATTCCCCTATCCCCTGGCGATATCCTTTGGTTGAATTAGCCACAGGAATTTTAAGCGTCATGGTTTATCTTTTCTCTGTTGGTCCGGTAGTCAATTTAATTTTTAATTTGATAATAGTTTATGCTTTGATTGTGATTTTTCTTTCTGATTTACTTTACCGGACTATCCCCGACCAAATTGTTTATCCGGTCATTGCCATCGCTTTGTTATGGCTGATAATTAATCAGCAATGGTTATCAATCCTTTCTGGTTTAGGCGCAGCTTTGTTTTTTCTTTTTTTGGTTCTTTTGACCCGTTGGCAAGGGATGGGCTTGGGCGATGTCAAAATGGCGGGCTTGATGGGTCTGATTTTAGGTTTCCCCTCAATCATCGTGGCTTTGTATCTAGCTTTTTTGACAGGGGCTTTGGTTGGTGTCATACTGATTTTAATGAAGCGAAAAAAATTGAGAAGTGAAATTGCTTTTGGTCCTTTTTTGGTTTTGTCAACCTTAATTGCCTTATTTTGGGGAGAAAAAATTTGGTATTTTTTCTTATGAAAATTAGATCTAAATCAAGAGGATTCACTTTAATTGAACTGTTAATTGTTTTGACGATTATTGGTCTTTTCATTTTAGCCGCCTTGTGGACTTACCAACTCCAGGTTTTTAAAGGGAGAGACGCTAAAAGGAAAGCAGATTTAGGCAAACTCCAGCGGGTTTTAGAAGACTACTTAAACGATCATGTTTGTTATCCTGAAACTTTAGAGTGCGGTTCGGATTTTGCCCCCTACCTGTCCCAAATCCCCTGCGACCCAGTTAATTCCAAAGGTCATATTTATTACTACTCTGTTTCCAGCGAAGAAGGTTGCAAGAAATGGTATAAGATTTTTACGACGTTGGAATATCAAAAAGATCCGATTATCGCCAAAATCGCTTGTACCTCGGAGACCTGCGGAGCTTTTAATTATCTGGTGAGTAGTCCTAATGTTGAAGTTTTAACCAGCCAGTTGGGAGAAATTTTTCCCCCACCCTACCCGCCAGGAGTTCCCACCCCAAGCCCTGGTGTCAGTCCGAGCCCTTCCATAAGTCCCACACCATCAGCCAGTCCGACGCCATCAGGCGGCCCGACGTCCAGTCCTAGTCCGACACCTACACCTACTCCTATCCCTACCCCAACAGGTGTTCCTTGTTTAGAGGGTTGGCATTCCTGTATTGCGGATGGTAGTGGGTTTTGTAATGTTACTTATGAAGGAGCACCAGGAGCAGTTTGTAGTAGAGATTGTAATTTATGTGCTGCCAGAGGCTGTAGAGCCTACCCGAGTTGTTTGTAAAAAGAATAAGGGTTATGATAAAAATAATGAAGAAAAAGACGAAAGGTTTTACTTTCGAAGAAAGGAAGACTCGAAGAGGATTCACCATGATTGAGTTGCTTGTCGTCATTGCTATTCTTGGTCTTTTAGCGACCGTTGGTTTAGTCAGTTTTCGAACGGCCCAAATTAAAGGTCGCGACGCCCAAAGAAAAAACGATTTAGCTCAAATTCAAAAAGCCCTGGAGATGTATTCTAATGATTATAATCACTATCCAACCGATGACTATCCAAGCTCAGGGGGTTTCGTTGATGAAAAAGGCACCCTTTATATGAAAGAAATGCCTCAAGATCCTAGATTTGGCAGTTAT
>Ga0210014_1003160_pt1 | contig 11063 bp, 12 predicted proteins | sample CryGeymeta201519_FD_183983 | JGI IMG/M metagenome (GOLD analysis project Ga0210014, IMG submission 183983) | Groundwater microbial communities from Crystal Geyser aquifers in Utah, USA - Crystal Geyser metaG 2015-19 (SPAdes) (version 2) | ecosystem: Environmental > Aquatic > Deep subsurface >...
GGCGGTCTTCTTCATCTTCTGCAGGGTGATCGCACTGATCTCCTGCGGGCTCATCTTCTTGCCGTCCACCTCAAGCCAGGCATCGCCGTTGTCGGCGGCCACCACGGGGTAGGAAACCAGACTCTTGTGATGCTCGGCTTCCTTGGCATTGGCCTTGCGGCCGATCAGGCGCTTCACGGCATAGAAGGTCTTCTCAGGGTTGGTCACCATCTGGCGCTTGGCCGATGCACCGACCAGACGCTCGCCGTCCTTGGTAAAGGCCACCACCGACGGCGTGGTGTTATCACCCTCGCTGTTGGGGATCACCTTGGGCTTGTCGCCTTCCATCACGGCCACACACGAGTTGGTGGTGCCGAGATCGATTCCGATTACTTTTGCCATTGCTCATTCTCCATTTATTACAAATCCGGTTATTTATAAACTAATCCGACTCCGGCGCGGCAGCGTGTTATTCATGGCATTCACCGCCTGCGCTCATCGGGCATGTCCATTGTATGGGGACTGAAAAAAGCCGATTCAAGGGACTGCCGGAAATTATTTGCCCGGCTCCCCTTTCACACTTACGCGTCGGCAGGACCTGACGACACCAGCACCTTGGCCGGGCGGATCAAGCGTCCGTGCAGGGTGTAGCCCGCCACATGCTGCGCCACCACGGTGCCTTCGGGCGCATCGGTCGGCATCTGCGAAAGGGCTTCGTGATGATGCGGGTCGAAGGTCTCGCCCACTGCATCGATACGCTGCAACTGGAATTTCTTCATCATGTCGTGCCAGCTGTCGAGGGTCAGCTGCACACCGTCGCGCAGTCCCTTTTCATTACCCTCGGCCACATCCAGCGCGCGCTCCAGGTTATCCACCACATCCAGCAGGGCCACGGCGAATTTCTCGATGCCGAACTTGTGCGCATCGGCGACTTCCCGCTGGGTGCGCTTGCGCAGATTGTCCATCTCGGCATGCATGCGCAGCATCTTGTCCTTGATTTCGGCGACTTCCCGCTGTGCTGCTTCCAGCTCGCTTTCGCCAGCCTCTTCGCACTGCTCTTCCGGCAACATGTCCGCTTCTGCGTTCAATTCGTCTTCCCTGTCTTTCATACTAGTTCCTGCCTCCTAAAATTCTGCTGACCAGCCGGGCTGTGCAATCCACCACCTGCAGCACGCGGTCGTACTGCATGCGTCGCGGTCCGATCACACCCAGTGTACCCACGGTATTCATCGGCCCCTGATAGCGCGCCATCACCAGCGACACCTGCTCCATATCCACCAGCGCATGCTCGCTGCCGATGAACACGCGGACCCCATGCTCATCCTTCTCCACCTGCTCCATCAGATGCAGCAGGCGTTCCTTCTCCTCGAAGGCTCCGAGAAGTGAGCGCACGGTATCGATCACCCCGAACTCGGGCATGGCAAGCAACTGCCGCTGGCCGCTGACAAACATATCGTCCTGACGGTGTGTAGGGGCCTCGGCCCAGCGTTTCAAGTCCTCAAGCAAACATCGCACATGCTGGCGGTCCTGTTCCATCTCGCGACGCAGGCGATTCTGCGCCTCGGCAAGGTCGCAATCGGCCAGTAATTCGTTCAGGCGCAGCGATACTTCATGCAGCCTCTTGTCGCTCAGCCCCTCGGGCCGATCGATCAGACGGTTCTGCACCTCGTCGCCGGAGGTCACGATCACCGCCAGCACCTTCTCGGAACTGACCCCGATCAATTCGATGCGGCGGATGCGAGTCACCCCGCTCTCATGCACCCAGACGAGTCCGGCATATCTTGTCAGCGAGGCAAGTTCGTCGGTGGCGCGGCGCAGCAGATCCTTCTGCATGCCTGCCTGGCTCAAATGTCCGGCAAGCGTCTGCTCCATGGTTCGTTCGATGTACGGGTCGGCGACCATCAGGGTATCAACAAAATAGCGCAGACCGCGATCGGTCGGCACGCGTCCGGCCGAGGTGTGCGGCGAGGCCAGCAAACCGCGATGCTCAAGCTCGGCCATCACATTGCGGATCGAGGCCGGACTTAAGGATATATGTCCCTGTTCGGCCAGTGTGCGCGAGCCCACAGGCTGCCCGTTGGCCAGATAAGCGCGCACCACATCGCCCAGTATTTGCCCGTGTCGCTCGTTCAGATCTTTGCTGCCGCGTCGTTGCATAAGGGCTGGCACTCTAGGGCCTGTGAGCGCCAAATGCGAGCGAAGCGCTGCTGCCCGAATGTGGCCAGGCAAGACGCGAGAAGAGAAGTTTGGTGAATCCAAATGAACGACGAGCAACGCCGCATGGCCGCATTTCGGGCGCAACCCCTTGGGACGGGCTATTTTCCGCCCTGCTGCGTTATGCCTCGCTGATGTGCAACAAGCACATCACGCTCCCCATGCCTTGCAGAATCGAAAAAAATGACCTCGTCGCTGCGCCCGCGTTTAGTGCTCACAGGCCCCGCCCCAACTGTCAGTGACAATCAATCAGCGTCCCCGTGACAATCCATCAGGATACTCTTATCCTCCCGCTCCCCTAGGCCGCAGCACGATAAGTGCGCGATGCCAACGGGCGGACGGAAAATTCCCATAAAAGGTTTTGACATCCGGAACGGGCTGCCTATACTCCGGCGCCTTGTGAAAAACGGCCTGCAACGGTCGCAATGGAGTTGAATAACATGCGTACTTGGACCTACAGTCCCGGAAGTGTGACTCGCGAATGGTATATCATTGATGCCAATGATCTGGTGCTGGGCCGTCTGGCCACCCGTACCGCTACCATCCTGCGCGGCAAGCACCGTCCGCAATACACCCCGCACGCCGACTGCGGCGATCATGTGATCGTTATCAATGCAGCCAAGGTTCGCGTCACCGGACGCAAAGAAGCACAGAAAACCTATTACCGCCATTCCGGTTTTGCCGGTGGCATCAAGAGCATCACGCTGGAAAAGCAGCGCGAGCGTTTCCCTGAGCGTATCATCGAGCTGGCCGTCAAGGGCATGCTGCCGAAGAACCCGCTGGGTCGCGCCATGTTCAAGAAGCTGAAGGTGTATGCTGGTGCCGAGCATCCGCATACCGCGCAGCAACCAAAAACCCTCAGCCTGGACTAACGGAGACCATCACCCATGGCAGACACCATTTATCGCGGCACTGGCCGCCGTAAGAGCAGCACAGCACGCGTCATCATTCAGCCGGGTAGCGGCAGGATCGTGGTCAACGGCCGTGATGTTACCAACTACTTCCCGGTGGAAATCGTGCGTCAGCACGCTCTGTCCCCGCTTGCACTGACCCAGCTTGCCGGTCGTCTGGACGTTCGCGTTCTGGTGAACGGCGGCGGCACCTCCGGTCAGGCCGGCGCCATCCGTCACGGACTGGCCCGCGCCCTGATTCTTTATGATGCAGGCCTGCGCCCGCAGCTGAAGAAAGTCGGCATGCTGACCCGCGACCCGCGCGAAGTGGAACGCAAGAAGTACGGTCTGCACAAAGCCCGCAAGGCTCCGCAGTTCTCCAAGCGCTAAGCTTCGAGCACCGCACCAAATCAAAAGGGAAGGCTTCGGCCTTCCCTTTTTTCTTTGCGTCAATCAAGGATTCAATGCCGCAGAAGATACAAATATCTGGCGCTTCACGAAGTTGTGTGGGTAGCGCGCGTCAAAGCTGCCTGGTTGAAGGCGCGCAGCCATGGCTTCCGCAACAGAGAACGGTTTCGCAATGCGATCTATTTCCATCTTGGCGATCTCAATCTGTATCCGGAACCCAAAGGCGGCACTTTATGATCAGCTACCCACACAGATTCGTGATGCGCCGATAAATACGGCGCTTCCGATGAAGCGCCGTTACGGATCAATCGTTTTCGAGACTGTCCAGCGGGCTTTTCACCGCGCCGAGGTTCTGTCGCAGCACATGCGTGTATATCTCCGTTGTTTTCACATCGACATGGCCGAGCAACTTCTGCACCACCCGGATATTGGTTCCCGATTCCAGCAGATGCGTGGCGAATGAGTGGCGCAGGGTATGGGTGGTCACCCGCTTGTTGATCCCGATTTGTTTGGCGGCAGCCCGAATCGCCTTCTGTAAACCCGAATCATCCATGTGGTGGCGGCGTGTTTCGCCCGACTGGGGATCACGCGAAAGAGATTTGGATGGAAACAGATACTGCCACTCCCATGATTGCGGCGCCTTGGGATATTTCTTCGCCAATGCGCCGGGCAGCCAGACATTGGCATTGCCCTCGGCAATGTCCTTGTCGAACAGTCGTTGCACTCTCTGTAAATGTATCCGTAAATCATCGCGAACAGATACAGGCAGCAGTGTTGTGCGGTCCTTATCTCCCTTGCCGGATCGAACAGTGAGATAGCCATTGCCAAAGTCGATGTCCTGAACGCGTAAGCGTAACACTTCCATGAGCCGCAAACCGCCACCATACATTAACCTGGCAATAAGACCGTGAACGCCCTCGACCTCCGCCAGCAGTGCCTGTATTTCATCCCGGCTCAATACAACAGGTAAGCGCACAGGCTTATTGGCGCGAACCGGAGCCAGATCATCGGCAACCGGGATGTCCAGCACATCGCGGTAAAGGAATATAATCGCATTGAGCGCCTGATTTTGAGTGGACGCCGCTACATTTCTTTCCACCGCCAAATGCGTCAGAAATGATTCAATCTCTGCCTTTCCCACTTCGCGCGGATGACGAGTGCCGTTGTATTTGATGAACCATCTGATCCAGCGTGCGTATGCCTCTTCGGTTCGCAGCCCATAATGATGATAACGAAGCACTTCATGAACCTGATCCATCAGCTTCACTGCCTTTGGGTGATACTTCGATTTTTCATTGACGCGCGGTTTGAATCGGGACACTGTTTCTCCATTCCGTGTTTGCAAGCAATATCGAATATGGGGGAATTATGTCCGTATATATGAGAAAAAAACAAGGAATTATTTCCTTGTATCAATACTGTTAGGGCTACAAGAGTATAGACATGGGCCATGATTGGAGACGAAAGAAAGCCAGGTTCAACGTACCAAGTGATACCGTTATGGGTGCTGGTGTTCTTGGCGGTATTGCTCTGATAGTGGCGTTACTAATCTTGGGTAAAGGCAGGGATGAGGCTCCGAGTGAAATGCCCGCGTCTACCCAGACTGTCAGAGTGATAGATGGCGATACCATCGAGGTGAACCACGAGAAAGTCCGTTTGTATGGAATTGATGCTCCGGAAATGGGGCAGCCATGCACAAGAAATAACTCACCCTATGATTGCGGAAGGGCGTCCAAAGAGCACCTAGAATTCGTATTAACCGGGGCAACAGTAAACTGCAGGAAAAAAGGCAAAGATAAATGGGGAAGGTTTGTGGCCGAATGTACTGCAGATGGTGAGGATATAAGTCACATGATGGTCAGGCATGGCTGGGCACTTGCTTATAGGGAATATTCAACTGCCTACGTAAGCGATGAAGAGTTTGCCACGTCCAACAAACTTGGTATGTGGTCTAAGGAATTTTCAATTCCTTCGGAATGGCGAAAATCTAATAGAGGTGACAAATTATGAGTGACAGTGAGCGAGATAAGAGTGTTACGAAATCGAGCAGCAGCGTGCCGACGGAGATACCGCTTGGGCCAAGTACTTCGATGGATCTTTCATGGTTGCCTGAGAATGAGCGCAAAGCACTACTGATTGACTACACCAAAGGAATGATGGATATAAGCAAAAAGGCGCAGGAGTTACATGTTGATGCTGCTGTTCTAAAACGAACCCTCGATGACTTATCTGATACTACTCGAGAGGTCTCTGACAGCGGGAACGCAGTCACTATTTCACACTCTCAAACGACAAAAGTTGGGCGTACCGAAGTCATGATGGGCAATACAGAGCAAGCTCAGAGCGGAAAATTGTCCAAAAGCCAGACCGGAGAAAAGAACTGGGCTCCGTACTACATTTTTGCTGGCATCTTGGCTTTGGTAATCATTGCTGCCTTGATGAGCAAGTAAAATGAAGCCTATCATGATCAGTGTGTCTAATGACACTTCTGCGGATTCTGCAGTTCAGTATGTGGAAAGCCGTATCCCTGAAGCAAGCAAGCGTGCCTCAGAGTTCTCAGTTATTTTCCCCCAAGTTAAATCATGTATTGAGGATTTTTCTGAGAAAGCCAGAAAGCTCGCAATAGATGGAACAACAATCCATATCAAGAAAGAATTTTCCCTCCCTGGAGTGAGCGTTGTCGTCCTCTTGCAGTATCCGAGAAAAGTCGGATTTTTGGAAAAAATCGTAAGGGTGCTTAAAAGAGGATAGGCATGGCGCGTTCTGGTTATAGAAGAGGTCGATATCAATCACCCGATAAAAGATCGATCGGGTATGAACGAGCCTTAGAGCACATCCGCGAGGCTGAGGCGCTTTCTAGAGAGCTTGGTGGCACGGATCAAGACGTTAAGCAATATTTCTTTTCTTTGTCTCCCGTCCAGTTGAGTGAGATACTTGATGAATACGAAAGAGAGTTCGGAAGGTCCATAAGGGAATATGCTGAAAAGACACTTCCGAGCTGGAGAAACGGTAGGGTTCATATGAGTGGAATGGTGGCAGAAAGGCTTTTTAACTTACTGCCCCCGACGATGCCGCTGGAAGCTAAGTTTCGATTGACAGAAAGTTTGTGGAAGCATGTAGGAGCATCATCAAATAAAAAATACTATGTTGGCCATGATGTGAACATTGAAGAGATTTCGCAGCGGGTAAAAGAGCATTTGGAAGAAGTTGTAACACACTATCAGATACCAAGCTCAATGGAGGCGAGGTTTAATTGGCTTTCCCAAGGCGATGTTGGCGTCAAGCAGCAACTGCTCAACCATTTTCGGCAGCTAGAGAAACAATTATTATCAGATGCCCTTAGATGCCAGCTTCCAGTCTTGCTGAATCACCTAAATAGTGAGAAAGGAAATCTTACAACGCATGCAGCCCAAGTACTGAAAGTCGGAAAGCATGAAGTGCAAGTGATCGTAAACGAAAGGATCAGTGGGGTGTCGGAGAGCGCACCAGCAAGGCCATCGGAAAGCAGTGATTATGGTTGGATATGGTGGGTGGCTGGAATCATATTTGTCCTGTGGCTGTTGAGCAAATAGCGCGAGAAATGGACCAAAGCCCTAACAATCGCATACACGCGGACAGCAAAAATCGCCGCTCGTTCCTCGCTCTGCTTTTTGCTGCCGGTGATGCGAAGCGTTAGACTGCTTGGTCTCGCTGGGCGAAATCAATAAATAAAGAAGGGGAAAAAAAGTGAAAAAAAAGTATTTATCAATTTTGGCGGCAGGGCTATTAACCCTCGGGGCAAGTGGGCTCGCAAATGCGACATCAATCAGTTACACGGCAACAGATTTGGCAGATGTCAACGCTGGAGAAGATCTCTGGGCGTATTCATACTCTGTGAGAAACCTCGGGGTCAGGTCTTGAAATATCAGGTGTCGTTAACCTAGGGTGGCTTGATGGCGCGGCCGTTGCGGATCGAGTTTCCGGGGGCGATCTACCATGTCACCCGCCGGGGCAACGCCCGGTTGCCGATCTACGAGGACGACGCGGATCGGCGAGATTTTCTCGACCTGCTGGGGGGCGTGGTCGAGCGTTTCCACTGGCTGTGTCATGGCTATTGCCTGATGGACAACCACTACCACCTGCTGGTGGAGACGCCGGAGGGCAATCTATCGGCCGGGATGCGGCAGCTCAACGGCGTGTTCACCCAGCGGGTTAACCGCCGACAGGGCCGGGTGGGCCACCTCTTCCAGGGCCGTTTCAAGGCGATCTTGGTGGAGCAGGACGCCTATCTGCTGGAGCTGTGCCGGTACGTGGTGCTCAACCCGGTGCGGGCCGGCATGGTGGCGGCGGCGGCGGACCACCCGTGGAGCAGCTATCGGGCAACGGCCGGCCAGGCGCCGCCCCCTTCCTGGCTGACCACCGACTGGGTGCTCTCCCAGTTCGGGTCCCGGCGGGGGCCGGCACGGGAACACTACCGCCAGTTTGTCCGCGAGGGGATGGAGGCACCGTGCCCCTGGGAGACGCTGCGGGGCCAGATTGCCCTCGGGGGCGAAGGGTTCCTTCAGCGGCTGTCTCCCCTGTTGCGGGGGGCGGACGCCTTGCAGGAGGTGCCCCGCGCGCAACGCTTCGTCGATCGCCCGAAGCTGGACGTGCTGTTCGCGGGACTTCCGCTCAAAATGCGTGACGCGCGCAACGCCCGCATCCGCCAGGCCCACCGCGACCACGGCTACACCCTCAAGGAGATCGCCGACCACCTCCGCCTGCACTACACCACCGTGAGTAAGGTAACCGACCCCAACACCTGATGTTTCAAGACCTGACCCCGAGGTTTTTCCAGACCCAAACCCGCTTTGTTTCCAGATTTATACAGACTGTCGAATCATTGTTAGGCGTATAAAACGTCCGTCGTCTAGCAATTTTCATCAACAGGACGTCAGGAGAATGGAATATGAAAAAAGCAATGTTGCTATTAACGGCGTCGCTTGCATTGGCAAGCGTGAATGCCAATGCTGACGGTTATCAGCATGGCTGGAAAGTCTACGAAAAACCGCAACCGGGCTACACCTATGGTGGGGTAGAAACAAACCCTTATGGCCCAGGGGGCTCGAAATCCTATGGTCCAGGTGGTGGCCAGAGCTACGGGTCGGGTGGCGGCCAGAGTTACGGCCCAGGTGGTGGTCAGAGCTATGGCCCAGGTGGTGGTCAGAGCTATGGCCCAGGTGGTGGCAAGAATCCCCTGAACCCGTGGCGAGTGAAGGACTGAAGCAAATCCACAACGAAAAAGATGTCGTGTCGAATTCGCCTAACAATGGGCTCCAAGGGACGTCGGCGCTATCACGCCGCCGCCCCTGAGCCCGGGCGTTAGGCTTCGAAAGGAGCACTCACCAAACGAAGGAGGGACTATGAGACTGGCAAGACTCAACGTCGTAGCACTATTCGCATTTGTAATGTGCGCCGCGTTGTCTGCGTGCGGTGGCGGTGGAGGTGGTGGCGGCGACGCAACACAAACCGAGCTCGTCACTGTCAGTGGAAGCATCGTCGATAGCAATAATGATCCGGTTGCAGGTGCAACGGTTACGGTTACCAGCGACCCGATTTCCACGGTCACGGACGCACAGGGAAAATTCTCGGTCGAAGTCGAACCCGGTGCCCATACGCTGACCGCAACCAAGGATGGCGTAACCATTTCCGAACGTTCACTGACTGCATCGAGCGGGGAACCAATGGACCTTCAGCAAGTCCTCCCCACGCGGGCGTATTATCCGTTAGGGAAAACCTGGTTCAAGGACGCGGACGGCGACGGTTACTCCGACGGGACGAACGAAGACAATGTAACCCAACCAACCGGCTACAAACTTGCAGTCGATCTGGCCTCTGCCAGCGGAGACTGTGACGACTCGAAGGCCACGATCAGTCCTGTAACCGCTGAAGTTTGCGGCAACGGAATCGACGACAATTGCTCCGGAGGAGATGAAGCCTGTCCGGAGTCTGGTCCTACGTGGTATCGGGACCAGGATTCCGACGGTTATTCTGACGGCACGACCCTGACTCAAGTAGGGCAACCGCCGAATTACGAGTTAGCTGAGGCGCTTACCGCAACCAGTGGTGACTGCGATGATTCCGATGCCAACGTCAATCCGGCCGCAACTGAAGTCTGCGGTAACGGAATTGACGACGACTGTTCTGGAGGAGATGAAAACTGTCCCGAGTCCGCTTCAACCTGGTATCGAGACCAAGATTCTGACGGGTACTCTGACGGAACGACCTTGACTCAGGTCGGGCAGCCGCTGAATTACCAATTAGCCTCGGCACTCACCGCAACCAGCGGTGACTGTGACGACTCCGATGCGAACGTCAATCCGGCGGCAACTGAGATCTGCGGGAACGGCAAAGATGACGACTGCTCTGGAGGCGACGAACTTTGTCCGGTCACTTGGTACAAGGACGCCGACGGCGATAGCTACTCCGACGGAACAACTCTCACACAAGTACAACAGCCACTCGGTTACGCGAGGACCACGGCACTATCTGCAACAAGCGGGGACTGCAATGACGCTGAAGCAAATGTGAATCCGGGAGCGTCCGAGGTATGTGGCAATGGAGTAGATGACGATTGCGCTGGCGGAGACGAGGCTTGTGGTGGCGCCGCGTCTACTTGGTACAAAGATGCCGATGCGGATGGGTGTTCTGACGGGACAACTATCGCTCAGGTAGATAGGCCAACCGACTACTATTTGGCTTCCGAGCTACTGACGACAACCGGAGATTGTAACGACAGCGTGTCTTCCATTCATCCGCTGGCACTTGAAGTTTGCGGGGACGGCATAGATCAGGATTGCGACGGCTCCGACTTGGCCTGCATTCCGGTCCTCGTATGGTCTATTTTTGCGGATGACGGAACGTTTCTCGGTTTCATCAATGACAATCCATTTGATCCTGATTCCGTCTGCAATGCATTCGGAACATATGGCAACAAGTTCAGCTCATTAAGCATCTGGAATCAATTCGGTCAATACGGCAGCAACTTTTCCGCGCTAAGCGCATTTAACGACTTTGCGTTTTCACCACCAGTGATATTTGAGAATGGAGTACCAATCTACTTCCTCACAACGAATACCATCAAATCTCCACGGATAGACACCAACGTTTTGTTGGGTGTCCTAAACGCAAACGGCTGCAACGTTTCAAGATGATAAGTCTGCAGAATCACCACTGGCGAGCAGCGGTACAGCTCGCCAGTGGTTCTTGTCATTGGGCTAAGGCTGTGTTCGGTAAGAAAAGGTGGTGCATTCCCAAGCCTAACGAGGCGCTCCAGGCGACCCGGCCTCAGGTGTGCTCCCGTGGATCGCGCTATTTCCCAGCGCCTCATTTCTTTCAACCCCCAGTCGGCTGCCGGGTCGCCTGAGCTTGGTCGTTAGGCAACAAGACATGGACTTGTCCGGAACATCGATACAGCATAAAGAACCTCGGGGTCAGGTCTTGTAAAGAACCTCGGGGTCAGGTCTTGAAATATCAGGTGTCGTTAACCTAGGGTGGCTTGATGGCGCGGCCGTTGCGGATCGAGTTTCCGGGGGCGATCTACCATGTCACCCG
>Ga0210014_1003207_pt1 | contig 10950 bp, 10 predicted proteins | sample CryGeymeta201519_FD_183983 | JGI IMG/M metagenome (GOLD analysis project Ga0210014, IMG submission 183983) | Groundwater microbial communities from Crystal Geyser aquifers in Utah, USA - Crystal Geyser metaG 2015-19 (SPAdes) (version 2) | ecosystem: Environmental > Aquatic > Deep subsurface >...
GATACCGGCCCACTGCCAAATGCAAATCAGAGGCATTCTGCCGAGCCGTGGTTAGGAGTAAATCATTAAGTTTTTGTTTATAGTCCATAACTTAATTATATCATATTTCCATTGTTTCCCTCAATACCTCTTCAATTGAAATCAGGCCCTTAAGGGCTTTTAAAACTCCGTCTTGCCGCAAACTAATTATTCCCTGACGCCGGGCTTCTTCGAGAATGCGGTGCTCGGTAGGACTGGTATTGATAATTTCTTCTAATTCCGGGGTCATGGTCAGAATTTCAAACAAGGCAATCCGGCCGCTAACTCCTTTACTTTGACAAGCCGGGCAGCCGGTTGAATGATAAATTTCATAAGGTTCATTTAAATCTTTGGTTAAATCTTTGGGAAGTTTCTCCAATTCTTTTTTAATAATTTCCTGAATTTTCTCCGCTGCCTTTTCCGCTTTTTTGCACTGTTGGCAAAGCCGGGGCAATAAACGCTGCGCCAACATTAAATTCAAAGAAGGAGGCAGTAAAAACGGTTCAACTTTCATATTAATCAAACGGGGAATCACGCCCAAGGCATTGTTGGTATGAAGAGTGGATAAAACAATGTGGCCGGTTAAAGCGGCGTGAATAGCCAAATTAGCTGTTTCATTGTCGCGAATCTCCCCGACCATAATAACGTCCGGGTCTTGTCGGAGAATTTGACGCAAACCCGAAGGGAAATCATAGCCGATTTCCGGCCGAACCTGGGACTGATTCAAGCCCTCAATAAAATATTCTACCGGGTCTTCCAAACTGACTATATTGACGTCCTCTTTGTTAAGAATTTGCATCACGGCGTAGAGTGTAGTTGTTTTTCCCGAACCGGTTGGTCCGGTAATCAGAATCATCCCATAGGGCTTTTCAATGCCCTCCCTGATTACTTGATAGTTGCGACCAACCAGTCCTAATTCTTCCAGTCCTTTTAAGCCAACGGTTGGGTCCAAAACTCTGATAGCCACTTTTTCGCCGACCGGCGTAGGAAAAGTGGCGACCCGATAATCAATGTCTCTGCCAAAAAGCACGGTCCGAAAGCGACCGTCTTGGGGAATTCTTGTTTCGTCGATTTTTAAATTGGAAAGCACTTTGACCCGCGAGAGAATAGGCTGATGAAGTTCAATCGGCAAAGAACTGACCTCCTGAAGTTGGCCGTCAATCCGGAATCTAATCCGGACGCGATTCCTCTGAGGTTCAATGTGAATATCTGAAGCTTTCTGCCAAACCGCTTCTTTTAGAGTTGAAGCAACCATTTTTATAATCGGAGCCTCCTCGGAAACGGTTACCCCTTCTTCCAATTGAATGATTTTTTGCCCGCTGGCCAAGCCCTGACCCGGTTGAAGATTAAATGATTTAATGGCTGCTTCAACTTCGCTTCTATAAGGAGAGTAGCGTCTTAAAATTGCTTCCCAATCGGATTGTGTAATTAAATAAATGCCTAAATTGACTCGCAATTGCTTGGCGATGAACTTCAGGGCTTCCTGAGCCTTGGCGTCATCGGGATTAAGCATGCCCATAACCAAAAGATTGTCGGATTTATTAATGGGGATGACTTTATAATTCCGAACGGTTTCTTCGGAGACAAGTTTCAGTAATTCATCTTTAATTTCATCGGTCTTTATTTTTTTGTAAGGAACTCCCGAGAGGCGGCTTTTTATGCCGACAATTTTTTCTTCGTCTACTAATCGACGGTCATAAATCAGTTCTTCGGCGCTTTTCCGAATTAAAGAAGATTCCTGTAAAATCTTTTTAGCCGATTCTTCGGTTAAAAGCCCTTCTTTTGTTAATTCTTGAAGGAGAGTTTTATTTTCCATTTTCAGACAAAGCCTCTTATTTTACAAACGGATTCGTTTTTCCAATAGAATTAGTTTGTATTTCTATTGGATTGACGTATTGTTTAAGAATTTGAAAGCGGGGGTCGCTGATAATTGTTTCTGGTTGTAATTTTATTGAGGAAAGCTCTTGGAGGGATTGCAAGCGAGGCGAGGCGATTTTTTCAACTAAAGGCGGCACGGCGAAGAATAAATAATAAATTGCCGCACCGATTATTATCACCAGTGAAAGAATCAGGGCCAGGACAAACCAATTAATTTTTCTTTTTTCTTCTTCAATGATTATTGCCATAGTATTTTATTCCGCCTGATAATATGTATCCATATTCACTGTATAGGAAAGATTGCCCTTTGCGGATTTCGTTGCCGGTTCTATTTTTAAACTCACCAAATCCATCAAACTGATATTGGTTTCCACCGCTTGAAGAAATGATTTAAGACCATCATAAGTGCCGGTCAGACGGAAATTGTATCTTAAAATACCAAGTCCCTTAACCAAACCCGGTTGGTCGGATGGTTTAATCGCTAACTGCTGAATTGATAAGAAATCAATCGTTAACTTGTTAAATTTGGACAAGCCGTCAATCTGATTAACGCCCTGAGGCGTATTTTGTTCTAACGGCAGAATTAACGAGATTGTTTCTTGAACCTTGGCAATATCCTGATATTCGGTTAAAAGTTTTTTAACTTGTTGAATCGCGGCCTCGTTTTTGCTGATGAGCTCTGACCGACCGGCGGTTTCGGCTCTCAAGTTTTTTATCTCGGAATAAGCCGGCCGAATTAAGGTGCTGTAAACAAAAAGCGACGCGACAAAGAGCAGAATCGCCAATAAAATACTTAAAAATCTTTTAGTTGAAGCCTTCATGTTTTATTTTAATAATTCCGGTTTAAAAATAAGCCTGATTGAAAAACGAATACTTCCCTCTTCCGTAATTCGTGAATCGTCTAAAAACACCTTCTCTATTTCCGGAGATTTCCTAAATAATTCCAACTGTTGAGCCAAAACGCCGTAATCAGAAGCAATGCCTTCAAGTTTTATATTTTTGTCCGTTAAAGATAAGTTCAGGGTAAGATAATGGATTTGTTGATGAGTATTTTTTTCTAAAAAATCAAAAATTTTTGAGGCAGCCGGATGGGAATTCAATAAACCTTGAATATTAACCAACTGAGAATAGAGACCAACCAAATTTTTTTGTTGTTCTTCATCAACGGCTTGACTTAAACTGGTAATTTTGGCGTCAAGGTTTTTTACCTGCGAATTTAGATAGGGCTTATATCCCAGAATCATTCCCAGATAAGTGGCGACTGTTACTCCGAAAATAATGACTACAAAAACCAAAAGCCGCCAAGGCCAACCGACCGGCAATCTCTCGGGTTTTCTAAGTTCCTGCTCTAAAGCACTGTTGGTATATTGAGGCATAATAAATTTATACGAATTCCTTTATTCCCAATCCAATAGCTACGCTAAAACTCGGGCCCAACTCTTTAACTATCGGTTCAATTCTTGGCGGATATTTCACTTTTGAAAAGGGGTTGCCGATGACCGTGGGTAAATTTATTTGCTCTTCAAAATATTTTTCGATTCCCAATAAATTTGCCCCGCCGCCGGTCAAAATCACCCGTTCAACTTTGACTCCTTGGCTTTTTTCGTAATTAGCCCCGGCCCGTTTCGCTTCATTAATTATAGCATCTAAGAAAGGAAGAGTTAATGTGGATAACTCATACTCGCCGCCGGCGCCCAAAAGACCCCTCTGTTTTTTCAGTTCTTCGGCTCTTCTGATATTAATATTCAGGCCGCTGGCAATGGCCTGAGTCAAAGAACTGCCGGCAAAGTCAGTTTGATAATTATGTTTAAGAAACCCCTTGTCAGCGACGGCAATATTGGTAGAACGGGCACCAATATCCACGATTAAGGTTGGCGTCGGGTCATTGGCGATGAGCGCCCTAATTAAACTCAAGCTTTCCATTTCTAGCGCTTTTAATTGTAGACCGGCTAATTTAAAAATACTTTGATATCTTTTAATCTGTTCATTGGGCACAGAAATGATAAGAATCTCTTGTTTGGTAAAACCTTTTTCGTCTTCTTTTTCTCCCACCTTAATCCATTCAATCGCCACTTCAGAGGTTGGTAAGGGAATGTATTGGTGAATCTGGAACGACACTGTTTTAGCCATATCAACTTCCGGCATCTGCGGCACCTCCATTAAGGTGACGAAAGAGGAAAAAGTCGGAATTGAAACAATGGCCTGACGAGATTTAATTTTTAATTTATCAAAAAGCAATTTTAAAAGATTGGCGGTTTCCCGTTCCATTATTTTTAGAGAGCTGGTTTGAATGGCGTTGTTCAAGCGTTCCAAATGGCCGTAGCTTTCCAAAATGCCGTAGTTCTGAAGTTTCGGCTGTGTCTTACCCCCCGAAATCTCCACCATCTTAATTGAGGTGGTTCCGATATCAATACCGAGATAGGATTGAGCGCCGATGAGAGATTTTATGAAATTAAACATATTGTATAGTATTATTATACTATGTTTTTAACAAAAGCTAAAGATATTATTTTGGATATTTTATTTCCTCCCCTTTGTCTTAATTGCCAAAAGCATCTCCAGAATAAAAACAAATTCATCTGTGACAATTGCCTGATAACTGTTAAATTTAATAATACCCTATTTTGTCCGATTTGCCGAGCCAGATTGGCGGATAACAAACGAATTTGTCATTATGACAGCCAATATCTTTTAGCCGCCGCCGGCAATTATGACGATTTAGTTCTCCAAAACCTCATTCATTATTTTAAATATAAAAGCTTCAAAAACTTAGCCCCGATTTTAGGCGAAATTCTAATAAAATATTTATCAAATTTGTCATTGTCAATGGTCAAAAGTCAGAAGTCGGTAGTTGTTCCCGTTCCCCTTCATCCTCGCCGGGAGCGCCAGCGAGGATTTAACCAAGCGAAACTGATTGCTGAAATTGTGGCTAAAACCTTCGCTTTGGAGTTATTTGTAAATATGAAAAGAATAAAAAACAACAAACCTCAGGCGAAATTAAAGGACAGCGAAATGAGAATTAAAAATATGGCGGGTTGTTTTAAAATAGAAAATCCTGAACAAATTAGAGATAAAAATATTTTATTAGTTGACGATGTTTTCACTTCCGGCGCCACGATGAATGAAGCGGTAAAAATCTTAAAAGCAAACGGCGCTAAAAGAATAATCGCTTTAGTTATAGCCAAAGCTTAGAATTTTTCTTTCTCTAAGCGTTTTGAGATTTTTGAAATAAGTTCTCCTTGTTTTTTAAGTTCGGATAAAATAGTTTCAATTTCTTTTTCGGATTTTAAATTGATTTCAAAATCGTTTTCCACTCGCAGTTCCGCGTGCCGGCCTTGCAAATTCTGACCAATCATAATCAAAGGCAGGATAAAAAGTTGAATCATATTGGAAATAAAAAGCCACAAGGCAAAGGCCGGAACAACATCAAAGCGAAAGTCCGGGGGGGTAAAAACATTCCAAAAAAGCCAGAACATCGTCCAGGTTAAAATAATGAAGAAAAAGCCCATCGTGCCGATGTGATTGGTAATCCAAACCGCAAATCTTTCCAGACGCGTGAAACTCTCCCGATGTCTAATGTTAACGCTTTTTAGGGTTGTCATATTTTTATTTTATCTCTTTAACGTTAAAAATCAAATCTATCTATAATTATAATATTCTTCCTCTAATTTTTCCAATCTTTTATCAATAATCGCTTCCCTGATTTCCCTGAACAGATTTTTGAAGAAATAGATATTGTGAAGAGTGGCTAATCTTTGGCCATAAATCCGTTCTGTCTTGAAATAATGGCGAATTTCCTGGCGGCTAATTTCCTGACGGCAAACCCAGCACTGACAGTTTTTTTCAATCATTTTTTTATCTTTGACAAAAATTTCTTTTTCAATGTTTAATTTACCGGCTTTGGTATAAAGAACAGCGTGCCGGGCTTCGCGGGTGGGCACCACGCAATCAAACAAATCAATCCCCTGCTTGACCGCGATGAAAATATCCTTAATTTTCCCGATGCCCAAAAGATGACGCGGTTTGTCTTCGGCTAAACCGCTTAATGACCAGTTCAAAACTTTTCTCATCTGTTTTTCGCCGAATGAACCGCCGATGCCGAAACCGTTAAAAGCTAAAGAACCGATAAACTTCGATGATTTTTTTCTTAAATCCTCAAAAATCCCACCTTGGACAATACCGAACAAAGATTGACTATGACCATGACTATGACTATGAAAAAAATTGAGGCAACGAATTGCCCAGCGATGAGTTCGTTCCATTGCTTTTTTAGTGTAAGCGTAAGAGTTAAACGGTGATGTGCATTCGTCAAAAGTAAAGATAATATCGGCGCCGAGATCTTTTTGGATTTTTATGGATTTCTCCGGAGTTAGTTCAAAATTTTTCCCGTTAAAATCAAAAATAACCCCATCCTCAGAAATTTTGACAAGTTTTTCAGGTACAGAAAAATTTCTTTTGTCCGAAACCTGCGCAGGCGAGCGGGCACGGTGTCCGCCGAAGATGGACGAGCGAGCCGACCTGCCCGCCGAAGCTTCGGCGCAGGCGGGGGAACAAGTGAGTTCGCCTCGCTGGGGCGAACGAAGCGGGTTGAGGGAAAAGAAATTTTTCTGTTCTAAAACTTTTCCTATCCCGTGTATCTTGCCCCAACCCAAACTAAAAACTTGAAATCCACCGGAATCAGTCATTATTGGTTTTTGAAAGCTAGACCACTGATGTAATCCTCCAGATCCCTTAATTTCTTTTACTTTATTATTGACGAATAAGTGAAAAGTATTGGCGATAATTAAATCCGGATTGGCGCGTAAATGCTCTGTTTTATTTAAAAGTTTTATTTTTCCGTGCGTTGCCACAATCGCCAAATTCGGCGTTTCAAGTTTTCCATGCGGCGTATTAAAAAAACCCGAACGGGCTTTTTTATAAGAGTTTTTAATTTTAAATTCAAACATTTTTATGCGGAAGCGGGAGGATTCGAACCTCCGATACCCTTTCGGGTATAATGGTTTTCAGGACCATCCCTTTAAACCGCTCAGGCACGCTTCCGCTTTAAGCGGGATTGTCATCCCTTTGGGATATCTGCCGCAGGCATGACGATTTGTAGATAAAATTTTAACAAATTTTATACAAATCGGGAACAAGACTGCCGCCTTTGGCTGAAAACCCCTGGCCGCCGAAACCCTGCCTGTCCGGCAGGCAGGCTTGGTACAGGCGGGGCTCGGCCACCCCACCATTTTATTGTGGACCTAGGCAGAATTGAACTGCCGACTCCGCTTTGCAAAAGCGGTATTTTACCACTAAAATATAGGCCCTTCATCCCGTAGCTATTTTACCATTAGAAATTAAAAATTAGAAATTAGAAATTTATACTATGCTCCCATTCTTCTTTCGGTTTGGCTGTATTGTTTTATGGCTTTTTTGAATTCGGCCACGGAAAAGTCAGGGAAAAGAGTTTGGGTGAAATAAATTTGAGCGTCAGCCAAATCCCACATCATCAACCCTGCTGATAAATGGGACCAGTTATCCCGTTCGCTCGCGGTGCGAATGACCAAGTCAACGGCCGGCAAATCCTTTGTCCAAAGATTGGCTTTAATTGATTCTTCGTTAATTCTTAATTCTGAATTTTGAATTCTGAATTCAGCAATCCCCCTGATTGCTGTTGTCATTTCATCAATTCCGCTATAAGCCATTAAAAAAGTTAATTGATGATTCCGGTAATTTTTGGTCTTTTCAATGGCTTGTCTTATGGGCTTTTTTACTCTCTCGGGAAATAATTTATTCCAGCGACCAAAGACATTAATTTTCACGAAATTTTTATGAATATCCTTACTTTTCGCCAATTTCTTAAACCAGCGCTCAAAAATATCAAACAAAAAATTAACTTCCTGAGGCGATCTTTTGGTAATATTGTCTAAAGAAGTGCCCCAAAAAGTAAAATATGGGATTTTCAAATCCAAAGCGGCTTTTAAAATTTTTTTCGTTGTCTTGGCTCCTTGGCGATGACCAAAAAAGGGAGGTAGTCCCCTCTTTCTTGCCCAGCGCCGATTGCCGTCAGGAATTAAAACGATGTGTTGAGGCAGATTCATGATTGGCACCGTATTCGATAGACAAAAATATGTGGACCTGACGGGACTCGAACCCGTGGTCTTTAGTATGCCATACTAACGCTTTTCCTCTAAGCTACAGGCCCAAGGTGCGGGGTAAAAATTTGTCATCATACAAATTTTATATTAGAATAAACAAAATAGAATTTCAAGTCTTAGTAAGGCCCTCGTAGTTCAACGGATAGGACGGGGATTTCCTAAATCTCAAATCGAGGTTCGATTCCTCGCGAGGGCACAAAATAAAGGAGGGTTCGCATAGTGGTCTAGTGCGGCGCACTCGAAATGCGCTTGGGGAGAAATCCCCTCACAGGTTCAAATCCTGTACCCTCCGCCATGAGACGGGATTACGATTTGTATCCAAAAATTTAATACCAAATTTTCGGACAAATCGGGAAAAAACCGCTGTCCTCGCAGGAGGCACGTGAGTTCAAATTTCACCTCCTCCGCCATATAACAAATCCTGACGATCGTCAGGATTTGTTATATTTTCGGGCGAGATTTAAATAAAATAATTAGTATATATATTCATCCACCAACAACCCCTGCTTATCAAAAAGCAAAACGCGGTCATGTTGAGGGTCTAAAATAGGCTGAATACCCCAACCAAGCCACATTCGCCATTCATTAGATAAAAAATTACTATCAAGACGGTGTTTTTGAAAACAACCTTTGTAGTTAATAGTATCTAAAAACTGCCGACAGGTATTACCCTCGCCAATTCCCGGCAGAGAATTGTAAAAAGAAACATCTGGCTCCTCGCATCCCCATAAAGAAAAAATATAAGATTGACATTGACCCGAAAGATAAGAGACGTCTGAATGAGAAATTGTCGGGCAATTTTTGGGCAATGGCGGGAAAAAAATATAACTATTCCCTAAGTAACCAATACATTTATTAAGCCGCAAATTCCTATTAAGGGGGTTGGTGTTGCTATAAATACTTATATTACTATTTCCTAAAATAACAACGTCTTCGGACAGGGCTAAACCAGAGGGTTCATAAACATTAACTGCCTGAGGAACAATAATTTCTCCATTATTAGTTTTTATTTGCCAGCCGGTAACATTAACTTTTTCATTATTTGATAAATTAGAATAAATCTTGATTTCCGATGGATTGTAATTATAAAAAGAGGCGTAAGGCACAGAAATCATTATTTTTCCAAAATAAGGAGAGAGTTGACTACGAGTAAAACCCGAAGGAATTAAATAATCAGGAATTGCGGGAATTGTTGGGATTTCAGGAGAGATTACCGACTCTGGAGATACTGGAGCCGGAGATACTAAAGCTGGAGCTGAAGGCGCGATATATTTGGCTGCCGGCGGTAAAATTTTTTCTCCGGGACTACCCTGAAAAATTTCCGGCTGATTGCTCAATAAATAAATACCGATGCCGGCAATGATTACCAAAAAGAAAATTACTTTGATAAAATTAGCCATCGTGAGATTAAACTACAATGTTAATTAACCTCTTTGGCACAAAAATTGTTTTCTTCGTTTTTTTGCCTTTGAGCCAGTTTTTAATTTTTTCCCGGGAAAAAGCGATCTCTTGGGCTTCTTTTTGAGAAATATCCGTTGAAACCGAAACTTTATCCCGCACTTTGCCATTAATTTGAATCACTAATTCAAATTTTTCTTCTTGAATCAATTTGGGGTCGTATTTAGGCCAGGGTTCTAAGTGAATACTTCTAAAAGTTTTGAGTTTTGAGTTTTGAGTTTTGAGTTGTTGATACAATTCTTCAGTAAGATGCGGGGCAAAAGGAGCCAAAAGCTTAATTACTAATTTCCAATTTCCAATTTCCAATGATGGTTTTTTTTCTAATTCATTAAATAGAGTCATCAAGGCAGAAATGGCGGTGTTATAATGGAGATTTTCAATATCCTCGGTAACTTTTTTTATTGTCTGATGTAACAACTTCGTTACACTGATTGACGCTGATGAATAAGCTGATTTTCGCTGATAATCTCTGTTGGAAATTAACCTGTAGACTCTTTCTAAAAACCGCTTAATTCCTAAAATTCCGGCGTCGCGGAAATCGCCGCCTTGCTCAAAGGGCGCTAAAAACATTAAATACATCCGAAAAACATCGGCACCGAATTTTTTAATATAATCATCGGGATTCAAAATATTTCCTTTGGATTTTGACATTTTGGCGCCCTCTTTTATCAAAAGGCCGTGAGCTCGGAATTTAGAAAATGGTTCTTCAAAGTGAAGCAGCTTTAAATCATAAAATACCATTGTCAAAAATCTTGAATATAAAAGATGAAGCACGGCGTGTTCAGCGCCTCCAATATACATATCAACCGGCAACCATCGCTTAGTGATTTGCGAATCCCAAGGGATTTGTCCTGAGCGAGCGGAGCGAGTCGAAGGATAGCGAAAATAGTACCAAGCAGAATCCAAAAAAGTATCTGATACATCGGTTTCTCGCCGGGCTTTTTTGCCGCACTTAGGGCATTTAGTTTCATAAAAAGACTTTACCGAAGCCAAAGGCGAGACGCCTTTTCCTTTGGGCCGAAAATCCTCCACAAAAGGAAGTTTGACTGGTAAATCTTTTTCCGGCACCGGAACTGCTCCGCAATTTTTGCAGTAAATAATCGGTATCGGAGGACCCCAATAACGCTGGCGCGAAATCAGCCAGTCCCGCAAACGATATTGAATTTTTTTCTTGCCAGCGACAAATTCCGTAATTTTCCATCTGGCTTTTTCAGAGGCTAGACCATTAAATTTCCCGGAATTTATCATTATCCCCTCGCCTTCGTAGATATTTTCTTTAACATTTTCCGGCGGTTTAATAACTTCTATAATTGGTAAATTAAATTTCCTTGCGAATTCGTAATCTCGTTTGTCATGGGCTGGCACCGCCATAATGGCAGCGGTACCATAGGAAGCCAAAACATAATCAGCCACCCAAACAGGAATTTCTTTTTTGTTAGCCGGGTTGATAGCAAATATG
>Ga0210014_1003217_pt1 | contig 10915 bp, 10 predicted proteins | sample CryGeymeta201519_FD_183983 | JGI IMG/M metagenome (GOLD analysis project Ga0210014, IMG submission 183983) | Groundwater microbial communities from Crystal Geyser aquifers in Utah, USA - Crystal Geyser metaG 2015-19 (SPAdes) (version 2) | ecosystem: Environmental > Aquatic > Deep subsurface >...
AGTCTATAATTACCTTATTTATAATGTATATTGTGTCTGGATTCCCTCCTACGAGGGAATGACAAAAACGGACATTTCGTTTTGCGTCAACTATAACTTGATTCCTTGGTAATGATTTCAATACCTGTTTGAGCAGTTTGATTAACCTTTTGCTCGATCTGGTCTTTTAATGACAAATCCATCTCTCCTTTATATTCCAGAAAAGCTTTTTTTCCATAACCTCCTCTTATGGGAGTTAATTTTTTTGTTAGTGTCATTAATACATCATGTAGTAAATGTCCAGCAGAATGAATTTTCATATATTTATATCGCCAGTTCCAGTCGAGTGTTCCCTTAATCAATTGATCTTTTTCTACATTTCCTTTTATCTGATGAATTATTTCACCATTCATTAAACGAACATACTCCACTTTTGCGTCACCTAACATTCCGCGATCTGATGGTTGACCGCCCCCTTCTGGATAAAAAATTGTTTGATCGAGGATTACATTTAAAAAGATCGTTGATTGTTCAACTGAAAGAGCCTTACATTCAAGTTCTGTTTTATACGGATTCTGATAATAGAGCGGTTGAGTTTTCATAAAATTACCTATACTAATCCCATTTTCTCCTTAACTTCTTTGACGGTTTTGCTGGCGATGGCGCAGGCTCTTGTTGCTCCGTCCTTGATGACAGAATCAACATAAGCCGGGTTTTTTTCAAACTCTTTTCGTCTTTCCTGAAATGGTTTTAGTTCGTCATAAATTGCTTGTGCAATGGCATCTTTAAGTTCGACGAATTTAAGTGTTTCGTCTTTGTAAGCTTTTTTATATTGTTCCACTAAGTGAGGTACAAATAAATCAGCATAGGTAAATAATGTTTTTACACCTTCGTTCATTTCTCCTCCAACAGTTGATGCGGTAGGAATTGATCTAACTTTTTTTCTTATTTCGTCTTGCGAGTCAGTTAAGTTAATATAACTTCCCTCAACTGATTTGCTCATTTTTCCTTCACCTTTGAGTGATGGGATGTATTCTCCTTTGGTGACGAAACGAGTCGGTTCGGGAAAATCCATTCCAAACTGCTGATTCATTTTTCGCGCCACTTCCCGCGCGACTTCCAAGTGCGGTTCTTGATCAATTCCCACAGGAACTAAACTAGCTTTGTAAACGAGAATATCCGCCGCCATAAGAATTGGATAGTTTAGTAATGCCATGGTGTTGTGCTGCGGATGTTGTTTAACTTTTTCTTTATAAGTTGGTAGATGCTGCATTCTGGCAATTGACATGATCGAAGAAAAATAAAATGCCAGTTCAGTATGTTCAGGAACGTCAGATTGATAAATAATCATGCTTTTTTTTGGATCTAGACCGGCGGCTAAATAATCCAAAATAATTTCCCGTTTATTTGCTCGGAGCTCTTCGATTTTATAAGGTGTTGTGATTGTATGAACATCTACCACACAATAAACAGTCTCATATTGGTTAGAATTTTGTAATTCCAACATGCCTTTAACTGCACCGAAATAATTTCCCAAATGTAGTCTGCCTGTAGCGCGAATTCCAGAAAATACTCGTTTTACTCCTTGAGTTGATGTAGTCGTTGTTACGGCAATTTTTGAAACGTCAACAATCTGGCTGTTTGGAATTTTCTTTAGATCTTGAGTGTTATAACGGAAAGTATACAAAAGGCTACCAGAACCACCATTAAGTTTTTCATTTTCAAAGACTTTATTATCGATCAAAGTAATCATAACTGGATTAAGGATATGAGCTGCTCCAGGAACTACTCCAGCTAATTTTGTAAACTCTTCGTCAGTCGCCATACGCAAACTTTCAACTTTGAGGATTTTTTTTACTTTCTTACTATCTAAGGAACAATCTCCACGACGAATGACTGCCACAAATCCTTTTTCGGTTTTCATAATCAGCGTCACTAAAGCTTCATCAAGTCCGAAGCCCAAATATTTTTGCACATCATCAACAGACACCAGTTCAGGATGTCCTAAGACTTCGTGAGCGATTCCTAATTTTATTAATCTATTACAATATTCGGTAACTTTTTGGTCTCTCATACATTTGATTATATCAATAATTAACAATAGTAATAATCGGTAATTGTCTCAGCGTTTCGCTACATTCGAGGACTTTTTTATCTATCATAGGTTTAAGTTTATCAAAAAATTTATAACTTTTATTAATTCTTTCACCGATTGGTGATTTGTTAAAATAACTCTAATAGTATTCTTTTTTTCTAGCCCTCTAAAATTTTTTCCATTAACAGTAAGGATTTTATTCTCCAGTAGTTTTTCATATAAAAATGGAATTTTTTTACTACCATCAATTAGTATAAAGGGGCCTTTTGTCAAAGAAAAATTTAATTCAAGATTTTTTTTAATATATTCTATGCTCTTATGAACCTCTTTCTTTCTAAATGTAACATTAAAAGGGTTTCCCAGATAGCTTTTTACTATTTCTATAGAAGGAGTTGATAGTTCGTAAGGCGAAATGGTTTTCTTAATAAATTTTATCAAAGATTCAGATGCAATTATATAACCAATTCTAAGTCCTGGGAGATTATATAATTTAGAAAATGATTTTATAATTACCACATGGGAAAATTTTAATACCAAGGGTGATAAAGAATCATTAAAATATCCTGCAAGAGCTTGATCTATTACGATTATGGTCTTGTTTATTTTTGATAAAAAATTATTTAAATCTTTATAATGAAAGGATTCTCCGGTTGGATTATTTGGACTAGCGATAAAAAGTAAATCAACTTTTTTTTGGTTTAACTTAGCTTTTATAAATTCTAGTTTATCTAGTTCATTTTTGCCGAAGAGGTTTAAAAAAATAGGTTTAGCACCAACAACTTTTGTATGAAACTCATAACGCGGAAAAGATGGAATAGGAATCAAGGATTTTTTGTTAATTCCTAAAAAAGTTTCTGCAGTATGATGTAGGGCGCTATCTGCCCCAGCAGTTAGGAGTATGTTTTCCAGCGGAATATTTTCATTTTTTGCTATAAATTCAATTAGATCTTTATTTTGAGAATATTCATATAAAAATAAATTTCTTACATTAGCGCCACGAAAAATATTGTTTATATTTTTATAGTTAGAATTGTCATTCTGTAAATCTATATAGTTTTTATCAAATTTATTTTTACCCCCGTATTCAATGTAATTAAGTTGTTCAATATGTTTATTTATTGGTTGATTTTTCATGATAGCTTGTAAAACTTTTAAAGTGAATTAGGAAAAGCATTTTTCCAAACTTCTTCCGCGTATGGTCGGTTACCATCAAATATAAAATCAAGGATAAATTGAACCCTATTTCCATATCCTTGTCCTCTCTCGCCTTTTTCTAAATAATCAGGTTTTCCAATGACTTCATAAATTTGCCGATTAAGAACTAGTTGTTCAAACAATTGAAATATAGATAAAAAATGTCCTCGGACTAATTTTATATTGGTTCCACCTCCATATTTCGATGACTCAATCATTTTTTCGGTCGGCTTTTCAAAAGGACTAAGCAATATTCTATTTGCTGGTTCATAGTCAATATATGGTGCCGCTTTTTGAACAAAACCATTTTTATCAGGATATAATTTCACGCCTGCTTTAACATAGGGTATAGAAACAGTATTTGTCAGTCCACGGCTTGCCAAATACAATGCGTATCTGGCATCAAAAGGTTGCTCATCCATGATATATTTTGGTTTACTTAGATATATTTCATTCATAAACCATCCGAGTTTGATTCCTCCCAGTTCTTGGTTAATTAAGCTATACATTTCCGCTATTTCCATCGCATAATGTTGATCGTGAACAAACGGAGTTCCTTCTGCATCTTTAACCATGGCGTCATACGCATTTTTTGCTTCCCGACCAATTATTTTATCTAGATCTGCACTTAAAAATATATTGAAATAATCTGCTAAACCGAACTTTTCTACCACAAGTTGTAATAAATCTCTTTCCGCAGACATTACCCCATCAATGCTTTCCTTGGAAAAAGATGGATGTTTTCCGATATTTGTGCGAGTAATATCATTAGCACATAAAATATTTATTTTTCCGGCATTTAATTCTCTACGTATTTTTTCAGCGGTTAAAACCATACTTAGTACATCAAAAGGCAATCCTTGACAAAGTTTTTGACTACCTCCTCCCATTCCAAATAAAATATGAGGGCTTTTTTCAAAAGGCGTAAAAGGATTAATGCTTCTTAATGATATATCTTTTGGGATAGTTGGTGTTGTTTCGATAACTTTAGCTAATTTCTTGAAATATGGCAATCTTTCCGACGGTATTTGTTTTTGTTGAGTTTCCGATATAATTTTAAGCTGACTTTCATTAAGTCCAAGACAATCAGTATAAGCTCCCATTTGAATTATTGCAGGATGTTGAACGACCATATTGGCAACGTGTTTTAAACTATCATCATCAAGCATGGGCGTTCTGACTGATTTACCATCATCTCCTATTGTAACTTTAGTCATCAATGCCTTAAGAGCCATTAGTCTTGGATCAGAGCGATATATTACCTCAGTCCCCATAATTTTTTATTCATAAACTTTTAATCATTAAAAAACCCCGCCTAGGCAGGGTTAATATTTAATAAATAATTACATTAAATATACACCCGCCGTTTGCAGGGATTCCAATTCTGCCAATTTTTAGAGATTATTATATTTTTCATATATTTTTAAATCTTCCCATTCGTAATTCTCTTGATCCTCTTGTCACCGTGGCGACTCCGACTTTGAGCCGGCGTGCGATTTCCTGGTGGGGAAGACCTTTTTTTATCAGTTTAACAATTTGCAATCGGGTAACTATTTCGTCAAGTTCACTTGGTGTCAATATGCCAAATAAAAAATCCCTCATTTCGATTAAGTTTTTTTGTTTCAAAAAACTATTAATCAGTTCTTCAAGCTTTTTTTTGTTCATAGTTCGACTACGCTCGCCAAAATAATATACGTACTATTATAATAGTATATTATCATTTGTCAAGTGGTATTTAAAATATTATTCTGTTATTATTTTTTTATGCAAACAAATCATAAAATTATTATAGGTGATTCAAGGTTGATGGCAGAGATAAATAATGAAAGTGTTCATTTAGTTATCACGTCACCCCCATATTGGCAACTTAAAGATTATGGGAGTGATAATCAAATCGGTTTTGACGATTCTTATGAAGAATATATCAACAACCTAAATTTGGTTTGGAACGAGTGTTACAGAATTCTTCATAAGGGATGTAGATTATGCGTAAATATTGGCGATCAGTTTGCTCGATCAGTTTATTATGGGCGCTATAAAGTAATTCCAATAAGAACCGAAATAATTAAGTTTTGTGAAACAATAGGTTTTGACTACATGGGAGCAATCATTTGGCAAAAAGTCACAACAACCAATACCACCGGTGGAGCTTCAATCATGGGGTCTTTTCCTTATCCTAGAAATGGCATTTTAAAAATAGATTACGAATTTATATTAATTTTTAAAAAAATTGGAGAAGCACCAAAGGTTACGAAAGAAATAAAAGAAAAATCTAAAATGACTCAAAAAGAGTGGAATGAATTTTTCACTGGTCATTGGAACTTTAACGGTCAAAAACAAACCAATCACATTGCGATGTTTCCAGAGGAGCTGCCAAAAAGATTAATAAAAATGTTTTCATTTGTTGGCGACACGATTTTAGATCCTTTTTTAGGCAGTGGCACAACTTCTTTAGCAGCAAAAAATTTAGATAGAAATTCTGTCGGTTATGAGATTAACAAAGATTTTTTACCGGTAATAAAAGAAAAAATTGGAGTAAACCAAAAAGGTTTTTTTGATGACAGCCAAATTGAATTTATTAGTCAAAAAAATATAAACATAGAATTTAAAAAAGAAATTAATAAATTAAAATATATTTTTATAGACCCAATTAAATTAAACAAACAAGTCGATCCAAGAAAATTACAGTTTGGATCAAAAATTACTATGAATAAAAATAATTAATAATTTATTATCAGTAAATTTTATGAAAATTAAAATATCCTTTCTTGATATAAAAAAATCTCTTAAATCACCCACCTATAATTTCCCAAAATATTCTACCCAAATTTTAAATTTAGCAAATCAAAATGCTCAAGCCACTAGACCAAAAGCAGTTGGTCAATTAAGTGATTTAATACAAGAATTTCATGGAAAAGACATTAAAGAGTGGGAAGAATGGTATATAAAAAAATATCCTGATGCTCTATCTATAGCCGCTATCAAAATTACAGAAATGATTAAAAATTTGAAGGACTCAATAATAAAAATTAATAAAGAAATTATTAACGAGTGGTTAAAGGATTTGGTTATTGTCAAAACTTTTATTGGACTAAAATTTCAAGAAGCGATTCTTAAAAAGGGAGCAGAGATTGTTAAAAAAAATTATCGATTATCAAATCCATCAGAAGAGTCCAAAGGAATAGATGGATTTATTGGTGGAATTCCAGTTAGTATTAAACCAATAACTTACAAAGCTAAAAAAGGACTAAATGAAGAGATAAATGCTGTAATAGTCTATTACGAAAAACTTAAAGATGGGATTGAGATTGATTTTTCGGAATTAGTTAAAAAAGAATAGAGCGATTAACTGTATTTTTACATCTGCGTATTACCTATGGAATCACGACTTGGGCAGTTTCGCCTTCATGACTACAATCAACGCAGTAGGTAGAATAAGCATCTTTGATAATTATCTTTTCCCGCATTTCAGTGTTAGAGTCTCCGGGTTTTGCAAGTTTGTCATTATCCTTATTAATTAAAACAAATTGCTTTTCTGATGTTAAAGGTTTTGGTTCCGTGTCCTTAATAAAATATTCAAAACGTGATGGACAACTTTCGGTTCCGTCTGACTTTTTTTCCATTAAACTGCCACTCACATAACAGATTTGTTTTCCGTAAACTGCTTCCGGTTTGATGGGCCAGAGATCCTGTTGATTTCGTAGAACGTATCTCATCATCCGGTTCCAGATTGGCGCAGCTCCGGTAACGCCGGAAGTTAAATAAGGGTTCATCGGTGAATTGTTATTGTTACCGACCCAAACAGTGACCATAAAATTCGGTGTATATCCAATGGTCCAGTTATCACGTTTATCATCAGTGGTTCCGGTTTTCACGGAAACGGCGTGTTTAGGAATTTCCAAATATGATCCAGTCCCGAACGCGGCCGATCGAGCATTCGGATCAAGTAAAATATGGGAAATAATAAAGGCAGTTTCTTTTGAAATTGCCTTTATTCCCTGGATCGCCAAAAAACTTGGGTTAGTTAAAGGTTTCTCAACATTTAGAACAATATTGACATCTTTTGCTTGATAGAGTTTTTGGTTATTTCGATCTTCTATTTTCAAGATTTCTGTTAGGGTTTTTGCAATTCCCCGATTAGCAAACGAAGAAAAAGCTTGACTCATTTCAACCATCGTAACTTCTCCACCACCAAGCGTTAGAGATAAACCATAATTGCTTGAATTTTTAAATGATGTAATTGTAAATGCAGAAGAAGAAGCAACAAAATTCCTAACTCCATTAAGAGCCAACATTTTTACGGCGGGAATATTGTATGAGTTACCTAAAGCAAAGCGCATCTGTACGGGTCCATGAAATTGACCGTCATAATTTACAGGGCAATAGGCTTTTGGTTGACCAACAGCGTTAAAACAAGTTGGGCTATCAAGAAAAACCGATCCTGCTGTAACCAAACGACGTTCTATTCCAACAGCATAATTTATCGGCTTAATCGATGATCCTGGTTGTCGAAGTGCAGTTGTAACATTAAAAGACCCTGAAGGAGATGCAAAATAGTCAACTGAGCCAATCATGGCAAGAATCTCTCCGGTTGATGGACGGGTAACCAAGATTGCTCCATTGGATACATTAAGTTCTTTGATTTTATTAAGCTCTTCGTTTAGAATCTTTTCTGCCTCTTCTTGAATATCAAGATCAAGAGTTGTAGTAACTTTTAACCCTCCTTCTTCCACCTGTCTGATTCCATACTTTTCTTCAAGTTGTGATTTAACATAAAAGACAAAGTGGGGGGCTTTGATATTGTTGGATAATGGTTTATAAATCATAGGTTCTTTTAGATTTTCTTCATAAGTTTTTTTATCAATATATTTTTCCGCATACATTGCCTTTAATACTTCATTTCGACGATTAATTGTTTTTTCCGGATTGGTATATGGTGAATAATAAGTTGGAGCTTGCGGTAGTCCGGCAAGAGTCGCTGCCTCAGAAATTGTTAATTGTTTGGCAGATTTTCCATATAATTTTTTTGATGCTTCTTCAATGCCATAAATTTCTCCTCCATAAGGGACTTGATTTAAATACATTTCCAATATCTGATCTTTAGGAAACTGTTTTTCAACTAAAATTGCCAAAACTATTTCTCTGATTTTTCTACGAATAGTTCGTTCTGGTGATAAAAGAGCAAGTTTAACCAGTTGTTGTGTTAAAGTTGATCCACCTTGTAAATTCTTTTTTAAAAGCGTATCTTTTGCCGCTCGCAGTATTCCACCAAAAAGCGAGACTCCTCCGTGATGATAAAAGTCTTTGTCTTCAATGGCGATTGTTGTTTGTGAAACATATTTTGGTAAATCTTTTATTTTTATTGGTGTTCGGTTCTCTTCACGATAGACTGCGTATAATAATTTTCCACTACGATCATAAATATGAGACGATAATGGAGTGCTTTTAAAATCTTTTAAACTATTAGGTGAGGGAAGTTTGTAAAAAATGAAAAAATAACATCCTAAAAGGAACATTATAGTAATGAAAAGAATAATTATTATCCAATAATGAATGTAGTTTTTTTTAACAGTATGTTCGTCAATTTTTTCTGTAACTTCGATAGGCAGTTTTTCTAATTCAGTATTCATTTCAATCGAGGGAATAAAGGTTGAATTTTTAAAATTTTATTTTGTGTTGCTTGAATAATTTTTTCTGCAGTTTCTGGTAAAAAAGGTAACAACTGGTGACCAATTAAATTTAGGGTTTGAACTTGCGATATCAGAAAAGTTTTTCTTTCATTCGCCTGTTTGCTCCAAGGGGTGAAGTCATTAATTTCTTTATTAAGCGATCTAATATTTGTCCAGATTGATTCTAGAACTAAATTAAATTCATAATTATCAAAATGTTTTTTTAAATTTTTTGGATAAATCTGACTTATCACTAAATTTGTTTTATCAATAGATAAGTTGTCTTTTTGAGCTAATGTAGTGATTCTACTTAATAAATTTCCAAGTTCATTAGCTAGATCTGAACTATAAACCTCGTTCATTCTTTTTTCCGAATAGTCACCGTCAGAATATGGTGAAATTTCTCGAAGAAAATAATAGCGAACAGCGTCAGTTCCGTATTTTTTTATTAAACTAAAAGGATCAATGATATTTCCAATAGTTTTACTCATTTTTTGACCGTTAACTGTGAGATAGTCGTGGACAAATAATGATTGAGGTAATTTTAATTTGGCAGAAAGAAGAAATGCCGGCCAGTAAACTGCATGAAAACGAACGATACCCTTTCCAATCACATGAATTTTTGCCGGCCACCATTCTTTATACAACTTATCATCCCAACCAAAGCCAATACCAGATTGATAGATATTTAAAGCGTCAAACCAAACATAAATTTTTTGAGTGGAATCATTTGGGACAGGAACACCCCAATTTCGCGCTCTTTCATTTAAGCGGGAAATACTAATATCACGAAGTGGTTGTTTTAAAAAGCCCAAAACCTCATTTTTTCTTTTTTCAGGGTAAATTTTAAGTGAGTCAGATTGAATTAAATCAATTAATTTATTTTGATATTTAGATAAACGAAAAAAATAATTAGTCTCAATAACTTTTTCTAGTTGTCGACCAGGGTGCTCATGACACTCGCCGTTTTCTCCGAGCTCCTCTTTTGTATAAAAAGTTTCACACCCAACACAGTAAAGTCCCTCGTAATCTTTTTTATAAATATCATCATTTTCGTTACATAACCGCCAAAGTCGTTGACTAGATATAAAATGATGCTTTTGGTCGCTGCCTTTTTGAAAAATATCAAACTTGACATTTAAAGATTCTGCTAATTGTTGAAATTCTTTTGCATGTTCATCAATAAATTTTTGTAGATTAATTTTAGATTTGTCTGCTGCCTGAACGTTTTTAATGGCATTTTCATCACTTCCACACAATAAAAGAACTTTATTTTCTAATAAGCGATAATATCGTGCAATTGTATCAGATTGAATAAATTCAAGAGCATGTCCAACATGAGGAGACGCATTAACGTAAGGAATCGAATTTGTAATTAACAAATTTTTGTTCATATCTTTTTATTTTATCACAGTTGCCAGGGTAATTAGTAAGGATGCGAGCAATAGAGCATTAATTAAATTAAATCCGATCGTTGCATTCAGTGTAAAAAAAATCAGTAAAAAAACCGTTAATAATCTAACGAATTTTCGAGGTAAGAATAATGACGATATTAAATATACTATTAATAATAGTAGGGCAATTACAATCAAGATTTTCCACCAAATATCAGGTGGGGTAACCCAGATAAAAACAGCAAAAAATCCAGCTGCTACTACTGTGACAAATAGTTTTTTTATTAAGGTCTTTTTATGCATATGCAAAACAATGTCATTGCGAACCCGAGCATAGTCGAGGGTGAAGCAATCCCGTTAATATAAGACGTCTTATTGGTAACGACCTGCCTGCCGGCAGGCAGGGATTGCCACGTCGTCCCGACGGAAACGTCGGGACTTCCTCGCAATGACATAATCTCTATAAATTGATAATTGCGAAAATTTTGGTTTTGAACAATAGATAACAAACATGCTGTTGCAAGTTTAATTATTTTCAATTATAATCTGGAAGATATGATAAAACCATCAGAAAAAAAAACTGG
>Ga0210014_1003236_pt1 | contig 10878 bp, 7 predicted proteins | sample CryGeymeta201519_FD_183983 | JGI IMG/M metagenome (GOLD analysis project Ga0210014, IMG submission 183983) | Groundwater microbial communities from Crystal Geyser aquifers in Utah, USA - Crystal Geyser metaG 2015-19 (SPAdes) (version 2) | ecosystem: Environmental > Aquatic > Deep subsurface >...
AGATCGAACCAATGGGTGCCGACGAAGCGTAAGAGATTCACACGGGCAGCGGGATGGGTGGGGATTCCGACGGTGCGTACTTTCTTATCAGCGTCATATCGGATGAGCATCAAGCTTTCTCCCACAACGCGACCAAACGCATGAAGTGTCGCTGACTCCATGTGACCACGCATTCTTTGCCTGCAAGTTGTACCCTTGCCTCAACCCGTTCGAGTTTGCTGTCGGCTTGTTTGAATTTTTCAATAACCGCTTCGATATCGTCTAGCCACTCGAAACTTGCGTTCTTGAGCTTGGCCATTGTATCGGCGCTGACGCACAGCATGTTTCCTGCATCGTTGAGATAGTCAGCATTTGTGTATGAAAGCAGCGCACACGCCTCGAAATAGTTTTCTGTCACACCTTGGGCATTTGCGGAGGCTTTTGGGAAGGTGTCACCGGTAACCTGACACTTGCCTTGATATTCAGAGTAAAGGAATTTTCGTGCCTCTGAATTTGTTGGTTGATTGCGCACCGGTGAGAAAGTAACTGTTTGCGGAGAAGTGAGGTGTGTCTTGATTGCATCTTGTACGCCATCACGAAGCTTCTCCTCATAACGTATCGGATTAGTAAGCGGCGATGCGTTTACATTGACTTGACTAATCTCACCCCTTTGCAAGCGCGTGAGTCCCTTCATGGCATCCTTAAAGGGAGGCGCAGGTTGTGGTGCCACTTTCTTTGGAACAAGCTTTTCGAATGCATCCAGTTCTGAATCAGATGCAGATGCAATCTTTTCGAGTAGCTTCATACGACGCGGATCGCCCTGCCCGAGCTTTTGCAAGGCCTGCTGTTGTTCAGGCTGTTTCATACCCAGCTTTTCAGACAGCTCCATTGCGTTGCTCGCTGACTTCAAAAAAACCTCAGGCAGATCGTCAAGCCCTAACTCGCCAGGCGTATGGAAAACACCCTGCTTGTCAGGTAGCCAAGGAGTTTCCAACAGTAATTTCCCATTGGCGGAAATCACTTCTTCACGCTCGGCGTTTTCAAAAGTTTGGCGCGATGATTTTTCAACGACCCCACGGATGCATTGGGCGTGGGGCAATAGATATTCCCAAAGTAACCGACTACGCTCAAGTGTTGGTGCATTGACCACACTCTCCAATCCATCCAGCTCCCAGTCAGGGTCAAAACCATCCAGGCCGCGTTTATGCCAACCGTGGTAATGAATTAGACTCACATAGCCTTGGTAATTCGCAGATTTTTTCTTGAAGCGCGGCGACTTGGCCACTCCCAGTCCGGCAAGAGCACTCAAGTCATTTTCTGAATATGGCTCATGCGCAAGAAGGTATATGCCTTTGCAATCGACAAAATATAACTTGTTTTCTTCCGTATTAAAGTAGGCGTCTTGCGCCTTAACAAGTAAAAAATCCTCTTCATTACCGATTGGTTGAGCCAGCAAATAGCGCGCTTCTTCAAGGGCATTTTCCAACCTCGACTTCTTTTCGTGCGAGTCGGTTTGAAGAGCTTGAGTTATTTTTCGAAAATCCCGCTGCCATGTTTCAAGGTGGATTTTTTTATCGCCAGTTCGGGTGTATTTGGGCAATACCTTTTTCAACACAAGGTCTGCGAAGTCTGGCGTAGTAAGTCCTATGTCTTCTTCCAAGAATTGGCGGATTTCCTTTTTTTGAACAAGTGATCGTTTGACAGTCGGCAGCCCAGTTACCGCTTCATCATCCTCGTCTTCGATAGGAAGAAAAGCATTGGGTGTGCCATTTGCACCAAGCGGCACAACATGCTTATCCCCTTCTAGTCGAATTATTGGCTGGCTGGTAAAGCTCCGATTCGCTGATCCCATGTCTGATAGGTACTCATAAAATCGAATTACCCATTGGTCAATTTGCTGAGACATGAACTCGGCAGTTATTAACTTGCCAATCTGTTCGGCGCCAACCTCAATATTTAGTGCAAGTGGATGAGCAATCCATTCAGCCCGCTGAAAATGTGCAACCGGGGTCTTTTTTCCGACTAGAAATTGATGCAGAACGGGGTAGTTATTTTGTGTCAGCTCTGGAACAAGCCATTTCAAACCCGTGTTGTCGAATAACTGATCCAGCTGAGATGGCCCGAAAATCTTGGTTAATTCTGCGCCCCGCGCCAGTTTTGCTTGTGCACCACTTACATAGCCACGGTTTGATGATGGCAATAGGGGGTGATTTGCCAAGGCATCACGAACTTTTGAGTGCAATGGATGGAAGAATGTACCCTCTTTGAATTTGTCGTGATTAATAGGAAGTGTATTCAGTGCAACCAGGTTGAGCAGCTTCAGTTTCTTAATATGTTGCAGGCTATCAGCCAGCAAAGCCGCCGTTTCCTGAACTAGATGCCTGTTAAAATCATCGTCGGACGGGATGTTATCCCTGGCCGGTGTAGTGCGGTAAGGTCCTTGTAGAATGAAACCAACATGGGTTTCTTTGTCAGTCGGAAAAAACACGAATAGGCGTGCCTCCTCGACAGCTTCAATAGTCCCATCCTCTGCCAACCGTTTATTGAGGGCGAAAGCAATCTGGACAGGGCGATGCGCCTTATCTTCACCATCCGCCTCTTTCCATGCAACAGAGCGGTCAAATACTAAAAAACAATGCTCTTTTGAATCACCAGTGATGATGTAAATCTCGCGCGCCCTCTCATCAACCGTGGTGTCCTCACGTAGATAGTGACCGCCTTTTTCTCTCGCTTCCCACTTAATCTCCATCAGAGATTTTGTGAATAAAAGCGTTCCGGCTCCCAGATTGGCGAGCTTGCTCACTATTTCTTCATAGGCATTTTTTGCGGGCTTTAATTTTCTACACTCAATGTAATTAGGATTTCTAATGAGATGGTCGAAGGGCAGAACAAAACGTGTGCGCCCACGTTTGAGGTCATTTGGATATCGCGTTGCCGCGACACTATAGAGCTGTGTTATCTCGAAACTCTCTGCGCCAGAATGCACACAGGGCGCCGCTGTATAGGCAAATACCGATTTAAAACCCAAACCAAAATGGCCAATTTTCGTGATGTCTGTTTTACCCTTGCCGAAGTAGCTGATTGCTTTGACGTTATCTTCTGTAAAAGGCGTCCCATTGTGCTCGACGACTAATTTCTCATCACTGACTCGAAACTGAATTTCTGTAGCGCCAGCGTCATCAGCATTCTGTAGCAACTCGTACACGAAGTGTGCCGTGTCCGCATACATTGCTACTTGAGACATGCGGGATGCACGGTCTTTCCCGAGCTGCTCCTCGTTAAATTGGGATATTTTTTTGTAATCAGTTGCCATCTTCCACGCCACTTTGTATCAGCAACACGCCAAACACCACAGCCTCCGCGATGATGTCCACCCGTTCGGCGGCCTGCCTCAACTCTGCTGTCCGCCGCTCATAATCACGGTTCGCTGCTTCAATCTGACTTTCCCTCATACGGCGAATACGGGTATCGGTGGCGGTATCGCGCTGCTCTTCCAGCAGCGCGATACGGGCAGTGTGGGTCGCATCCAGCGATGCCAGCCTGGACTGTGCAATGTTACCGACCTGCTCGATGTGCTCGCCACGAGCATTGCTCCAGAGTCGGTAATGCGACTGTTCGAGGGTGTGTTCCTCGTTGGATGTAATGGGCTGGTCAGCCGCGCCCTCGCGCGCGGATTCCAGTAGTCCCAACATGCGCCCGTCGACAGCCGGATCGGCGCATACAGGCTGAAAGGTAAAATCTTCCTTGAGGCCAAGTTTGCGCCAACGGTAAATAGCGTAAGAGTGTCGCCCCGGTGGCAAATCATTTGCTGTGACCACAAGGTTGCCGATAAGGGGCGTGGCGGGTTCGGTGGCTTGGGCAGCCTGCCGTGCCAGTGGATGCGCGGGGGTAATAAAAACGATGTCGCGCCGGTCGGCTGCGGTAGCAGCATCGAAAGTGAGGGTGAGGTAAGGGTCGCTGCCCTTCAGCCAGCGCTGCCAAGTTTGGGCAGTAGCCCCGGTAAGGTTGAGCGCCTGAAAATCGGCGAGCAGTTTTTCTCGCGTTTCCTGCCCGAATTGCAGCGCGTTGACAGGTTTGCGTGCTAGTGATCGAGATGCTTTGCCCGGCACCAATTTTTCCAGATAACACTCCACCAGATTGGCAAGCATGGTAGGGGTGAGCCAGAAACTAGATGCCTGCTTGACTAGCTCCTCGTCCCGCTTGGGCAGACTGAGTCCGAAAAGTTTTGCCTGCGCTTCTTCCAGTTTAGCCTGTTCCTGAATGGCGCGGATTTCGTTTTCGGCCAATTGTTGCAGGCGGTTGGCCTGCTCTGACGGCGTAAGTGCAAGGTTCTCGGCGATGTCGTGAATTTCGCGGGTAAGCTTGCCCAAGATTTCCTCACTGCCGCCCAGAGCTTGCCGGAACACGCCGATGCGCAGCAAGCAGCGTTCGTAAATTTCCGCATCTACGGTGCCGGGTGTGATGAGGTTGTATATCACCACCGTTTCACTCTTCTGCCCGTAGCGGTCTATACGCCCGATGCGCTGTTCGATGCGCATCGGATTCCACGGCAAATCGTAGTTGACCATGCCGTCGCAGAACTGGAAGTCTAGGCCTTCGCTGCCGACTTCGGTGGAGAGCAGCACATCCAGCGTGTCTGCTTGTCCCTTGTCTTGAGCAAAGCGCTGGCGGATGTCGCGGCGGTCTTCGTCCGCTACGCCGCCGTGGATCACACCGATGCGGATACCTGCCGCAAGCAGATTACGCTCCAGATAAAACAAGGTGTGACGGAAACTGGTGAACACCAGCAGCTTGTTGTTAGGCAAGGCTTGTTTGTCGCGGACGATGGCGAGGAATGCATCCAGCTTGGGGTCGGCGGGATCGAGCATTCTTGCGGCTTGGCGCAATTGTTCGATGTCGGCCTGCAAGCTTCCCGGCGGCAATACTTCAATCTCGTCCGTTTCATCGTCGTTGATTTCAGCCAGACCAAGATCGTCCAGCTTGCCATCCAGCCATTGGTCTATGAACGGGGCCAGCGCATAAAGGCAACTGGCCGCCTGCCGTCGCAGGGTGGAGAGCATGAACAGTACGGCTGTCCGCCCGTGATTTTGCGCGAATATCCGTGCTGCCGTGGCGATTAACTGGTCGTGAAATTCACGTTGTGCTTCGGTGAATGGAACGGAAATTGTTTCCGGTTGGCGTGTGGTGAAATTGCCGATGTCGCGCCGCCGCGTGCGGTTGATGAGGCTGTCGAAAGTTGAAAATCGCTCGACTTCACGAATCAAGGCAACGCGTGTGGCGGAATTGATTTCCGGTTCGGCAAGTGTGTCCAGCACGCGCTGAAAATCAGGTGTTTCCATGAAAGAAAAGCATCCTGCCGCCGTTATTAATTCCTCTCGTGCCTTTTGCTGCCCGTTTGCTGCCGCAGATCGTAAATGATTCGCCGCCGCGTGGATGTGTGGATTGGGTTCAGCCATAAATTCAAAGCTGGGGCGATCTATCACCAGATCAGGACGTAGCACGTTAAGCAGGGTAAACAAATCCTGATTGCCCATCTGGATGGGCGTGGCGGTCATAAAAACCACCGCCTCGGCGTGGTCGCAGAAAAACTTCACACCTTGGTGCAGCCAGGTATTGGCGTTGCGAATGTGGTGTGCCTCATCCACGATAACCAGATCGAAGCGCGGTGGCGGATCGAGGTCAAACAACCCCTTGGTTTTCTTGCCGCGTTTTTGCGGCTTGCCATTGAGCAGAGCATCGTCGATCAGGGAAAACGGCAAAATGGTTCGACTGTGTTGGCGCGGCCACTCGCCATCAAGGTCTGTTTCGTGCAAACAATGCCGCAAGGTCTCGCCGTCAAGATGGGTAAATTCTTCACCGAAACGCTTCATCTCGCTGCGCCACTTACCTTCGGCCACCAGTGGTTTCGGGCAGATAATCAGTACGGATTTGATTTCAGAGCGGGCTTGCAACTCTTTTAGTATTAACCCGGCCTCAATGGTCTTGCCGACACCCACATCATCTGCAATCAGCAAACGTGGGCGATCCGCGCGCAACAACTTGAGTACAGGGCGATATTGATAAGGCACAAATCGCACTCGCCCTGAATGCAAGGAGTAGAGGTTGGCGGCAGACGGCGCAGTCAACAGCAGCGCGGTGATGCGCGCATGAAATTCTGCCAGTGCGAGTGTGGTTCGCTCATCCACGGACGTGGGGTTGGCTTCGAGCTGGCTTGCATAATAATTCGTTGGCTTGCCATCCTCGAAAACCGAGTAGCGGCATTCGCCGCCCGAATTTGGCTGCACCGAGAGGATTGGGAAAATCTTGGTGTGGTTCGATTTCAGGCGCACTAACTGGCCCGGTGAAAATCCATCCTGGATGGTCGTTGTTTGCGGTACTGCTGCAACGGTAGGCGCAGCAGGTGCGGGGGACGACGCAACAGGTGGCAGCGATGGGTTTGGAGAAACGGTGGGTGAAAGCAGCGCCAACTGCTGCTGTTTGTAAGCGGCTATTTGGTTTTGTGCGGCATCGCCGACCCTGAGCATCTTTGCCAGACGCTCAATCGTATCGGCATCGCGATAAGCATCATGTGGTTCAGCATCGCCCGAAGGGGCATGCGCCCAACGGTTGCGTATCGTCTGCGCTTCTTTCAGCCAGTTGCGCGCTTCTTTGGGCCAGTTGTGCTGTGAAGACAGTTCGTACCAGTTTTGATCGAGCACCCGCAGTAAAGCAGCCAAATCAAGACCTGACAACTCAACAATGTGCGATTGCTTTACTCGCTCTTGCTGCTGGCAAGTCAGTACATCCAAAACATAACGCTTCCACCAGTCAAAGGACAATTGAGGCAGCCATTCGTTAAGGAGATTTCTAAGTTCAGAGGTAAATATCTGTAATAAGTTATTCATATCCACCTCGTGATTTGCCTCGTGTTATGCTAACACGAGGCAAAGCCGGGTTGCCGTTACATTCACGGTAAATTTGTTCTCCATGTAACCATCTGATAAATATCAACTAAGCGACCACGTTGTATTGTTCCCTCGCCCACTTGTGGGAGATAACCAGCGACTTGGGCATCGTTCTCTGATGCCTTAGTCGAATGGCTATCCATGATGGCTTGGGCTTTAGCACTTAGCCAGAATTGAGTTGTTTTATCAGTTGTTTCATCAGGGTTAGGTAGAGGGGAGGAGAACAAATTTACCGTGCCGTTACATTGACGGGGGATTGAACAGCTAATGAAAATTTGCTATAGCGAACCAGACACCCATCGTACGTTACAAATATTTTCATGGCGTACCCATTGCGTGAGCTTGTAGGCACTGTCTTTCAGTAGTTCGGACAGGTTAAAGGTCATTCTTAAAATCCAAAATTATTAAGCCGTTTGGTTAAACCGATTGCAACGGGCTAGTCGGACGAATCAGGATTGCCGCAGGGATGCCCAGTCCATGATGCAGCTTCCAAATCATGGCCAGCGTCAACGAACGCTTCCGGTTCAAGATTTCATATACGCGATTTAAGCGTCCGATCATCGGCACTAAATCTTTCGCGCTTAGATTCGATTGTTCCATGCGAAATTTAATCGCTTCAACGGGGTCAGGCAGGTCAATCGGAAAATGCTTGGCTTCATAGACTTCGACCAGGGTCAGCAAAACCTCGAAACGATTCCCCGCGCGTGAGCCGGGCTCAGGTTCACTGTCAAAATATCCTGAGACTTCGCGCATCACCGCCAGGTAGTCAGCTTCAGTGTGAATAGGGCGGATTTCCATGAGTATTACTCCTGTTCGATTGTTTCGGCTTTGATTGCATCGTATTGCGCGTGTGTGCCGATAAACTTGATATAGACCGCACCAAACCGATACGCGACCGACACAATTAGGCGGTAATCATTGCCTTTGATGTTAAAAATCACGCGCCGATTTTTAAGGATGCTGGCATTGCGATATTTTTCTTTAATGTCCGACGGCTGATGCCATTCAGCCTGCTTGACCTCATCCACCCAAGCCTTTAGATGATGCTCTGCGGTTGGGAAAAGTACCCAAAACTCGCGCAGGATTTTGACGGAGACGATTTTCATCGTGCGCATTATAGTCCCGTTATGGGATATAACAACTCCGCCCTGGTTAATTAACCTATCCAGCCTTAATAAGGCGCAGTGATAGTGTCTAACGGGCATGGCAAGTTGCCGCCCCCGATGATGAAATGGTTCTCGCAGGGATGTTGCCCCGCGGGCAACAACTCGCAAACTCGTCATGCCCGTTTCCCCCTATCCAACTTTCCCCCGCACATCCTAAAGGGTACAAGAGCGGGAGAAAGGGCAAACGAATCGCTGCGCGAGTTTCACGTTAAGGCGCAGAAAACGCACGAATTTGAGGCGACCGCTGCACCAATGATACTGATTGGTGCATGAGCATCAATCATCAGACGGACGTATAAATATGCAACCTATTGATTTATATCAATAAATAGTAAATATTATTACTGGCACGAGTATTGCTTAGTAAATAGCATCAACGAATCAACGGCGATTCGGAGAATTGCACTACCGGACAACGGCGTCCCACTGCGTTTATGCGCGGTCGGACGCTTTTTGCTTTTTGACGAAACGATTAAGGAGATTGGAAATGAGAAATTCAAAAATAATCACGACCGAAAAATTTGTGGCACCCAGCGTGCCGGAACACAACAGCCGGAGGGATTTCATGAAGCAGACGGGGGCAATATTGGGGGCTGCCGGGATTATGTCCATGGTGCCGATGGGTACGCGAGCAGCGGCCTGGGCGGCGGGTTCGGATGCGCCGGAACTGAAAGAAGTCAAGGTCGGTTTCATCCCGCTGACCGATTGCGCCTCGCTGGTGATCGCCTCGGTAATGAAGTTCGACGAGAAATACGGTATCAAGATCGTGCTGTCCAAGGAAGCGTCCTGGGCTGGGGTGCGCGACAAACTCGCCAACGGTGAACTGCATGCGGCGCACGTGTTGTACGGTCTGGTCTATGGCGTGCATCTGGGTATTGGCGGTCAGAAGAAGGACATGTCGGTGCTGATGACGCTGAACAACAACGGTCAGGCGATCACCCTGTCCAACCAGTTGAAAGACAAGGGCGTGACTAACGGCGCTGCGTTGAAAAGGCTGGTGGATGCTGAAAAACGCGATTACACCTTTGCGCAGACTTTCCCGACCGGCACGCACGCGATGTGGCTGTATTACTGGCTGGCCAGTTACGGCATCAATCCGCTCAAGGATGTGAAGACCATCACCGTGCCGCCCCCGCAGATGGTGGCGAACATGCGTATCGGCAACATGGATGGTTTCTGTGTCGGCGAGCCGTGGAACAACCGCGCTATTTACGACAAGATCGGTTTTACCGCCGCGACCACTCAGGACATCTGGAAAGATCATCCCGAAAAAGTGCTGGGCTGTACCGCCGAGTTCAGCCAGAAATATCCGAATACTGCACGCGCACTGATTATGGCGGTGCTGGAAGCATCGAAATACATTGACGACATGGCTCATCGCCGCAAGGTCGCTGAAATCATCGCTGACAAGTCCTACGTCAACTGTCCGCTGGAAGTGATCGAACAGCGTCTGGAGGGCAAGTACGAGGACGGGCTGGGCAAGAAATGGAACGACCCCAATTACATGAAGTTTTACAACGGCGGCGCGGTGAATTTCCCCTACCTGTCTGATGGCATGTGGTTTTTGACGCAGCACAAGCGTTGGGGGCTGTTGAAGGAAGACCCGGATTATCTGGCTGTCGCCAAAAAGATCAACCAGATTGAGCTGTACAAACAGGCGGCCTCGCAGGTGAAAGTACCCGTGCCGAAGGACGTGATGCGTACCAGCAAATTGATAGACGGAACGGTGTGGGACGGGAAAGATCCGAAAAAATATGCCGCCAGCTTTAAGGTGAGAGCGTGATGAAGTACCGGCGTTTTTTTGGCGAGCATCTGTTCCATCCCCTGATCGGTGCCGTCTTGTTTCTCGTGGTCTGGATGATACTGGCGCAGAGCAGCGAGGCGCTTCCCGGCCCCCTGAAGACTTGGGATTCCGCCGTAGCTCTGTTCAGCGACCCGTTCTATAACCACGGGCCGAACGATCAGGGCATCGGCTGGAACATCCTCAATTCGCTGGGGCGGGTCGGTGTCGGCTTCGGTCTGGCGGCGCTGATCGGTATCCCGCTGGGCTTCATCGTCGGGCGCGTCGAGTTCATAGACAAAATGACCTCGCCCATCATCAGCATGTTAAGGCCGGTGTCTCCGCTGGCCTGGCTACCGATCGGTCTGCTGGTGTTCAAGGCGGCGAATCCTGCCGCAATCTGGGTGATCTTCATCTCCAGTATCTGGCCGATGATCATCAACACCGCGATGGGGGTGCGCCAGTTGCCGCAGGATTACCTCAACGTGGCGCGGGTACTCAATCTGTCGGAGTGGAAGATTTTCACCAAGATACTGTTTCCGGCAACGCTGCCTTACATGTTGACCGGTATCCGTCTGGCCATCGGCACAGCGTGGCTGGTGATTGTCGCGGCGGAGATGCTGACAGGCGGCGTGGGCATCGGTTTCTGGGTGTGGGACGAGTGGAATAACCTGAACGTCGAACACATCATCATCGCGATTTTTGTGGTCGGTATCGTCGGCCTGTTGCTGGAAATGCTGCTGGTCAAGTTGGCAAAACGCTTCAGTTACTGATCGGATAGACATGAAAAATTATGTACAAGTAGAAACCGTGCAGATGTCTTTCGGGACGCGCAAAGGGGTATTTGTCGCCCTCAAGGACATCAACCTGAGCATCGCGCGCGGCGAATTCATCACCCTGATCGGCCATTCGGGTTGCGGCAAGTCCACCTTGCTGAATCTGGTGGCGGGCTTGCTGATGCCAAGCGACGGGATTTTGTTGTGCGCGGATAGAGAGATCGGCGGTCCGG
>Ga0210014_1003237_pt1 | contig 10875 bp, 9 predicted proteins | sample CryGeymeta201519_FD_183983 | JGI IMG/M metagenome (GOLD analysis project Ga0210014, IMG submission 183983) | Groundwater microbial communities from Crystal Geyser aquifers in Utah, USA - Crystal Geyser metaG 2015-19 (SPAdes) (version 2) | ecosystem: Environmental > Aquatic > Deep subsurface >...
CAGACGGCGCCTCAAGCAGCCAGCTTGAGATCAATTTCCCCATCGACAAGGTGCGCGCGCTGGTGGTCACGCACGTGCACATCGACCACGTGGGGCGCATCCCGTATCTGATTGCGGCCGGTTTCCGGGGGCCGATTTTGTGCAGCGAGGCCAGTGCAGCGCTGCTGCCGCTGGTGCTCGAAGACGCCCTGAAGGTGGGCTTTACCAAAAACCAGGGCCTGATTGACCAGTTTTTGAAGCTGGTGGCGCAGCAAATTGTGCCGCTGCCTTACAAGCATTGGCACAAGGCAATAGCCGGTGCCAACGGCTTGCGAATCAAATTGCAACCAGCCGGGCACATTTTGGGCTCTGCTTATGTGGAGTGTGAAATTGGCCAACCGCGCCAGCGCATTGTGTTCAGTGGCGACCTCGGCGCGCCCTACACCCCGCTGCTGCCCGCGCCCAAAGCGCCATACGCTGCCGACGTGCTGGTGCTGGAAAGCACCTACGGCGACAGCACCCACCAAAGTCGCAAAGACCGCCGCACCCGCCTGCAAGCCCTGGTGGAGCGCGCGCTCAAAAACCGTGGCACCGTGCTGATTCCCGCGTTCAGCATTGGCCGCACGCAAGAGCTGCTGTATGAGCTTGAAGAAATCATTCACCAGCAAAAGCTGGCCGGCGCTACTTCAGGTATGAATTGGGATGCGCTTGACATCATCATCGACTCGCCCTTGGCCGCAGACTTTACTGCGGGCTACGCCCAACTGCGCGACCACTGGGACGCCGAAGCCAAGCGCAAGCTGGCCGCTGGCCGACACCCGCTGGCCTTTGAGCAACTCACCACCATCAGCAGCCACACCGACCACCTGCAAAACGTGGCCATGCTGGCCAAGAGCGGCAAGGCGGCCGTCGTGATTGCCGCCAGCGGCATGTGCAGCGGCGGGCGCATTGTGAATTACCTGGCCGCCATGCTGGGCGACGCGCGCCACGACGTGCTCTTTGTGGGCTACCAGGCGGGCGGCACAGCTGGCCAGGCAATTCAAAAATACGGCCCCAAAGGCGGCTACGTGGACCTTGACGGCGAGCGCATCACCATCCGTGCGGCCGTGCACACGCTGGGCGGCTACTCGGCCCACGCCGACCAAAAAGACCTGCTCAATTTTGTCGCCCGCATGCGCCGCAAACCCCGCCAGATCAGATTGGTGCATGGCGACGCCGACGCCAAAGCCGAACTACGCAGCCTACTGAGCGCCCTGTACCCAGCCACAGAGGTGCTGATCGCGTAAAAATAATTGCCAACATGCCACTTGAATTGGTCAAACGAGAGGAATCTACGATAAGTCTGAATGTGACCTTGACACCGACACTGGAGTCGCTGGTTAGAAACAAAGTAGCGGCTGGTCTCTACAGCTCGCCCAGTGAAGTCATGAATGAGGCCTTGCGAATGATGCAAGAGCAAGACCACGTTCGAAACCGGGGACAGACCACGGTTTTCCCCACAAACTCGTTGCCACTGAAATGACCGTGGGCTGCTCGCCTTGCCAACGCATTCTTGCGGAAGCCGCGAGCCAGGCCAGCCGTTGTTATTGCGCATGGGCCATGCGCTTGCATCGTCGCTATGGGATGAAACTTTCTATCTCAAGTGCGGTAACATAATTCCAATCTCATGTTTATCCCGGTACGCCATGAACCTGCTCAGCCCCAAAAATGACTATATTTTCAAGCGCCTGTTCGCCGCCCAAAAGCACGAGCTATCTGCCTTGATCAACGCGGTGCGGGGCGATGAGCCGCCGCTCGAAGTGATTGAAATCCTCAACCCCACCATTGATGCCACCGAACTCAATGGCAAATTTATTGTGCTTGATGTGCTGGCCCGCGATGTGACGGGGCGGCGGGCTAGGTATGGTGCTTTGAGATGCGCAACCGCGCGGCACCCAGCGTGCGCCTTGGCCGCGAGATTGAAATCAACATCGTCGAACTGCGCAAGGCCGATCACTTGATTGAGAAGTCCACCGAGTTGCGCGACTGGATCACTTTTTTTCAACATTGGAACGAGGAGAAAGCCATGGCTAACGCTACCAGCGCATCCGTGCGCAACACCTATCACCGCCTGGAAGCGCTCAGCACCGACCCCGAAGCCAAGCGGCTGGCAGCCGTACGCGAACGCGCGCTGCATGATGAGGCCACGTATTTGCACGAGGCCGAGCAGCGCGGTGAGCAGCGTGGCAAGGAGGAAGGCCGTCAAGAAGGCCGTCAAGAGGAGCGGGAAGAAAACATCCGCAAACTCGTAGCAACAGGCATGACCGAGCAGCAAGCGCGCGCCATTTTGGGATGAATCATTCTGGCGATGCCCCTGAATTGGCACCGATACCGCACACGAACCATGAACAGGTTGTCATTGCGGGCAGCGACCCGCAATCCAGGTAATTGGCGGTAATTGGGGTCAGATTCCAATTAATTCCCCGTCTATACAGTCGCCCTAAAATCATGACAGTAAATTTATCTAGCACTGCCTCATGCGCCTAACCCCGGACCAAATCATTGCCATCAAGCAAACTGCCCACGCTGTGCTCGGCGATGATGCACTCTATGTAGCGCTGATCCGCAAACTGGGCGACCGCAAAATCGACATCATTCTGAAAGACGTTGCGACCCCGGCAGCGCCGGTGCTGGCGATTGCAAAACAAACCGGCATCGAGCTATGAGCCTGAAATATTTGCCAGAGCATGCGCACCCAGCGCTACTTGCACTCGATTTGGCACGCAAAGAGGCCGCGCATCTGCGGTACAGCCAAACCTCGCTGTTTGCGCTGCCCATTGATCTTGCACTTCCATTCGCATCGATCAGGTGTCCAACTTGATCAAGCCTACTTCGATGTCCTGGATCGAGTCAACGCCAGCCGTTAAAAAAGCAATCATGGTTTCAAACAAACTCAAGTCAGGTGTGACCCTCTCAGCCATGCAAGACTCGGTACGCGCCCAATGACTCAACCCGGTCGAAACGACCCCTGCCCCTGCGGCAGCGGCAAAAAATACAAACACTGCTGCCAGGCCAAAGACGCGGCGCAAGCCGCCAAAGAACGACCCGGCGCTGGAGCTGCTGACGCACATTTCCACTGCCACCAGGGCCATGTGCTGCGATCGCAAGGCAGGCTGAACGAGGCCATCCAGTGCTACCAGCAAGCACTACTGATCCAACCAGGTTTTGGTGAAGCCCATTTTTGCCTCGGCGATACCTTTCAGGCGCTGGGGCGCTTTGACGAAGCACTGGCGAACTACCAACAGGTGCTTTTGCGCCAGCCAAATCTGGTCGAGGCGTATTGCAATATGGGCATCACGCTCCAGGCGCAAGGCAAACTTGACGAGGCCATAGCAAGCTATCGCAAAGCACTGTCGCTCAGACCTTCTGTTGCCGAAGCCCACACCAATCTGGGCAATGCGCTGCAAGAACAAAACCGGCTGGATGAGGCTATCGCCAGCTACCGCAAGGCATTGTTCCTCAAGCCATCCATTGCCGAGGCCTGGTACAACCTGGCCAACGCGTTGGGCGCCCAGTCCCAGTTGGATGAGTCTGTCCATTGCTACCAACAAGCGCTTTTGCTCAGGCCAGACTACGTTGATGCCCATTGCAATCTTGCCACGACACTGGTGGCTCAGGGCCATATTGACGAGGCTATTGCAAGCTACCGCCAGGCTCTCCTGCTAAAGCCTGATTTTGCCGATGCGCACAGCACGCTCTTGTTCAACATGCAATATTCAAGCACCTGCTCGCCAGCGGAAATGTTTCGTGAACACCAGCGCTATGCAGAAACTTTTGAAGCGCCGCTCAAGCCCTTCTGGCAAGCGCACGTCAACAGCCGGGAGCCCCTGAAACGGCTCATGGTGGGCTATGTCTCAGGGGATTTTTGCACCCACGTAGTGGCATCTTTCTTCGAGCCGATTCTGGCCAGCCACGACCCATCGCAGTTCGAGATATTTGGCTACTACAACAGCGCACAACGCGACAGCCATACCGACTGGATTGCAGCCCACATGGACCACTTCACGGTCTGCAACACCCTGTCCGACGATGCGCTGGCCGAGCGCATCCGTGCCGATGGCATCGACATTCTGGTGGACCTGTCGGGGCACACTGCAAACAACCGCCTGCGCGTATTCGCCCGAAAACCCGCACCAGTGCAAGTCACCTGGATCGGTTACCCTGGCAGCAGCGGACTAACGGCCATGGACTACCGCATTACCGATGCCTGGCAAGACCCGCCGGGCCAGACCGAGGCTTACCACAGCGAGACCCTGGTTCGCCTGCCCGGTGGCGCGCTGAGCTTTCAGCCCGAGTCAAACCTGCCCGCGGTCAATGCGCTACCCGGCTTGAGCGCCGACGGGCTGGTTTTTGCCTCACTCAACAACCTGAGTAAAGTCAACCCGGCCGTGGTCAATTTATGGGCGCGTATCCTGCACGCCTTGCCCAATGCAAGGTTAATGCTCGGCAACGTCAACGACAGCCGTATCGAGCAGCATCTTCTTGGCTTGTTCGACCAGGCAGGCATTGGGCCGGCGCGTCTGATCCTGAAACCAAAGCTGCCCATGGCTGATTTCCTGGCCTTGCACCATCAGATTGACATTGCACTCGACCCGTTTCCCTACAACGGCGGCGCCACCACCATGTATGCACTGGCGATGGGTGTGCCGGTGATCACCCTGCCAGGTCAGCATGCGGTTTCGCGCTTTAGTGCTGCCGCCCTGTCGCGGGTTGGCCTGAGCGAGTTCATCAGCCACACCGAAGACGAATATTTGCAATGTGCTCTTAAATATGCGCAAGACCTGCCAGCCCTGAACCAAATCAGGCAATCACTGCGCAAACGCATCATTGGCGCGGCCTGGGAGCCAGCCAATATCACCCGCTCGCTGGAAGCCGCTTACCGCGACATGTGGCAAAAATGGTGCGCTCAATGACCAAACCCGACCGCAACGACCCCTGCCCTTGCGGCAGCGGCAAAAAATACAAGCACTGCTGCCAAGCCAAAGACGCGGCGCTGGCTGTAAAAGCACGCGCTGCCAGGGCGTTTATTCCCGGCACGCTGCAAATGGCCATTGGGCAGCAACAAAGCGGCCGCTTATCGACAGCCAAAACGCTGTACCAACAAATATTGCAGGCCGACCCTGGGCACCCCGACGCGCTGCAGCTGCTTGGCCTCATTGAGCATCAGCAGGGCAACAGCAGCAAAGCCATTGAACTCATCGGGCAAGCCATCCAGGCCCGGCCAACTGACGCCAACTTTCACTTCAACCTGGGCAATATGCACCAGGACCTGGCCCATTGGGACGAAGCCATTGCCTGCTTTGAGCAAGCACTGGCCTACAAACCCAATGCCATCGATACCCTGCTCGGGCTGGGCACAGCGCACAAGGCCAAAGGCCAAATGGACGAAGCCATGGCCTGCTACAAGAAAGTGCTGACGCGCCAACCAGATCACGTCGCCGCGCACTACAACCTGGGCAATGCGTTGATGGTGCAAAATCAGTTCGAGCCCGCGCTGGCCAGCTACCGCGACGCCCTGCGGCTACAGCCAAACAATGATGTCGCTGGCAGCAACCTGTTGTTTACCCTGCAACACCTCACAACCATCACGCCCGATGATGTGTTTCGCGAGCACCTGGGCTATGCCGAACGTCTTGAAGTGCCGCTCAAGCCCTTCTGGCAGCCTCACACTAACAGCCGCGAACCCGCGCGGCGCATCAGGTTGGGCTATGTCTCTGGCGATTTCCGCCAGCACGCAGTTGCTTATTTTATTGAGCCCATCCTGGCCTGCCACGACAAATCCCGGTTTGAGATTTGTGGCTACTACAACAGCAGAGTCATCGACAGCAGTACCGAGCGCATTACCGCTCACATGGACCACTGGCTGGTCTGTAGCGACATGACCGATGACCAATTGGCCCAACGCATCCGCGCTGATGGCATCGACATTTTGGTCGATCTGGCCGGTCATACCGCGCTCAACCGCCTGGCTGTCTTTGCCAGAAAACCGGCACCGGTGCAAGTCTCTTACATAGGTTACCCCGACACCACCGGCCTCTCAGGCATGGACTACCGCATCAGCGACCCATTGTTAGACCCGCCAGGCCTGACCGAGCGCTACCACAGCGAAACACTGGTGCGCATACCCGGCGGCATGGCATTTCGGCCTGACGATGGCGCGCCAGATGTGAACGCTCTGCCAGCCCTGACATCAGGCGAACTGGTGCTGGCCTCGTTCAACAACTTGCGCAAGCTTAACCCGGAGGTCATTCAACTATGGGCGCGCATTCTGCACGCCTTGCCACAAGCACGGCTGATGCTGGGCAATGCGCTCGGGGCCGAAACTGCGCCACGCCTGACCCGCCAGTTCGAGCAAAACGGCGTTGCGCCTGAGCGCCTGATCCTGCTGCCAGCATTGCCCATGGCAGACTACCATTTGATACACCATCAAATCGACCTGGCGCTCGACCCCTTTCCCTACAACGGCACCACCACCACCATGCAAACGCTGTATATGGGTGTGCCCGTGATTACCTTGGCGGGCAACAATGCCAAGTCCCTTTGCGGTGTTTCATTGATGTCGCGCGTGGGCCTGCCCGAATTCATTTGTCATAGCGAAGACGAGTACGTGCAATGCGCCGTGAAGTTTGCCAACGACCTGCCAGCGCTCAACACAGTGCGGCAATCGCTGCGCGCACGCATGGACGCACCAGCGTGCCAGCCCGCTACCATCACCCGCCACCTCGAAGCCGCCTACCTTGAGATGTGGCGCAAATGGTGCGCGCAATGAACGTGAACGGCTTCATCGCACTCCGGCCAGCACGCCTTGGCGTAGTGTTGCTGTTCTTTTTTCTCCAGCAAATTCGCGACTTCGACGTTTGGTTCTACATGGTGGTCGGCCGCGAAGCCGTCGCGCGTGGCGCGCTGCAAGACACCATCAGGAACAAGACAGGGTGAAAACCCCATCAAAGTTTGAATCTACGGCTGCAATCTCTCCGACTTTTGCATCACTGAATTTATTGCTTGCCCAAAGGGGGCGTACATGTACGCAATGACGGCCACCGCTACCGTCATGCGGTGCACCAGCTCTGCCACATCTCGCGGTAAGCGGCTTCGAGTTGGCGGGTGATGGTGGCGGGCTGGCATTGTGGCGCTGTCATGCGCGCGCGCAGTGAGTGGCGCACAGCGTTAAGCGCGGGCAGATCGTTTGCAAAGCGGATGGCGCACTGCAAGTACGCGTCTTCGCTGTGCGCAACGAACTCTTCCAGGCTAACCCGCGACAAGTGCGCCGCGCACAGGCGCGCTACAGGCTGTTCGCCGGCCAGCGTGATGACCGGCACGCCCATCCATAGCGAATGCATGGTGGTGGTGCCGCCGTTGTACGGAAACGGGTCGAGCGCGATGTCAATCTGGTGATGCAGCGCCAAGTACTCGTCCATGCCCACGCGAGGCTGCAAGATGAGCCGCTCGGGGGCAATACCGGCTTGACTGAACAACTCAACAAGCCGCTGGCGAATGCCGCTGTTCATCACGTTGCCAAGCATCAGCCGCGCTTGCGGCAAAGCTTGCAAAATGCGCGCCCACAAGTTGATGACCGCCGGGTTCACCTTGCTCAGGTTATTCAGGCAAGCAAAGACCAGTTCGCCCGAACTGAGCGCTGGCAGTGCGTTGACTTCTGGCGCGTTGGGTTCGGGCGCAAACGCCATGCCGCCCGCAATGCGCACCAGCGTTTCGCTGTGGTAGCGCTCGGTGAGGCCCACCGGGTCTTGCCAGGGGTCGCTGATGCGGTAGTCAATAGAAGTCAAACCGGTGCTGCCAGGGTAGCCGATGTAGGTGGCTTGCACGGGCGCGGGCTTGCGGGCAAATACCGGCAGGCGATTGCGCGCGGTATGGCCCGACAGGTCAACCAGAATGTCAATGCCGTCGGCCCGAATGCGCTGCGCCAATTGCTCGTCGCTGAGGTCGGTGCAGCCCACAAAATGATCCATCTTGGCCGCAATTCGGTCAGTGCCGCGGTCGCGCGCGGTGAAGTTGTGGTAGCCGTAAATCTCGAAACGGGCTTTGTCATGGCAGGTCAGTATGGGTTCGAGGAAGTACGCCACGGAGCTGTTGCAAAAATCACCCGAGACATAAGCTACTTTAAGCCGTCGTTCAGGATCGCGGTTGTTGGCTTGTGGCTGCCAAAAGGGTTTGAGCGGCGCTTCAAATCGTGCTGCGTAGCGCTGGTGTTCGCCAAACAGTTCTGCGGGTAAGCAGGTGCTCAAGCTTTGCATGGCAAACAGGAGGTCGCTGTAGGCGACGGCACTACCTGGCTCCAGTTCAAGTGCTTGGCGATAGCTGGCAACGGCCTCGTCAAGATGGCCTTGCCCCAGAAGCAGATCGCCCAGAAACGTGTTGATGCCGGCCATGGCAGGATCGATCAGGAGGGCTTGGCGGTAGCTGGCAATCGCCTCGTCTGGCTTGTTGAGTGAATGAAGCACAAAACCCAGATTGCCGTGTGCCATGGCGTCGTTGGGCTTGTGCACCAGCCCCCGGCGGTAAATTTCAACAGCTTCGCCGAACCGGCCTTGGTCTTTGAGCGCATTACCCAGGGCAAATAGCGCATCAACCGACTCCGGCTGGCGCAACAGGGTCTGCCGAAAGCACGCGATGGCCTCATTGGGTTGCACCAAGTCGAGGTACAGAACGCCCAGGTTGAAATGGAAGGCGGGATCAGCGGGGCGCGTCGTGATGGCTTGCTTGATCAGGGCTATGGCGGTGGCACTGTTGCCCTGCTGGTGTTCAATCAGGCCGAGCAAATGAAGCGCATCGGGGTGGTTGGGGTCAGCTTGCAGAATTTGTTGGTAGAGTGCCTGCGCTTGGGGCAAGCGGCCATTTTGGTGATGTTGGATGGCAGTTTGCAGCGCGTCGGGAATGAGCGCCGTGTTGGCGTTGGCGAGTGGTGCCTGAACTTTGCGCTCGCAGCAATGTTTGTACTTCTTGCCGCTGCCGCAAGGGCAAGGGTCGTTGCGGCCAGGCTTTGTCATTGCGCGCACCATTTATGCCACATGTCGCGGTAGGCTGCTTCTACCTGGCGGGTCATGTCAGCATGGTTCCAGTAGGCTCCATGCATGCGCTGGCGCAGTGATTGCCGTATGTGGTCGAGGCCCGGCAAGTCTTGTGCCCAGCGAATTGCGCACTGCAGGTACTCGTCTTCGCTCTGACAAACAAAGCCGGGCAGGTCAACGCGCGACATCATCGAGACACCTGAGCGTGACGAGGCGTTGTTGCCCGCCAGGGTAATGACCGGTACACCCATCCAGAGCGAGTGCACGGTGGTGGTGGTTCCGGGGTAGGGAAAGGGGTCGAGCCCCACATCAATCTGGTGATGCACCGCCAGGTACTCGCCAATGGCCAGGCGCGGCTGCAGTATCAGGCGCTCGGCGCTGATGCCGCACTGCTTGAACATGCCGATCAGGCGCTGCTTTATGGCACCCTCGACGACGTCGCAGAGCATCAGCCGGGCGTGGGGCAGCGCACCAAGAATCCTGCTCCAAAGCTTGACGACCGCCAGGTTGATTTTGTCCATGCGGTTGAGTGAGGCAAAGACAAAACTGTTTGCGGTCAACGCCGGCAATGCATTGATCTCGGGCGTGTTGGGCTCGGACTGATAAGCCATACAACCTGGCAGGCGCACCAGGGTTTCAGTGTGGTAGCGCTCTGACATGCCCGGTGGGTCCATCCAGGCGTCGGTAATGCGGTAGTCCATGGCGGTCAGGCCGGAGCTGTCAAGGTAGCCGATCCAGATCGCCTGAATGGGCGCAGGCTTTCTGGCAAACAACGGCAAGCGGTTCAGCTCGGTATGGCCCGACAGGTCGATCAGAATGTCGATGCCGTCGTCACGAATGCGCTCGGCCAGTTGCTCGTCGCTCAGGTTTTTGCAGACGAGCCAGTGATCCATATGGCTCACAATTCGTTCTGTGTAGCGGTCATGCACGGTGTGGTTGTAGTAGCCATAAACCTCGACTTGAGATTTGTCGTGGCAGGCCAGAATGGGTTCGATGAAAAAGGCCACCGAGTGCTGACGGAAGTCACCAGAGACATAGCCCACCTTGAGGCGCCGCCCGGGGTCGCGGTTGTTGCCGTGTGGCCGCCAGAGGGGCTTGAGCGGTGCTTCGATGTGTTCTGCGTATCGCTGAAGTTCATTGAAGATATCAGCAGGCAAACAGGTGGGCGTGTAATACATGGTAAAGATCAGGTTGTTGCGAACAACAGCGTGATCCGGCATAAGCAAGAGCGCATCGCGGTAAGTGGCGATTGCCTCGTCAAACAATCCCTGCGCTCGCAATGCTGTGCCCAGGCCATGGTGCGCATCTACAAAATCCGGCTGGCGCAACAGCGATTGCCTGAAACAGGCAATGGCGTTGTCCAAATCGCCAATATCCTGGTAGATGTTTCCCAGGTTGTAGTGAAAAATGGCATCAGCCGGTCGCGCCTGAATGGCCTGCCCGATGAGTTCAATGGCTTTGGTTCTGTTGCCGTGATGGTGCTCGATCAGGCCTAGCAGATGCAGCGCGTCGGCATGTTTTGGATCGGCCAGCAAAATTTGCTTGTAGAGCGCTTTGGCTTGGGGCAATTGGCCGTATTGGTGGTGCTGCATGGCGGTTTGCAGCGCGCCTGGAATGAACGCCGTATTGACTTTGGCGAGTGGTGCCTGAACTTTGCGATCGCAGCAATGTTTGTACTTCTTGCCGCTGCCGCAGGGGCAGGGGTCGTTACGGCCGGGTTTTGTCATTCAATTGGGAGTTTCAATATTTCTTGGTTGAAGTGTGATCGACGCCGTGGCAGGCCAGCGTGCAGCTCTTGCCCACTGGGTCGAAGCTAATGGGGTTGCTGCCT
>Ga0210014_1003240_pt1 | contig 10859 bp, 13 predicted proteins | sample CryGeymeta201519_FD_183983 | JGI IMG/M metagenome (GOLD analysis project Ga0210014, IMG submission 183983) | Groundwater microbial communities from Crystal Geyser aquifers in Utah, USA - Crystal Geyser metaG 2015-19 (SPAdes) (version 2) | ecosystem: Environmental > Aquatic > Deep subsurface >...
AAAATGGTCTCAGAGTTGATTTAGTTATCTCCGCCCCTCCGAAATCAACCGGTAAAAAACGAGTTCTAACCGAAAACCCAACCGCAACAGCCGCAAAAAAGCTAAATATTTCCTCTATCCTTAACTTAAGTGACCTAAGTAACTTAAGTGACTTAAGCCTAGGTCTTATTCTCGATTTCAACAAAATCATCCCCGATGAAATTATCAACTTATTTTCCAAAGGCATCATCAACATCCATTTTTCCAAACTTCCGCAATACCGTGGCCCCGCGCCGGTCCAATACACTATTCTCAATGGTGATAAGGAAGCTTGGATCACCTACTATTTTATTAACGAGAACCTTGACGAAGGGCAAATACTCACTCAAACGTCGCTCGCCCTTGACTTGACGGAAGATACAGAAATTCTATATCAAAAACTCATTACCAAAGCCTCCCGAGAAATCCCTGCAGTCATCGGTAATTATCTCTCTGGCAAGATTCAACCCCGTCAACAAGAAGGTATCTCTTCACCAACCAAAAAATTAACCACGGAGAACAGTAAAATTGATTGGACAAAATCACCTTTCAAAATCGAACACCTCATCCGTGCCGCTTATCCTGAACCTACTGCTTGGACATCCGTGGAAATCCCCGCCAATTCGGCGGGCAGGCGCTCCAAATCCGTGGGAATCCAAAAGCTTCTAAGACTGAAAGTCCTCTCGGCACACCTTGAGCAAGGAAAACTCATCATTGATAGAGTCCAACTAGAAGGTAAAAACCCGGTTACTTGGAAGCAGTTTCAGGAAGGGCATCCGTCTTTTTCTCTTTCTTAAGAAGTTTAATACATTTCGTGCAGAGAGTCATTCTCACGCCATTGATAGTGATTGGCTGTAGGTTTGGTTCAAAAACTCGAACAGTTTTTTGCGCTCTTTTGGCCCACTGCCGACCGGCCACCCCTCTTTTATGTCGGGATTGCCTGCCAATTTGCTTTTTCTTTCCGCAAAGATCACAAACTTTTGCCATAATTTTATAGATTTTACTTTATTTAACAGGTATAATTGTAACATTAAGTCGTTTTGATTACAATTGCTATCTCGTTATCTCGCTATCTTGCTAAAAAACGAAATAACAATGTAGCAATCTAACAATATAACAATGGTGATGCTAATCGGTTTTCTTATTTTTATTTACTCAATCATTCTTCACGAGATCGCCCACGGACTTGCGGCAGAGCGTTTGGGCGATCCGACGGCACGACTTTCAGGCAGACTGACCCTCAAGCCGGGGCCGCACATTGATCCTGTCATGAGTATTTTGGTCCCGCTGTTTTTGGTACTCTCGGGTTCCCCGATTATTTTTGGCTCTGCCAAACCAGTTCCGATTGACCCTTATAATTTAAGAAGCCCACGGAAGGATATGGGAATGGTTGGATTGGCTGGTCCAGCAACCAACATTGCCATTGCCTTAGTTCTCAGTCTTTTGGCAAGAATTATTTTACCTTTCTCCCCACACTCTGTTTTAATTGATCTTCTAAAATCTGGTGTCCAAATTAACATAATCTTGGCGATTTTTAATTTGATCCCAATTCCTCCTTTGGATGGTGGCAGGGTAATGGTGGCAATCTTGCCGGATAGATACTCCGAAGCTCTGGCGGCAGTCGAAAGTTTCGGCATTTTTATTGTTCTTTTTCTACTTCTCTTCCCGAATTCTTTTTTTTCGCTTCAAGGAATCGTTCTAAAAATTTCTTCTCTGCTCTTCGGCTTCATTTTTCCAAATTTTCCCCTAGTGTAGCCCAATTTTTTCCTTGACTTTTTCACAAAAATATGCCTAAAATAATACAATCCTGCCTGAAAGGCAAAGTTCTGAAAGATCGCTTTTCTTTACAAGTTCAATTGATAAGGGAGGGCGAATCCGACACCTAAAAAGTGTAGGATAATGTCCCCGCACCATAATGGTGCGAGGCAGCTCACCCACTTTCATGGACAAGGAAAAACGCTCAGGGCCAAACCTATTAGGCGGGATTATTATTTAGTTAAAAGTTAAAAATTAAAAGTTAAAAGTTGGCGAAAGTCAGTTAGAAAACCTACCGTCAACTTTGAACTTTGCACTGAAGTTGTTATTCTATTATTTCTTCTTCCTCAATTACATCCGAGTCACTACTTCCCCCACTTTCCTTTGAGGCTGGAGCAGAAGTGGGGTAAACAAAAGTAAAAGTGGAAACAATTTGATCAAAAGTATTCTGCCAGAAACTCTCGCTGCCGCTTTTCAGTCCCACTGTAAACAAGATCTCATCATTAACTGTTCCTACTATTGTCTGTAGTGGCTCTCCTGAAGGAAAAGAAATTTTCCTCGCCACCTTGCCACCTAAAGTAGTCTTTGTTCCCCCACCAGCAAGAGAATTCTTTTTATCTTTCGTCGCCCAGTCATCAGCACTGGCATATTTAGTATCTGAGGCCATAATTAAGATTCCACCCTCTTTACCCTCAATGTAAAAATCCAAATTCGCATAGTTTGTATTATCTTCTGGATGTTTATTAACCTTTATTCCGCCTTCGGCCGAGTCTGACTCGGCTTCGGCCGGGTATTGAAAACTAAATCCCGCCGGATCGTTCCAAGTCAAAAGTTTTGCTCCGGTTTGAGTAGGAGTTATTTCAGAAGTCTCCTCTGCCGGAGAAAGAACTTCACTCGATATCTGTCTGGACCTGAACCACAATAACCCCCCAATCACTCCGACAACTACAACCACTGCTAAAATAATTAAGACTTTCTTTTGCATTTGCAATTTATTTAGTATAACATTAAATAATGTCAAATGTTAAACATCAAAAATTAATATTCCTTTTTGTTCTTTTCTTATCGCTTATCGCTTATCACTTTTTTCCCTCTCCCGTGCTCGCCGCCAAACCCCGCGTTTGGAAAACTACACAGAAATCAACTGCGACGAGTGCGGGGAGACCAACTTATTCTGTCAAGCTCCGGTCCGATCGCCGGGCATTAAACATAACTTTCAACAATGTCAATACCGCCAATTCCGTGACTTATGAGCTAACCTATTTGAGCGGTGATCTGGAAAAAGGAGTTTTTGGCTCAATTTTGCCCAAAGAAGGAAACTATACCACCCGCTCGCTGCTTTTCGGCACCTGCTCCAAAAATGTTTGTACCTATCACCCGAATATTAGCGGCATGCAATTTAAAATCACTGCCAAACTTAATACCGGCAAAACCTTGATCAAAAAGTACAGAGTCAAAGTTTAACAATCTTCTTCCTCTGATCTTTAGCCAGTTCGGTAAAATAGGCAATCAATTCTGTGTGAGAAAAACTTTTAATTATTCTGGGGTAATCCTTTAATTCGTTGGCCTTGAGGAATCTGCTCCCTAAAAATAGAGGGTCGATTTTCCATGAGAACTTCTCTTCAATTTTTTTTAAAAGAAAGTCGAGAGGGAAAGAGTGCTCCTTCTGGATGAAGTAAAAATCGACGAAATCACGAGCTTTACTTCTGGTCAAGATAGTATCTAGTTTACTTATTGCGATATCAAGCAAGCTTGATATTCTTAATTTTTTGTAGATTTTTGCTTGGCCAAAATGTGGGAAAGGAAAGTAATTAAAATCTGTTTTTACCACCTCTTTCGGACCGCTTTTTAAGAAAAAAATCTTCGAGGATTGAATCTCCCGGTATTCGACCGATTTTATACCAAGTTTTTGACAGAGCTTGTCCAACCTTATCCTTATTTCTTCGAGAGGGATTTCATTTTCTGTAAAAAAATCAAAATCTTCCGAGTACCGATGTTTTAGATAAAATTCCGAGAGAGCAGTGCCTCCACCGAAGACGAAGTTTTCAGTAATAAATTTTTCTTGACAAATTCCCTCCAAAATGGCTTTTTGAAAAGGGGTAAGGATACTTTTCATTGAGAAAGGACAAACTTTTGAATGTATTTCTTGACATATTTATCTAGAACCTCTCGTCTAATTTTGGTCCAATATTTCTTGAGTTTTTTAAGTTCAAGCTTTTCACCGTCAAGGCCGTAATTAATAAGCTGAAGAAGCCGCCATTTTTCGTATTCTTCAGGAAATTTTTTTAAATATTCTTCATCGGTTGACCAGTTGTACATAAAGAAATTATATTCCTAAATTACTATGACTTGCAGTCCCAAAATGTAATTTAGGAATATACGAATACCTTAAATTTACTGCAAATTCTAGTAAGATGAGTATATTACCAAATTATAGTAAGACGAGTATACCACACTAAAGCTAACTTCAAAAACTGCCAAATTTAGAGTAAAATGATTCTAAGAGAGCACTGTTTTGCCTGCCCGCAGTCGCCTAAGCCCTTCTAGCTCAACGGCAGAGCGACGGTTTTGTAAACCGTTGATCAGAGTTCAATTCTCTGGAAGGGCTCCAGCTTAGGCAGGCGGGTAAACAGTAGGTCCAGGGTTCAAATCCCTGTCTCGGCTCCAAGACGGCAAGCTCGATTTGTACTGGGATAAACCGTTGATCGGCCCGCCTGCAACGCTTATGCGTAGCATTGCGGGCAGGGGTTCAATTCCCCGGGAGGGCTCCAAAGGCTGGATTTCTAGCAAAAAATTTGATACAATCTCGGCAAATGTTACCTCCGGAACAAAAAGAACTTTTTGCGCCTTACTTTGAAGAAGTAACTGCTCAAGAAAATGGCCCGCTTTTTTTTCCTGTTTTAAGAGCCTGCCAGGAACTGCGTATTTCCATTCCCTCCCCCGCCGAGGAAATTCTTAAACTGGCAGGATTAAAAATCCAAAAAACGGCTGAAAAAATTCAAATTATAACAGCACCGAGTGAAATTTTAACTGCCTCTGAAGCCGATCCGGCAGTCGGCGAAGTTTTTGTTTATTTCAACTATCAAAACGAGCAATTAAGAAGACAGTACGATTCGGAAATTTCTCTTTATCTTGGTGTTGTTAGACAAAAACCTGGAAACGATATTTGCTGTGATTGCTGCCAAATTGGCGTACTTAATTAACAATTGGCAAAATTGTTAAAGACAAGTTATCTCCAACAAGGAAAAATTTAAACTGCACGGCAAAATCAAAATTATTTTTGATGTAAAGATTTTGCCTTTCCGGGCTATTTCTGGTCGAAATCGATGTCCCATATTCCGCCTCAATTCCGGGAATCTTCGCAAAACTATGACTGGTCGGCGCAGTCACTGTCAAACCGGCCTTATTTGCCGCCTTATTCATTAACGACGCCAGATGGCAAACACCGTTTCCGCCTAAACCGGCAACGACTTTATAGCCTGTATTGGTAGTAAAATCACTCTCTTGAGTAATAATTTTATTCTCTTTAAACTCCAGTAAAATTCCCTTGTTGTGGAAGGCAAAAACCTCTCTTGGCTGCAAAATCAAACCCGCAAGGTTGGAAGAATTCAAAAAACCTAAGGCAATTAAAATATTTTCCTTAAAGCCTTCGCTGATACTCTCAACCGGATAACGATTAGACAGATCAAGAGTCTCTACGGCCAGAATTCCTGGATTCTCCACCAGTTCACCCTCTTGGCCAGCCACAGGAGCCTGCCCGGCTAAAATCTCCGATCCGGTAACCGGCACAAATAAAAGTGAGGTCGTCAAAGCTGATGTGATTAGGGTGTCTAACATATTTGTGAGGCCATTAAAAAGGCGTTCCTATATGGAACGCCAAACTACTGGAGTATATCACACTACAGGCCTAAAGTCAAGATACTCTATAGGCTTAAGCGTGAGAATGAGGCTATATGACAGAACAAAATGAAAAGGGTTAGCCTTGCAAGACCTCCCCTTGCAAAACTAAAATTAAGTTTGGATTTTCATTTCCCTTCTTTTCTGCTAAAATATTTCTGTTGTCCAGATAGCTCCCCACAGAGCTAGCTTTTCGTCCCGCCAGGGCGGGACCTCAAAGCGTCGCTCTTGAGGGGCAAGCAGTTGGTCCGCCTTCTCCGCCAGCTGGCGGATTCGGCGGATAAACGTCGCTCGTCTTTGAAAATCTTGCCGACGTAGCTCAGTTGGTAGAGCCTGCCTTCGCTGAAGCTTTGGCGAGGCGAGGCGCGTCTTTGAAGATTTTGCTGACATAGCTCAGTTGGCAGAGCGCGTCTTTGGTAAAGACGAGGTCTCCGGTCCGATCCCGGATGTCAGCTCAAGCAAAATCTTTCAGCCCCGCTAAGCAGGGCGTCTAAAGACGAGGTCACGCCTGCCCTCCTAAAATCGCAGCGCGAGGCGTATTCGAATCCGCCAGCTGGCGGACAAAGATCAAAAATAATTCCACCTTATTATGCCATTAAGAAAAATATTGAAGTGAATCAGCTAATTGTGGGATTTGGGAAGGAAACGGAAGTGAGGGAGTTTGGGATTAAAGATACTAACTGGATAAATCCAGAATTGCAGATTGATAAATTATCTAATTGTGAATTATGGGTGAGGGTAAGGCATGGAGGAACTTTAATAAAGTGCAAAGATCAAAACAATTTAAAATCAGAAACTGTGTAAATGGAAGTTTTAGGTGAGGGAATTATCAATTATTAAATATTCATAATATTCTTTATTATGTGCTAGTGCTCTTTCGTAATAAATGAATATCTCGCCCTGGATTTTTTTAGAACAATAATACTCAGAATCTGATCAGAACTATTCACCAGAACAGAAGGAAGTTGTATAACATCCATATCCTACAACACATGCCGGCCAGGTTTCATAATGTTTTCCCTTAATAATGCAGAAAAAAGCAGCAAGGCGCTTAAATGGTTTCACTCCCCAAACATCAATAACAGAAATATCCCTCGTTGGCGCACCCCGATACATTTCCGGTAACACATAATCATTTAACCAATAAAGGGTTGTTAATGATATTACAATAAATAAAGTTAAAGAAATTAATAATACTCGACGCCAATTAATTTTTGTCATTCATACTTAGCATAGTCTGTGGTTACATTCTTTGTAAAGGGTTTTTGCCTGATCTGAGTTAACAACACATCTCCTACACTTTGGTATCCTCGAATAAAGGAGGATATCATGTCAAATAATTATCCATATTCCGAAGAGAAGAAAGTTAAGGCGAGGCTTCGTTGGATACAATACCACAAAGGAATCGCCGGGAAAAAACCATAGGTTTTGTCCCATGAGTCCGATTCCCATCTTCGGCTCAAGGCAAAATTTCTCGTTCACACCCTATCTTCTTTTGACAAATTTTAAAACGGGTGTATACTCTCATTAAGATGACAGATGAGCAACCAGCTTCGCCTAAGTCCCGAAAGAAGATCTTCATTGTTTTGGGAGTAACTGCCGGCTTGGGAGTATTATCTTTGACAACAATGTTAGCTTATAGTTTCGGCAGGTCTAAAAAAACCGCTCCCGCTCCTTCTCTTGAGATTGTTTCTTCACCTACCCCAGAAGTTCCTACCCCCACCTCTATTGTCACCTTAACACCTTCCTTAACATTTGTTCCCTCACCCACACCTTTAGTTGATGAAACCAATCTCATCATCCAGGCCGTTTTTGCTAAAACCGGCCTGGATGAAACAAAGGCAGAAGTTTCCATCAATCAAAACACCGGCAAACATGCTAAGGGCAATATCAAAGAATTCGAGGCAGTTGGCGGAGCTTACTGGCTGGCGGCAAAAACAGACACTGGTTGGATTGGAGTTTATGATGGCCAAGCTAATCCCTCTTGCAGTGAGATCTCTCCTTACAATTTCCCCAAAGATATGGTCCCAGAGTGTTTAGACACCAACGGAAAAGTAGTTAAGCGCTAAAAATTGAAATCTTCCGTGGCAATTTTCTAAAAACTCGTGTATACTTAGCTCATGGCTAAAGGACAAAGAATGATGATTGGACTGGTCTGCTCTGTCTGCCGAAGGCAGAACTACATGAGCAGCAAAAATAAGACCAATACTCCGGATAAATTGGTTTTGAAGAAATATTGTCGCTGGTGCAAGCGTGTTACGGATCATAAGGAATCTACGAAATTCAAGTAACTAAGGAAATCCTCTCTTGCGACTGCAGAAGTAACTTTTTTGCCCCTTGATAATCACCTTCTCTCACTTTCTGCTGAGCTTGACTTAGTTCCTCCATTATTTCTTTAGCTACTGTTTTATAAGGTTTCACTCTTACCTGACCAAGCATATAAGCTAGACTTCCCATCATTCCGATCAAAATCCCAACTTGCTGTTTAGAAACTTCTTGGGGAATTTCTTTAAAATACGAGTGAGCGGCAAACCCTACGCTTAATTGATGTTCAGCTTTTCGGAGAATTTCTCTGTCCTTGGCCCGTTGAGCTTCAAGACCAGCTTTCATTGCAGAAAATTTATCTATAATAAACCCTGCTTCATGCCAACGATACTCTACTCTGGCCGTAGCCGCCTCAAGTTTCTTGAGCATCACCAGCGGATTGCGACGGCCCAACCTGTCCCTGCCGATACTAACTTGTGCCAGAAGTCTGGTAATATCTTTCTTTAAGGCGGAAGCAGCCGTTGACAACCCACATTTTTCCAATAATTCTAAAGTTTGGCGATAAAGTATTTCAAAACCCTCCTCAAATTCTTCCCTAGAAACTCCTGTTGTTTCTTCTAAAACTTTTCTGGCTCTTGCAATTTGCTCTCTTATTGCCTCCACCTGCCCAAGCTCTCTTCCTTCTTCCTGATAATTTTCTAATACATGATCCATGCTCCTTATCGCCGCCTCAATTGCACCGCTATCTTTCTTAACCTGAAAGTATTTTACTTCAGAAATCGGTCTCCTTTTTGAAACCAAAAGTCTTTCAAAACTCCAACCACGCGGTAATTTTGAACAAGGAGCATAAAGTTCTGATTTATTAACCCGAGATCTTTCCCGCCAAACTGGATAATAAATATCGCCTTCCAGAGAGACTCTCACTGAAGTTCCCGGAATCCGCCACAGTTTGGCAATTCTTCTGTTTCTTTCATCGTCTATAATAATGAAAAGCGGTAATCGTTCTCCCCTGACCCTTTCTCTGACTTGAAGCAATTCCTGCCACGAAAGACCAGCAATCTCTCTACCGAAGCTCGGAGAAAGCCCTTCCGTCCTTTGTGGGACGTTGGGAGAGGCAGATGGTCGTGGTCCTTCCTGTCTTAACACAGCTAAAAATTTTTAGAGACTCTTTTTCTTTGGCTTTCAGCCCTGCGATTGTGAAATTTTATTTTTGAGCCAGTTGCTGAATTCTTCTTTAAATTGCGGATACTCTAACCCCAATTCTACCAAAGACTTTAGATAGCCGAATCTGTCCCCGGTATCAAAGTAGCGATAATTTTGATATTCGACCGCAAAAAAAGGCTTTCCTTTGGCAAGCATTTTTTTAACCCCGTAAGTTTGAAAAAGTTCTTTGTCTTCTGGAAGCTCTTTATCAGCTTCGACAAAACAATCAAAGATTTCCGGCTCAAAAACCATTCCGGACATTGAAGCCAAACTTGAAGGAGCTTTCCCGACACCGGGCTTTTCTACCAAGTCTGCCACCCTTGTTATCTTTTCATTCACCGCCTCGCCAGTGACAAAGCCAAAACGATTACCATCTTCGGGTTTCGTCGTCCTGATGCAACCTAAAATACTGCCCTGGAATTCTTCGTAAGCGTTAACTAACTGAGTAATCCAGGGTGGATTGGAATAGTAAAACTCGTCAGAGAATAACATTAAAAACGGCTTGTCACCAATCAACTGGCGGGCAGACAGAATCGCCGCCCCTGTACCATAGCGGCCGGGTTTTTGGAAACAAAAGGAAAATTTCGCCATTCTTTCAATCTTTTTGAGTTCGTCCAATTCGTTGCGTTTCCCTGACCTTGCCAGAAGTACATTTAGTTCCGGAAATGGTTCAAAATGCCGCCTTATCTCCGGCAAAAGCGGTGAAACAACGAAAGTGATATCTGAAATCCCCGCCTTGACCACCTCCTCGACAATAATTTGGATAATCGGCTTGTCAAGAACCGGAAACATCACCTTGGGGATCACTTTTGAAGCAGGCAGAAAACGCGTCCCAAACCCCGCGGCCAGGATTAGGGCCTTCTTCACTTGAGCACCTTCACTCACAATTCACCTCCAGTTTGGGAATCAGCTCGCCCCGTTAAAACCGCAGCATGAGCCGTATACGAATAGTATCTAAAGGCGAATGCTAAGGTTATACGGGGACCCGCGGCCAGAATCAGGGCTTTGTTTATTTTCGGCTTTTCTGTCATCTTTAAGTAATATATCACACTAACAGCGCGGACTGAAGTCCGCTAAAACGGTCAATCTCTGTTTTAGCAGGCTTTAGCCTGCGCCACCTTAGTCATATTCTCCACCGAAATCAATAATCGGATATTCTCTTAAACAATCAACAATATAATCCTTGGGGTAATCAAACACGCCAGAATATTTGTAATCCCACAAGTTTCTAACAACACAGTGTTTAATCGGGTTTTGAGTTATATAATTGAAATGTCGGAAATAATCAACTTCATCTCGAACCAAATGGTTATAGCAATTATGCCAAAAAGGGATATCTGGCATGGTAGAACTAACCAGGACTTCGAACAATGGGTAATTTGTGCTCTCAACAGACTGTTTAATATGTTCGATGAAATGTGAATCTACATTCTTAAGACGCGGACTAAAGTCCGCTAAAACAGCAAGATCTAAAGTTTTAGCAGGCTTTAGCCTGCACCACCTTAATCTCCGTTTTAGCAGGCTTTCTTGCCCGCCGTAGCTTAAGCGTAGGCGGGAGCCTGCGCCAAAATAACCATTGAATACTCTCTCCATTTTGTGTAAAATATGCTCATGCCGCAGATAAATCCGGCTAAATTTTTTACGGAGGTAAAGGCCGAACTTTCCAAAGTTACCTGGCCGACCAAGGATCAAGTGATCAGGTTAACAACTGTTGTCATTAT
>Ga0210014_1003255_pt1 | contig 10834 bp, 8 predicted proteins | sample CryGeymeta201519_FD_183983 | JGI IMG/M metagenome (GOLD analysis project Ga0210014, IMG submission 183983) | Groundwater microbial communities from Crystal Geyser aquifers in Utah, USA - Crystal Geyser metaG 2015-19 (SPAdes) (version 2) | ecosystem: Environmental > Aquatic > Deep subsurface >...
GTATTTCAGACCACCTTCCACCGAACCGGCCATGCGAATGCAGTCTTTGAGCACTTTCACGCCCACCCGCAGGTTGGCCAGCGGGTCGAACGCGGCATACTGGCCGCCAAAGTCTTCGTATTTGTCGCTGTGGATCTTGGTCATGACCTGCATCAGGCCTTGCGCGCCCACATGGCTTTGGGCAAACGGGTTAAAGCGCGACTCGATAGCCATCACAGCCAGGATCAGCGTGGGTTCGATTTTGACCTGCGCACCCACGCTGTAGGCCTCGGCCACCAGCGCGCCGATGGGCTCGGGTGCCACGCGGTATTTCTTGCTCAGCCAGTAGGCCACAGCGGCTTGCTGCTTGGGCAAGGCTTTGGGGTCAGTGGCGGTGGCGCGGTCGTTGGCAACGGGGTCGCTGACCATGCCAACACTTTCTTGCTGGCGCTCTTGCAGCACGCTGTAGAGCTTGCTTTCGCCAAGCTCGCGCAGCTCGGGGCGCGCAACCAAAGCCATGACAACGAACAAGACGGCCAGGCCAATCAGGGCAAAGCTGTTGTGGGTAATCTGAAAAAAGCCTTTGGTGAGGATGGTCGTGGCTTGCCTCAGGCGGAAACTCATGTTGTAAGACGCTGTCATAGCTTCTCCTTCTTGCGCGAGGGCCGTTGTGTGCTTCAAGACAAACTTGAAACTCACACCGGGGACCCAAGCATGGGTTGTTACGCTATCAAGATCCTGCGGTTACTGGCCTGGTGGTGCAGAGATTTGATGTTGCCGGGTTCGGCAGCGGATAAGGGTTATCCCTTGGTTTTGTCAAGGTTGGCGAATTCTAGAGGCGGTGAATATACCTAGTCAACCATATAAATTAGGTTTTATATTCTAGAAAATGTCTGGAAATTCAACGATGAACGTTAAAACAGCGTCATTGCGACCGCATTGAAGCAAGCAAGCCATGACCCAAACTGCATGAATTGCGGCATGATTTCGCGCCTCTCGTTGACGACCAATGCGAACAGTTTGAGGTGTATGAACAGCCTGTCGAGATTCGTCTCAAATTGTTTTTTTGGTCAAGCGCCAAAACGCGGCGAAAATAGAGGTTTATTCCCGCTGCCTGGCAGTGGGCACCTACTCTATCTAGTGCGCGATGTCGATGTTCCCTTTTTCTACCCAAAACAAAGCAGCCCCCACTCCTGACGCACCTGCCGTCAGCGCCAAAACCGCCCAAGCGCATCCGCTCGATGCCATGACGCTGGGTGCGTTTTCCAAGCAAACCTCGGGTGAGCGCATGGCCTGCATTCGCGAATGGCTGGCGACCAGTCCGAGCGCCGACCAGTTGCAGCAGGTGTTCAAGGAACTCAGCGGCAAGGACAAGGGCGCTGCCAAATTGCTGCGTGAAAAGCTCGACGAAATCAAGCGCAGCAAAACGCAGGCCACCATTGCACTTGAATGGACCGACAAGGCCCAGGCTCTGCTGGCCCTGAGCAAGCTCAACCTGGCCGATGCCCTGGCCTGGCAGCGCGATGCCGCCAAAGCCGGCGCGCCACTCAGCAAAGAGCCGCTGGCCGGCCTGAAAGCCCAACTGGTCGAGCGCGTGCGCGCCATCGAAGATTTGCAGCACCGGGTGCAGGTGCAGCGCGAGGCAGCGGTGCTGTTGGCGCAGCGCATCGAAGTGCTGTCCACCAAACCCTGGACCGATGCCCAAGCCGCCCAGGAGGCGCTGGCCTTGGACGTGGTGCATTGGCAAACCGAGGCTGAGGCGTTGCAGGGCGACGCCAACTGGGCCAGTGTTGATGTGCGTTTTGTATCGCAGTTGAACGACTCGCAAGCGCAGTTGCAACTGGTCTGGCAGGCTTTCCAGGAAGCGCTGGCGCTCACGGTGACTGCCGCACAAGACGCCAGTGCGCCGTTGCCCAAGGTGCCGGTGTGGGCTGATGAACTGCGCGTGGCGCGTGGTGTGCCGCTAGAGTCCGTGGTAACGCCCTCCAAGCCCAAAGTGGACCCCGAGATTCGTGCCAAGGCCACAGCTTTTGTGGCTGAGGTGCTGGCCAAGCTGGAGCATGAAATGGCCCAGGGCCATGGCAAGGCCAGCGCCGGTGCGGCCAACGCTTTGCGCCAGGCGCTCAAGGACAACGGCCGTCTGATTGACGATAAGCTTGAAGCGCAGGCCCATGCGGCGCTGGTAGCAGCCGGCGAACTCGAAGGCTGGCAACGCTGGCGCGCCGATCAGTTGCGCGAAGAACTGGTGACCAATGCCGAAGGCTTGCTCAAGCGCCCCGAGGGCCAGGCCATGGGGGGCCGCAAGATGCAGGACCAACTGCGTGCACTGCGTGAGCAGTGGAAGCTGACCGACCAGGGCGGCGTGCCCAACCATGCGCTGTGGAAACGCTTTGACGAAGCCTGCAACGAAGCCCACAAGGTGGTGGAAGCCTGGCTCGAGAAAATGAAGGCCGAGTCGGCCGAGCACCGCGCCCAGCGCCTGGCGCTGATCGAAGAACTCAAGGCTTGGGCCGAGGCCAACCGGGTGGCGCTGGACGACGACTGGAAGGGCTTTAGCCGTGTGCTGCACCAGTTTGGCGACCGCTGGCGCGATTCTGGCCATATCGGCGAAAAAATGTTTGCCGAACTGCAGCCGCTCTGGAAAGCCGCCATCGACCACGCGGCCGAGCCGCTCGAAACCCTGCAAAAGCTCAGCCTGGATGCGCGCCATGCCATGATCGATGAAGCCCGTGCGCTTGGCGAAGAGCCCATGCTGCGCATCGATGCCGTCAAGGCGCTACAGCAACGCTGGCAGGCCGAAGCGCACCGCGTGCCGATCGACCGCCGCCAGGAGCAAAAACTCTGGGACGCGTTCCGCAAACCGATCGACGAGGCCTTCAACCGCAAAACAGCCGAGCGCGAGAAAGCACAGGGCGCCTTGGGCGAGCGCGACCGCACCGTGCTGGAAGCGTCCAAAGCGCTGCAGGCGGCCAATGCCTCAGGCGATGCGCAGGCCATTCGTGCTGCCATGGCTACGCTTGATGCCGCGCTGAGCGGCCAGGTCCAGGCGCAGGCCGCTGTGGCTGCTGCCGGGCCTGCCGAGGCGAATGTGACAACGGCTTTGTCTGACGCTGCGGCGCATGATTCTGCATCAGTGTCTGCCTCTGCTGCTGCGTCAGTAGACGCAGCGGAGGAGACAAAGGCTTCTGCGGGTGAAGCTGTGGCAGGCGAGGATTTGCCGGGCGAAACTGTAACGGGTGAGCCCGTTGCAACCGAGGCCGCCGAAGCTGCGCCAGTCGCTGAAACGGCCAAGCCTGTGGCGCCGCCCAAGCGCGTGATTGCGATGCGCGGCGACGACCGCCCTGGCATGAAAAAAGAAGAACCCGCTACCATGGGCCGCAGCGGCAAGTTTGGTGACCGCAAGGATGGCGGCCGCCCCGGTGGCCGTGATGCACGCGGCCCGGGCCGCATGGACGAGCGTGGTGGCGCACGTGGTGACCGCGCGGACCGTCCCGCCTATGGCGAGCGCTCTGACGCGCCGCGTTTGGGTGACGCCGCCTTCAGGGCGCAGCGCGACGCGCTTGAGCAAGCCCAGTTTGCCCTGCGCAAGCTGGCAGCCCAGGCGCATGGCGAGGCCTTGACGCATTTGCTGGCGGCTTGGGAGACGCGCGACGCGGACCAGGTGCCAACGGTTCAGGAACTGGGCAACCGGGTCAGCCCGGCAGCGCGCGGGGCCTGGGTCAAGGCGCTGTCGCAGCCCGCATCTGGCGAAGCCGCAACGGCCTTGCTGCGGCTTGAAATGGCTGCCGAATTGCCCACGCCAGCCGAGCAGATGAGCGCGCGGCGCATGTACCAATTGCAGTTGCTCACCAAGCGAAATGACCCAACACCGGCGCAAACCTGGGCGCAAGATGCAGCAACCGTGCTGGCATCAGGTTTCGACGCGGCGCAGGTGCGCCGCCTGCAAAACACACTCAAGGTGCTGTTGAAGCCGTAAAACCTCAGGCGCTGGGTGCCACCGCGACGCGTCGGGGTGCGTGGCCAGCCTGTAGTCGCAGCACTTCGAGCCGGGGTGGCTGCGCTTTGGCGTCCCAATCGCTCAAGACCAGCCGCCGCCATACCGGCTGCTGGCTGTTATCGATTACGTGGTCTTTGGGCATGTGGGTGTGGCCGTGGATCAGGGTGCTGGCGGTGTTGGCCTGTAACCAGGCCTTGGCCTCATTGGCGTCCACGTCGGCATAGCTGGCGCCGTCAGCTAGGCGCGGTTGGCTTTGGGCGCGCAGCGTGCGCGCCAGGGCCTGGCGTTCGGCCAATGGCTTGGCCAAAATTGCCTGCTGCCATGCCGGGTTGCGCACCTGCAGGCGAAACTGCTGGTAGGCCACATCATCCAGACACAGCGCGTCGCCATGTGACAGCAACCCGCGCTGGCCATCAAAGTCGAGCACGGTCGGGTCAGGCAGCAGCGTCATGCCGCAGCCCTTGGCAAAGTCATCACCCAGCAAAAAATCGCGGTTGCCGTGCATGAAGTAAACCGGCAGGCGCGCTGACGTGGCCCGGATGATCTGCTGACATTGCAGCGCGAAAGCGCCATCGGGGTCGCCAGCCGCACGGGTGATATCGTCGCCCACCCAAACCTCGAACAGGTCGCCAAGAATGAACAGCGCGTCCGCTGGCGTGCTCGCCATGTAGCGCTGCCAAGCGGCAAAGGTGGCCGGCTCGCTGGCCTGCAGGTGCAGGTCGGAGATAAAGTCAAGCGTGCGCCAGCGGGCCGGGGCTGAGACCTCGGACCCAGCCACGGGTTCGACGTACTGGTTGGCTGGCGCGTGGCGGGACATTTGAGTCCCCGTGCGGTTACAGTGCGACGGCTTTTTCGATCACCACGTCTTCCAGCGGCACGTCGTCATGGTAGCCCTTGCGGCCGGTTTTGACGGCCTTGATCTTGTCTACCACGTCAATGCCGCCCACCACTTTGCCAAATACGGCGTAGCCCCAGCCCTGGGCGCTGGGTGCGGTGTGGTTCAGAAAGCTGTTGTCGGCCACGTTGATGAAAAACTGGGCGGTGGCTGAGTGCGGGTCGCTGGTGCGCGCCATGGCCACGGTGTAGTTGAGGTTTTTCAGGCCATTGTTGGCTTCGTTTTCGATCGGCGCGTCGCAGGGCTTTTGCGCCATGCCGGGTTCCATACCGCCGCCTTGCACCATGAAGCCGGGAATCACGCGGTGAAAAACAGTGTTGTCGTAGTGGCCCTTGTTGACGTAGGCGAGGAAGTTGGCGGCGCACTTGGGCGCTTTTTCGGCGTCGAGTTCCAGCGTGATGGTGCCGTAGTTTTTGATGTGGAGTTCGACTTGGGGATTGCTCATGATTTATTTCACCAGGGTTGCGGAGTTGATAAGAATGGGGGTTTTGGGCACGTCGACACCAAACGGGCCGCCGGGGCCGGTGGGTGTGGCCTTGATGGCATTGATCACCTCCATGCCTGAGATCACTTTACCAAAAACCGTGTAACCAAACAGGCGCTTGGAATTCAACAGGTCAGCGCGGGGCGTGTTGGTATACACCTCGCCCTGGAATTCAAAACGCGGCACCGGGTCACCGGGCGGAATGGCGACGGGGTCGAGGCGGCGGTTGTCGGCCACGTTGATGAAAAACTGGGCGGTGGCCGACTGCGGGTCGGAGGTGCGTGCCATGGCCAGGGTTCCGACCGTGTTGCGCAACCCTTTTTCATGGGCCATGCGGCCTTCATGGACGACTGGCGCTCGGGTGGGTTTTTGCTGGTAGTTGGCGTCGAAGCCGCCACCCTGGACCATGAAGTTGCCGATCACACGATGAAAAATGGTGCCGTCATAGTGCTTTTCAGTGACGTACTGCAAAAAATTCTCTACCGTCTTGGGTGCCTTTTCGGGGTACACCTCCACCACAAAGTCGCCCGCTGAGGTGGCAAATTTGACCTGTGGCGCGGCTTGCGCCAGCGTCAGGTTGGCCGCAGTCAACAGCGCCGTGGCGGCGACTGCGCTGCGCGCCCAGATACCAAATGTCTTGAAATTCATCTGCTTGCTCCTTGGGAAAAGTTGGCTAAAACCGGGCTGATTGATGCACAACCGCGGCGGGAACGTAGGCCTTACGGCAAAGACTTGAAGACGTCACCGATCAAGGTCAATTTGCGCGGCAGTGCGGCATTACCGCTGTCGAGTTGCAGGGCTTTGCTGTAGGCCTGACCGGCCAGTCGGGCATAAACATCGCCCAGATTTTCATAAGCCGTTGCATAAGCCGGGTTGGCGCGGATCGCCATTTCGAGCGCTGCGCGCGCCTCGTCATACTGACCGTGCGCAGCCTGTAGCACCGCCAGGTTGTTGTAGGGCTCGGGCAGTTCGGGGTAGTCTTGCGTGAGGCTGGTAAAGGTGGCCATGGCCTCGGCCTGCTGGCCAAGATTGCGCTGAATCACGCCTTTGAGAAAGCGCATTTGGGGGTCGGCCGGCTTGGTCGCCAGGTGGCTTTCCACCTTGACCAGAGCCTCGGCAAACTTGTTGGCGCGCACCAGTTCACGGGTGTCCGAGTATTCGTCCGCCTGGCTTGCCAGCGCCAAAAAGGTGCCGGCAAGGATGAGACAACGCAGGGTTTTTCGTACGACGGAACGGGCGTGCTTCATGGGTGGGTGGGTCTGATGGGGTGGCTCGTCCTGCCTGCCCGCAGGTGTTGACAGGGCCTTATACTGACAAGAATTGTAGCCGACGGGGCTTTTTTTGGGGTGTTGGCCGGTCGCTACACGCCACGCTGCATGCGCCCGGTTTGCGCACCCCAACTGGCACTGCATTGACCCCTCCATTGGATTTGAACGACTCATGAGTTTGCGCATTTACAACACGATGTCTCGTGTGATTGAAGCTTTTACGCCGCTGCAAAGCGGCCATGTCCGCATGTATGTGTGCGGCATGACGGTGTATGACCTGTGCCATCTGGGCCACGCGCGGGCCATGGTAGCGTTCGATGTGGTGCAGCGCTGGCTCAAGCGCAGCGGCTACCAGGTCACTTATGTGCGCAACGTGACCGATATTGACGACAAAATCATCAAACGCGCCCTGGAAAACGGTGAAACCATCCGCGCCCTGACCGACCGCATGGTGGCTGCCCTGCACCAGGACGCCGATGCGCTGGGCATCGAGCGCCCCACTCACGAGCCGCGCGCCACCGACTACGTACCGTCCATGCTCAAGCTCATCGGCCAGTTGCAGGACAAGGGGCTGGCTTATCAAAGTGGCGACGGCGACGTGAACTTTGCGGTGCGCAAATTCGACGGCTACGGCAAGCTCAGCGGCAAATCGCTTGACGAATTGCGCGCTGGCGAGCGTGTGGCCGTAACTGACGGCAAGACCGATCCGCTCGACTTTGTGCTGTGGAAATCGGCCAAACCGGCGGAACCCATTGATGCCAAATGGGGCAGCGTGTATGGCACCGGGCGACCGGGCTGGCACATCGAGTGCTCGGCCATGTGCGGCGAGCTGCTGGGCCAGACGGTTGACATTCATGGTGGTGGTGCCGACTTGCAGTTTCCCCACCATGAAAACGAAATAGCCCAAAGCGAAGGCGCCACCGGCCAGCCCTTGGCGCGCTTCTGGATGCACAACGGCTTTGTCACGCGCGACAACGAGAAGATGTCCAAAAGCCTGGGCAACTTTTTCACCATCCGCGAAATTTTGGCCCGCTTCGATGCCGAAACGCTGCGTTTTTTCATTGTGCGCGCGCACTACCGTAGCGCCCTGAACTACAGCGATGTGCACCTCGAAGACGCCCGTCAGTCACTCAAGCGCCTGTACACCGCGCTGGCGCTGGTGCCGCCTGACACAGTTGTTATCGATTGGACCGAACCCTTTGCAGCGCGCTTCAAGACTGCCATGGACGAGGACTTTGGCGCGCCTGAAGCCGTGTCCGTGCTGTTCGAGTTGGCTGGTGAAGTCAATCGAACCCGCTCGGGTGCGCTGTCGGGTGTGCTGAATGCGCTGGGCGGCTGCCTAGGGTTGCTTCAGCAAGATCCTCATGCGTTTTTGCAGTCGGGCGCGGCTCTGAGCGAAGCCGACATTACCCAGCGCATTGCCGAGCGGGCGGCGGCCAAGGCCGCCAAAAACTTTGCTGAGGCTGACCGCATTCGCCAAGAGTTGCTGGCGCTGGGCATCGTGCTGAAAGACGCGGCCAGCGGCACCACTTGGGAAGTTACCAAATGATGGTGCTGTCATGATGACTGCTGTAGAAAATTGTCCGACGCCTTCTTATTGGGCGGACGCCTGCAAGCATCTGGTGAAAAAAGACCGCGTCATGAAGCGGTTGATCCCGAAATTCGGCAAGACCTGCCTGCAAAGCCGGGGCGATGCCTTTGCCACGCTGGCGCGCAGCGTGGTCGGTCAGCAAATTTCGGTCAAAGCGGCGCAAACCGTGTGGGACCGATTCGCTGGACTAACGCCCACGATGACCCCCGCGCAGGTGCTCAAGCTCAAGATCGACGACATGCGCTCGGCGGGTTTGAGTGCGCGCAAGGTGGAATACCTGGTCGACCTGGCGATTCACTTTGACGGTGGTTTGGTGCGCGTTGACGACTGGACGGCGATGGACGACGAGGCCATCATCGCCGAACTGGTGGCCATTCGTGGCATTGGCCGCTGGACCGCCGAGATGTTTCTGATTTTTCACCTGATGCGCCCCAATGTGTTGCCGCTGGACGATGTTGGCCTGATCAACGGCATCAGCAAAAGCTATTTCTCGGGCGAGGCCGTCAGCCGCAGCGAAGCGCGTGAAGTGGCGCTGGCCTGGGCGCCATACCGCACCGTGGCAACTTGGTATATTTGGCGCTCGTTGGATCCGGTGCCGGTGGAATACTGATCTGTTTTTTTAAATTTGAAAATGTCCGTCATTGCGAGCGAAGCGCGGCAATCCAGGATGCCTGGGGCCATGGGTTGCCACGTCGCTGGCGCTCCTCGCAATGACGGGTCTTATTGCAATGGTGGGCGACCAAAGATGTTCGCAAGCATTCAATCCCCCGATCGTTTAACAGGAGCCCATCATGGCTAAAAAAACCTTCCTCGATTTCGAGACCCCGATCGCCGAGCTGGAAAACAAGATTGAAGAGCTGCGCTACGTGCAGACCGAGTCGGCGGTCGATATTTCGGCTGAAATCACCCAGTTGGCCAAGAAAAGCCAGCAGCTCACCAAAGACATCTACAGTGACCTGACGCCCTGGCAAATCACCAAGATTGCGCGCCACGCCGAGCGCCCCTACACGATGGACTATGTGAACGAGCTGTTCACCCATTTTGTCGAGCTGCATGGTGACCGGCACTTTGCCGACGACCTCAGCATCGTCGGCGGACTGGCGCGTTTCAACGGCACGCCGTGCATGGTGATCGGCCAGCAAAAGGGCCGCGACACCCGCGAGCGTGCCAGCCGCAACTTTGGCATGAGCAAGCCCGAGGGCTACCGCAAAGCCTTGCGGCTGATGAAAACTGCCGAAAAGTTCAAGCTGCCGGTGTTCACCTTTGTCGATACGCCCGGCGCCTACCCCGGCATCGAAGCCGAAGAGCGCGGCCAGGCCGAAGCCATCGGTCGCAACATCTTCGAGATGGCGCAGCTTGAGGTGCCGATCATCGTCACCATCATCGGCGAGGGTGGCTCGGGCGGCGCGCTGGCGATTTCGGTGGGCGACCAATTGCTGATGCTGCAGTATTCGATTTACTCGGTGATCAGCCCCGAGGGTTGCGCCTCCATTTTGTGGAAAACCTCCGACAAGGCGCAGGAGGCTGCCGACGCGCTGGGCATCACCGCGCACCGCCTGAAAGCCCTGGGCGTGATCGACAAGATCGTCAACGAGCCGGTGGGCGGCGCGCAGCGCGACCCCAAACAAATGGCGGCTTTCCTCAAGCGCGCCTTGACCGAAGCGTACCGCCAGGTCAGCGACCTCAAGGTGGCAGACTTGCTGGCGCGGCGCTACGAGCGGCTGCAAAGCTATGGCCGCTTCACTGACACCAAGACCACAGGCAAATAACCTCTCTACCTCGTCGTTGCGAACGAAGTGACGCAATCCATGACCTCCGACTGCATGGACTGCCGCGCTTCGCTCGCAGTGACGGAGCTCCCGTTCAAGGTTTGTGTATGGTATCGGGCCGATTCAGTGGGTTTGCCATGACGCAGTCCTTTGAGCAGGCCATGGCTGCCTTTCAACCAGCCTTGCCACTGGCCGTAGCCTACAGCGGCGGTGCCGATTCCACTGCGCTGCTGCTGGCCTGCGCACGCCGATGGCCGGGTCAGGTGACGGCGGTGCATGTGCACCACGGCCTGCAGGCAGCGGGCGACGACTTCGAGCGCCATTGCCGGGCCTTTTGTGAGCGGCTGCAGGTGCCGTTGGTGGTGCAAAAAGTCGATGCCCGCCATGCCTCGGGGCAAAGCCCTGAAGCCGCCGCGCGCCACGCCCGCTACCGGGCCATCGAGGCGCTGGCGCAGCATGGACCCGTTGCCTTTCAAGCCGTCCAAACCATCGCCATCGCACAGCACGCCGATGACCAGGTCGAAACCCTGTTGCTGGCGTTGAGCCGCGGTGCCGGCCTGCCGGGCCTGAGCGCCATGCCAGCGCAGTGGCAGCGCGCCGGCCTGACCTGGTGCCGCCCCTTGCTGCAGGTCAGCAGCGCGGCGATACGGGCCTGGCTTAAGGCGCAGGGTACAGACTTCATCGAAGACCCCAGCAATGTCGATGAACGCTTTACCCGCAACCGCATTCGAGCGCGTCTTATGCCCCCACTGCAAGCCTGTTTTCCCCAATTTCGAGACACTTTTGCCCGCAGCAGCCGCCACGCGGCGCAGGCGCAAGCCCTGCTGCAGGAGGTGGCGGCTGAAGACCTG
>Ga0210014_1003264_pt1 | contig 10817 bp, 15 predicted proteins | sample CryGeymeta201519_FD_183983 | JGI IMG/M metagenome (GOLD analysis project Ga0210014, IMG submission 183983) | Groundwater microbial communities from Crystal Geyser aquifers in Utah, USA - Crystal Geyser metaG 2015-19 (SPAdes) (version 2) | ecosystem: Environmental > Aquatic > Deep subsurface >...
AAAGGATCCTTGCTCAATATGTTCGGACCAAACCCGTGACAAATCCGTAATTTTGGTGGTTGAACAGCCTTTGGATGTTTTGGCTTTTGAAAAAACCGGAAAATATAAAGGCGTTTACCACGTTCTGCACGGAGCAATTAATCCCTTGGAAAATATCGGACCGGATGAAATCTATATCAGCGACCTAATGCCACGAATTACCAGCCGCAAATCACCGGTCACCGAAGTTATAATTGCCACCAATCCCACGATGGAGGGGGAAGCGACGGCGATGTATCTTCTTAAAAAGTTAAAAGTTATAAGTTATAAGTTAAAAGTTACCAGACTGGGGATGGGAATTCCGACGGGGGCTGATTTGGAGTATGCTGATGAAGTAACTCTGTCACAGGCGCTTGCCGGCCGCCGAGAGATGTAGTTTTTAAGACTATGGATGCTGCCCAATCTACTAAAAATCTGGCCCAGACTTTTGCCAAGCAAATTGCCAGTGAGCCATGGGAAATTTTAAAACAAGCCGAAGGCCAGGTTTTCCCCGGCGAAGAAACGCCCGCCGAGCCGGAAAAGCCGGCGGAAAGTATCGAGAACAAAAAGCTTTTGGCCGCAAGAGATAGCACCAGAAGTAGAAGATTGCTTCAGGCTCTTGAGACTGAATTGAAAGAAATAGCGAGGATTAGAAAAGAAAAGGAAGTAAAGGAGGTACCTGATGCCAAAGCCCCAAAGCCTTTGCCGGAAATAGTTTCAAAACCCGGCCGAAAGTTTCTGCGGATTTTTGGCGGTGGTAAAAAAGCGCAGATGCGAAGGCAGCAGACCCAAACCGAAAGGCCTCTCCCGCCATCAGGATAGTATTACCTATTGACAAAGTATTACCCGTGTATTAGTATTATCTATATGCAAGTTATTACTTCGGTTACACAAAAGGGTCAAGTTACCATTCCTAAATCTATTCGCGACATTGTCGGGATTACTTTAAACGGAAGGGTTAGAGTTACTGCTGATGAAGATAGAGTAATTTTGGTGCCACAAAAATCCTTCTTGGACATGATTCCTTTGATAAATGCTCCAGCAGGAAAGGATGCTCTTAAAGCTAGAGATTATATGGCCAAGCATTACGAAAGAGTATGAAGCGATATTTTATAGACTCAAATATATTTTTAAGAGTGATAGCAAAGGAGAACGAAAAGAGCTTTAGGGAGTGTTTTGACTTTCTTCAAAAAGTTGAGAATCGAAAGATTGACACAGTTACTTCAAACGTGGTTTTAGCTGAAGTGGTTTGGGTCCTGGATTCATTTTATAAGGTGAGTAAGACAAAAATAGTTGAAGCATTAGAAAGAATGAAGGCCTCACGTTTTTTTAAATTAGTTGATAATTTTGATTTTGATTTAGCTTTGGCTTCTTATTCAAGATATGGAATAAAGTATGTGGACGCATTAATTGCTAGCAATCTTGATATTCGGTCTAAAAAATGGACAATTGTTTCCTACGATAGAGATTTTGATAAATTGGGTATTATCCGCAAAGAACCCTCTCAAATAATTTAAGCATGGTTTCCTATTGACCATGACTGTGGTTTTACATATAATTGAAGAATCTCAATGAAATTAACTAGTTTTATGTTTGTTTGTTGCAGCCCCCAGGTCTAGGGGGCTTTTTCTGGTTTATGAGAAAAACAGGCTCCCTAAAGGGGGCTTTTTTAGTTGGTGAAAATGAAAATAACGAAATTTTATATAGATAACGCTAGATATAAAGCAATCGATGATTCAGGAGGTATAATTTGGATTGATATTAACTATTGGGAAAACAATTTTGAGTTAAGTGAACCCAATAAAAGGTTAGAAAATTTAGCTAAAGAATTGCTGGAAAGAAAACATAAAGTGAATTTTGTCAATAAACTGTTAAAATGAAGAAGGAACTAAATAATCGATGATTAAAATGGATATATATTTGTTTAATTCATTAACCCGCAAGAAAGAAAAGTTTATTCCCATTAATGACGATTCTGTCGGAATGTATACCTGCGGTCCGACTGTTTATGATTACGCTACTATCGCGAATTTTAGAACTTATACATTGGGAGACATCCTCTTAAGAGTGCTTAAATATAATGGTTATAGAGTTAAATATATTATGAATTTAACCGACGTGGGACATTTAACCGGAGATAATCTGGGGGATGCGGATTTGGGAGAGGATAGATTAGAAAAGGCTGCCAAGCGTGAAAGAAAAACCGCCTGGGATATTGCCAAATTTTATACGATGGCTTTCCTCATGGATTTTGAAAAGCTTAATTTGGTTAAACCCGAAAAATTTGTAAAAGCAACCGATCATATTGCCGAACAGATAGATTTGGTCAAAAAACTTGAAGAAAAGGATTTGACTTACAGAATAACGGACGGAATTTACTTCGACACTCAAGAGTATGAAAGAAAGACGGGAAATAAATATGGAGAACTTTCAACGCTTGATCAGATAAAAGAGGGGGCAAGGGTTGAGGTGAACGCTGAAAAGAAAAATCCCAGAGATTTCGCTCTCTGGAAGTTTTCTCCAAAGAATGAAAAAAGAGATATGGAATGGGAAAGCCCGTGGGAAACCGGATTCCCGGGTTGGCATATAGAATGTTCTGCGATGAGCATGAAGTACCTGGGAGAAATGTTTGATATTCATCTCGGTGGCGAGGATTTAAGAAGCACCCATCATCCAAACGAGATTGCCCAGAGTCAAGGGGCAACCGGTAAAAAATTCGTCAACTACTGGATTCATGGCGCTTTCTTAAAAGTTGACGGGGGAAGAATGGGCAAAAGTCTCGGTAATGCCTATACAATCTCAAATTTGGAAGACAAAGGGTTTAGTGCGATTGATTTAAGGTATTTTTATTTGTCTGGGAAGTACAACGAACCTCTTAACTTTACTTGGGAGTCTTTGGAGGTTTCAAAAACGGCACTGGAAAAATTAAGAAACCTGATGCAGTCTTTTAAAAACGAAAAGCAAAGAACGGTTCTTTCGGAAGAAAAAAACAGAAACAGAGAAGACTACAGGGATAGATTTTTGCAGGCTATAAATGATGATTTAAATACTCCTCGGGCTTTAGCAGTTTTGTGGGAAACGGTAAAAAGTAATCTTTCGGGTAATGATAAATATGATCTTGCCATAAGTTTTGATGAAGTCTTGGGACTTGATTTAGGCAAAATCTCGTTGGCCAAACCGGTCTCGGCCGAGGTAAAACAATTACTGAAAGAAAGAGATAAATTAAGAGAACTGGGTAAATTTGCTCAAGCGGATGAAATTAGAAAAAAGATACAAAAATTAGGATTTAATGTCCAAGATAAGCAAAGCTTGGCTAATCAGAATTAGTAAGCAAAGCTTAGCTAAAAAGAGATTTTTTTAAGAGAGAATCTTTTTATAATAATTCCCACATGGTCAATTAAGGGAAAGCGGCTTTTTATTTCGGTCTGGAATTTTTCGGCTAAGTTTCCGGTAAAGCTCCCAAAACCGGCTTTTTCGGATTGGGAACAGAGTTTGCCCTCCCATTCACGGAGGACTTTTAAAACCTCGACCCCGACTTTATTAAATTCTTCCTGATGGCTTTCTTCATCTAAGCCGTAGTCAGCATGAATTTTGGCAAACCTGTCAAAAAGCTCTTGGTTGCCCTTAAGCATCCTTTGGAAATATTCTTGGTACTTGGTCATCTTTTTCAAAAAAATTGTAGCTTATTTGGTATATAATAGCCACCATGGAAAGCAGTTTGCTGGCATCAGAGGTCAAGCCGGTTTTGGAATATTATCAGGATTTGGAAAAGAGGCTCAAAAGGAAAGATGGGCGGGGAAAGATAAAAGTGGGGGATACTTTTTCCTCAGTGGCATCCTTTTACGAAAGAATTCGTTACACGATTGATTATAAAAAGGAAAATCTTTTAAGGCGTAATGCCATTGAGAGGATTGTCAAAAGGTTGCTTTGGGAAAAAGGGGAGGGGAATTTGCTGAGCCTTTCTGAAACCCTGGTTAAAGAACTGATTTGGGCCAAGTACATTAAAAATGATTATTATCCGGTGGGGAAAGTGGCCGAAATTTCGGCAATAATTGTCAAATATCTTTTCCTTTCAACTAGATTTGAGAAAGGTTGGAAGGACTGGCTGGTGGGAGTTGCTTCCTGCGAAATCGAAGAGAGCCTAGACCCCTCGATTGTTTCTTATGATGTTTTTTCTATGGCAATTGAGAGCTGGTTTAAGAAAAATTTTGAATGGGCCGGCGATGGCCTGGATGAAGTCGAGAAAGAAAACCAACTGGCAATTGCAATTCACAGAAGCCTTTTTCGTTCCGACGAACCCAAGGGCGCGTATTTTTTGCTGCGGCGTATGGTCAAAGGTTGGAACGGGATGGAGAAAGAGGACGTTGCCAAAAGAGGCGAGGAAATTATCAAGGCTCTGGTTAGAATCAGATCGAGTTTAAAAAATTCATTTCAGTCAAAACTTTACCGGTATGTTCAAAAAGAAGTCGCCGCCTTCCAAATCTTAAAAAACTTAATTGAGCAAAATCCCGGCGCTGCCCAGAGTTTAATGGGGAACCCAGATGAGTTTACCAAAGAAATTTACGAAATTTGTGAAGCGAGGTATGATGAGATAAGGCAAAGGGTTAACTTGGGGATAGTGAGAAGTATCATCTATATTTTTATCACCAAAATTATCTTTGCTATTGCCATCGAAATTCCCTACGAACTCTACTTTCTCAAGCAGTTAAGTTGGCTGCCGCTTGCCAGCACCGTGATGATACCGGTTCTTTTCGTCTTTTTAGTGGCCCTAACCATCAGAAGACCGGGGAATGATAATACCGTCAAGATAGCGGAAACCATTTTTGATTTTGTCTATGAACATAAGGTTACCCAAAAAGTTTCTTTTAGCTTAACCGGCAAGAAAAGAGGCCTTTCCTACCAGGTCTTTTCCGCCATTTACGGAATTGTTTTCGTGGCGGTGTTTTCTCTGATTGCTTATGTTTTGACCAAAGCCGGCTATGATATTATCGGAATCGGGATTTTCTTTATCTTCCTTTCTTTAATCCTGCTTTTTGCCTACCGGGTCAAATTTGCCGCTTCGGAATTAAATGTGACAACCATTAAAGAGTCTTTGGCTTCGCATTTAATGTCAAATTTGACTTTGCCGTTTTTGGATCTGGGAGTTTGGCTGGCGGATAAATTCTCCCAGCTTAACTTTTTTATCCTCCTTTTTGATTTTTTGGTTGAGGCCCCTTTAAAAAATATTATCGGTATCTTAAACGAATGGACCAGTTTCCTTAAAGAACGCAAGGAAGAGGCCATCGAGATACCGGTGGAAAGATAAAGGGTAAACCCCTTAATTGTGGTAAAATTCAAAGAGGGTCTAAAACGCCAAAAATCCCCTTGCGGGGATTTGGCATTTCGTGACAGTCTTGCGACTGTAAGGATATTTAAACAGAAAAAGGGGAAAAAGTCAATGGGATTAGCGGTTGGGATAGTTGGGTTGCCGAATGCGGGGAAGTCAACGCTTTTTAATGCCTTGGCTTCAAGAAGGCTGGCCGAAACTGCTCCCAGGCCATTTACCACCATTGATCCGCACGAAGTGGTAGTGGCTGTCCCCGATGAAAAACTGAAAAAACTCTCCTGGCTAATTAAGCCGGAAAAAACTGTTTCCGCGACAGTTGCTTTTATTGATATTGCCGGCTTGGTTAAAGGCGCTTCTCACGGTGAGGGCTTGGGTAATCAGTTCTTGGGGAAGATTAGGGAAGCGGATGCGATTGTCCATGTGGTTCGCGAGTTTACGGCCCCAGAGGTGGTTCATCTGGTCGGGAAAATTGACCCTAAGGAAGATTTGGAAATTGTTAATCTGGAATTGGAATTGGGAGGGGTTGTCGGCAAGCCGATGCTGGTGGTTTACAATGTTGATGAAAAGGATATCGGTAAAAAGGGCGAAGACCTTTATATTTGCGCCAAATTGGAAGAGGAACTGATTGATTTGGTGCCCGAAGAAAGAAGACGATATTTGCCGGAATCAGGCTTGGAAAAATTGATTAAAAAAGCTTATCAACTTCTTGGCCTGATTACTTTTTATACGATTAAGGGTGGTAAAGAAGTTCATGCCCGGAGTTTGAAAAGCGGCAGAACCGCGTTGGACGCTGCAGCCGAAGTTCATACCGATTTTGCCAAGAATTTCATCAAAGCCGAAGTGATCAATGTTAATGAATTATTGTCTGCCGGGGGCTGGAAAGAGGCGAAAGAGAGAGGTAAAGTAAAGCTGGAAGGAAGGGATTATATTATGAAGGACGGAGATGTGGTGGAATTTAAGATTGGGAGTTGATATACTTTCAGGCGATGGAAAAGTACGAATTAACTATAGTTTTGGATCCGAAGGTCACTACCGCCAAAAAGAAAAAAGTCATTGAGACGGTGGAAAAAGTGGCGGGGATTGTCAAAGGAAACTTAGGAAAAATGGAAGATTGGGGGTTAGTCGGGACTGGACTCTATTTGCATTTCCCGTTAGAATTAGAAACGAGTTCGGTGAAGACGGTTTCAACGAAAATAAATCAAGAGAGCGAAATATTGAAGTATCTGTTGATTAGAAAGGGAAAATAAAATGGCCAGAAGTTTAAACAAGGTTCAGTTAATCGGAAACTTAACCCGCGATCCGGAACTGCGCTACACCCCGTCCGGGAAAGCGGTTTGTACTATCAGTTTAGCCACCAATCGCCAGTGGGTGACCGAAGCCGGCGAGAAAAAAGAGGAAGTTGAATTTCACCGTTTGGTGGCTTGGGGTAAATTGGCTGAGGTTTGCTCGCAGTTTTTAAGAAAGGGCAGAAAAACCTTTTTTGAAGGTAGGCTTCAAACCAGAAAATGGACAGGCCAAGATGGGGCACAACGAACAACTATCGAGATTATAGTTTCGGACATGATTATTTTAGATACCCGCAGGGAGGGAGAGACAACGGGGGCAGGTGATTTTGACATTCCGGAAAAAGCAATCGAAGAAACCCCTGCTGTGATTGAACCCGCCCCTGCCAAGGCTTCGGCGGGCAAGTCCGTTGAACCGAGTAAGAAAGCAAAGGGGACTGAAAGTCTCAAGCCTGTCGAGGAAGAGTCTGAGGATATACCTTTCTGAAGTTATGGTACTCAAGAAATCCGGCCGAAGAAGAAGAGGAGCCTTGAAGTTGCGCCCGGTGGCCAGGAATTGTATCTTTTGCAAGGAAGGTAAGAATCCGGATTACAAGAAATATCAGGAGTTGGGACAATTTGTCTCCGACCGGGCCAGAATCTTAGGCAAAGACAGAACCGGAGTCTGCGCCAAGCACCAAAGACGCCTTAGCCGCGAGATTAAAAGAGCCAGAATTTTAGGTTTAATTTAAAATGCCCAAATTAAATTTTTTTAAGTTGAGGAAGTTTTTGCTGATTGCAGCCGGTTTTTTGATGGTTTTTGCCGGCGGTTATCTTTTGGGGATAAAAGGTTACCGGGCCCAAATTGACGCGGCCAAAAAAATTCAGATTGTCAGACTCACCCCGCCGGATAAATCCGATCTTGACTTTTCTTTTTTCTGGAAAGTTTGGGATAGTCTGACCGCCAAGTATTTTGACAAGGAAAAAATTGACCAGCGGGCGATGATGTATGGCGCCATCTCCGGCATGGTCTCGGCGTTAGGAGATCCCTATACCGTGTTTCTGCCTCCGGGGGATAATAAAGTGATGAATGAGGACCTTTCCGGCAGTTTCGAGGGAATCGGGATTCAAATCGGCTTTAAAGGCAGCCAGTTGGCCGTTATTGCTCCTCTTCCTGATTCGCCGGCCCAAAAAGCGGGCCTTAAGGCCGGAGATTTTATTGTGGGTATCAAAGATGAGGTTAATAATGTGGATCGGGGAACAGCCGGGATTTCCTTACCCGAAGCAGTGAAGCTAATCCGGGGCAAGGCCGGGACTAAGGTCGCCCTGATTTTAACCAGGGAAGGGTTAACGGAGCCTTTTACGGTGGAGATAGAAAGAGCCAAACTGGAAGTGCCCAGCGTTTTATTGAGCTTTGTCGGGAAAGACAAAACAATTGCCCACCTGCAACTTTTAAAGTTCGGGGGAGATACATCCGCCCAGTGGGAAGAAAAAGTTTCCGAGATTTTGAATAATAAAGATACCAAGGGCGTTATTCTGGATTTGAGAAATAATCCCGGTGGTTACTTGGAGGGAGCGGTGGAGACGGCCGGCGAGTTTCTGCCGGTGGGGACCTTGGCAGTGATTGAGCAGGGCGCCGACGGGGTTAAAAAAGAATATAAAACTCAAAGGACGGGCCGTTTGGTTAAGATCCCCTTGGTGGTTTTGGTCAACGGCGGATCAGCCTCGGCGGCCGAGATTTTAGCCGGGGCCTTAAAAGATAACCAAAGAGCCAAGATTGTGGGGGAGAAAACATTCGGCAAAGGTTCAATTCAGGAGCCAATGGATTTTGAAAACGGTTCGGGGCTGCATATTACGATTGCCAAATGGCTTACCCCGGCCGGGGTTTGGGTGAATGACAAAGGACCTGCCTCGCAAGGCGGGCTTGACCCGGATGTTAAAATAGTTCTTGATGACAAAACAAAGGATGATACCCAGCTTCAGGCGGCCCTCAGTATCTTTAAGTAAATTAAATTATATGAAGGCAAAAAAGATTTTGCTGATTACCCTGGTGGCAATTGTCGTTTTGGCGGCCGTAACCGGTGGGGCGGTTGCGGATCGGCTCTTTGGTTTTAAACCTCTTGATAAATTTTTCCCCAGAAGTTTGGGCCAGATAATTAACCAGAAACTGGTAAACGAAGAGTCCATGGTCATTGATGTGGCCGAAAAGGTTTCTCCCTCGGTGGTGACGGTTTCGATTCAGACCCCAAAGCGAAGAATTTTACAGTTTAGTCCTTTCGGCGGATTCAGCACCCAAATTCAAGGAGGGGAGCCGCAGGATATCGGCAGCGGTTTTATTGTTTCGGCGGATGGTTTAATTATCACCAACAAACACGTTGTTTCAGCAACAGGGGCCACCTATAAAGTTATTACTAAAGATAATCGAGAATATCCGGTGGTAAAAATTAGCCGCGATCCGGCTAATGATGTGGCGATTTTGAAATTTGATCCGCCGGCCGGCGGATTAAACCCGGTTGAATTAGGTGATTCCGCGAAATTAAAAGTAGGCCAGTTTGTGATTGCCATCGGCACGGCCTTGGGCGAGTTTAGACATACGGTTACCACCGGGGTGATTTCCGGTTTGGGCCGGGGGATTACTGCCGGCAGCGCCTACGAGGGCTATGTGGAGAAACTGGATGATATTATCCAGACTGATGCGGCCATTAATCCGGGCAATTCCGGCGGTCCCTTGCTTAATTCGGCCGGCCAGGTAATCGGGGTTAATGTTGCCGTGGCCCAGGGAGCCAGTAATATCGGTTTTGCCCTGCCGATTAATGTCGTTAAAGACTCGCTTAACCAGTTTAAATCAAGCGGTTTTGCTAAAAAGGCTTACCTCGGGGTTCAATATCAGGAGGCGCCCCAGGGAGCTTATGTTGTTGAGGTGATTGCCGGCTCTCCGGCCCAAAAAGCGGGACTTAAGGCCGGCGATATTATTATCAACGCTGGTGATGATTTGGCAAAACTTGTCTCCGGTAAAAAGCCTGGGGATAAACTTGATTTGGAAGTCTACCGGGACGGCGAAACCCTTAAGCTCTCCGCCACCCTCTCCGAAGCCGGTCAGTAGGTTTGGCCGGGATTTTAAAGAGTTACCTGGAAGTCAAATCGACAATTTTATCTAGATTTCCGTTAAGAATTCCCTCAAGATTTCCAAAAGATTTTTTGATTCTGTGGTCGGTAATTCGACTTTGCGGGAAATTGTAGGTTCTTATCTTTTCTGCTCGCATACCTCGGCCGATCACGGAACGGTAGCCGGCAATGGTTCTTTCTTTTTCCGCCTCGCCCCGCTCATACAACTTGGCCCGCAGTAGGCTTAAAGCTATGATTCTGTTTTGTTCCTGAAAGCGTTCGTTTTGGGCGGTGACCACAATTCCGGTCGGTTTATGGGTTAACCTGACGGCGGTTGAAACTTTTTGCACATTTTGGCCGCCCTTGGAGGAGGCGCGGAAGAATTGCATCTCAAGATCTGTTGGATTTATCTGAATCTGATTTTCTTTGATTTCGGGCAAAACCGCCACTGTGGCAGTTGAGGTGTGAATCCGGCCATGCCGTTCCGTGGTCGGGATTCTTTGCACCCGGTGAACCCCGGATTCATTTTTCAATTCGTTGAAGACGTTTGGACCCGAGATTTTAAGAGTGGCCTCGCCAATCGGGAAGACTTTCCAGCCGCGCCTGACCGCAAAGCGGTAGTACATCCGGTAAAGATCCTCGGCCCAGATTTTGGCTTCGTCTCCGCCGGTGGCGCCGCGGGTTTCTAAATAAACAGTTTGGAGATCCATAACTTTTACTTTTTACCTTTTACTTTTTGTCTTAGTTCTGCCAGCGTCTCCGGACGCTCTCTTTCTTCGGCGATCTGTCTTAACTTCTTCAGCTTTCTTTTTTCGGTTTTGGAGATTTTCTTGATTGCCGCTCCCTCTTTTCTCAATTTGAATTTTTCTACCGTTCCGGCCGTGCCCACATATTTTATTTGACCTGTGTAAAAAGGGTGGCACTTGGAACAGACCCCAACTGAAAGTTGCGGAAAAGTTGCACCCACTACAAAACTATTCCCGCAGGCGCAGGTGACTTTTGCTTCCGGATACCATTTAGGATGAATATCGGTTTTCATATGAGGCTAATTATACCTTTTCTTTTTGGTTTCGGCAATAACTACCCCGATGGTGATAATTGTCGCT
>Ga0210014_1003270_pt1 | contig 10808 bp, 5 predicted proteins | sample CryGeymeta201519_FD_183983 | JGI IMG/M metagenome (GOLD analysis project Ga0210014, IMG submission 183983) | Groundwater microbial communities from Crystal Geyser aquifers in Utah, USA - Crystal Geyser metaG 2015-19 (SPAdes) (version 2) | ecosystem: Environmental > Aquatic > Deep subsurface >...
TTTCCCTTTATCTTTTTCTTAGCAGGCAGTATCTGTCTTTGCCCTTGCCTGCTAAGAAAAAAGCCCAGTGCCAAAGGGATGGTCATGCAAAGATAGGCACCAAAAAAGATGGGATTGCCAAAGAAAGAAACAGCCCTATCCTTGACATCTGATGCCCAATTTGTGGGATCCATGCCCAATTTTTGCATCACACCATAAATAGATGAGATAGTTGCCGCTGCAAAGATAACATAGATTGTCTTTTTGAATAAATCTTTTTTGTGAAGAAAGTTGGTAGCTACAAAGAAGAGAAGAATATAGCTTATAGTTGTGGTTAGCCCCTCATGCCGCTTATATGCCCCAACCAGACTTGTATAAGGATACACAGAGAATATCGTAGAGAGAATACTTGCCCAGAAAAAAGCCAATACTGGCGTGTCCAGTTTGCTCCGCACAAATACATGCCCAATAAGCACAGCCTTTACTAACCATGCGGTCAGGATAATTATAGAAAAAAACCGCAAGATGGCTACCTTGGTAGTATCAAAAACACCGCTGGCTTGCGGATCAAAATAGAGAGGAACGAATAGAAGAAGCCCCAAAAAGCCATATTCAATAATGGTATGACAGTATTTTTCTATTTTTTGCTCATTCATTTTTATACTCCAGACTTCTATAATTTCTACTATGTTAATATGTAAAAGGTATAGGAAATCGGCAAATTAGAACTTTCGTCGACAAAGTCGCTAAATTGGACATCAAACAAGTCAATTTATCGTTTGGATTTTAAAAATTTTTTAATCTGACGATCAAAGTCCGATTCAAATAATTTATCCTGAATTGGACGATATTTTTCAAACTCGCTTTCAGCAAAAGATCTTGCAACTTCCGCGGTGACTTTACCGGCATTTTGCAATATATCTGCATCATTAAATTTCAAAAAAGCATTGAGCTTTTCCGACCAATCCGCCATTGTCATCGGAATTCCTTTTTCCGCTTGGCTTTCAGCATAATCAAGATACATGGTTACAATCCTATTTAAGAATTTTATCTCTTTTTCGTTTAGGTAATTCTTTGCAATCACCACATCTGATTTCAGTATTTTTCCGTCGGGGGCTTTTTTCCAAGTCGTAAGCCCCATAAAGTCTTTTTTATGATCAGCTCTTTTAGTGATCAATTCTGATGCGGTATATCCATGTGTGGCAAAATGCAATTTGTTTTGAACGGCAGCAAAAAAATCTTTAGTAGTCGGCGAATTGAGGTCATAATCAATAGCAGTAGCATAAATATCAGTAATTTGCTGATAAAAATTTCTTTCACTCTCTCGAATATCGCGAATTTCAAGAATTAAATCTTTGAAATATTGTTTGCTGAGATAAGCTCCATTTTTGAGCCTTACATCATCTAAAACATACCCGCGAATAGCAAAATCTTTCAGGACTTGATTTGCCCATATGCGAAAATTTGTTGCTCTTTCGGAGTTGACGCGAAATCCAATAGCTATAATTCCTTCCAAATTATAGTGCTCAATGTCTCGTGAAACTTCTCTATTTCCTTCTTTTTGAACTATTCGAAAATTTCGAATAGTTGACTCCGGCGATAGCTCTCTTGCTTTAAAAATTTCCTTAAGGTGATAGTTTATGGTGTTAATTTCTACATCAAAAAGTTTGGCAATGAGTTTTTGAGTGAGCCATACATTTTCATCTTCTACTCGCACCTCGATTCCTTCCTCATTAGCCTGAGAAGTAAAAATAAGAAATTCTGCCGTAGAATTGCGAATAATAAGTTTTTTATTATTTTTTGTCATAGTATTTTTTGGTTACCTCATATATACTCAAGTGGGGCATAAATTACGATTTTTCGGTGAGGATTAATCAAGGAGAGCAAGGCGCGCAAGGTGAGCAATAGTGTACTATTGCTCACCTGAACAACGCAGCTATCGTTGATTAAGACCAGCGAAAAACGCAATTTATGCCTCACTTGAGTATAAGTAGCCGTCAACAAATAAACTTTACAAGCTGTTACTTCTCGTTTGCATCAGATGTCCCCATCTGGCGGTGGTTAGGGGGAGAAAATTGTAAGGTTTATTTATTGACGGCTACTAACGAAATTACAGACAATACATAATCCTCTTTTACTTTTCTGTATTCCGCATTTTCACTTCCGCATTTCCTTATAACAACAACCTCTCCCTATACCACTCCACAGTCATCTCTAACCCCTTATCTACATTAATCGATGGAACATATCCCAGACAATCCTGTGCCTTGGATATATCAGCTAAGGAATGCCTCACATCCCCTAATCGACCATCTCCATATATTGGTGAAAAATCTGTGCTCAATATTTTATTCAGCTTTTCACAGAGTTCATTCAAGGTTATTCTCTCCCCACAGGCAATATTAAATGCCTCTCCTATTCCCTTAGTTGCTATGGTAGCATTGAGATTGGCATTAACAACATTATCTATATAGGAAAAATCCCTTGACTGCTCCCCATCCCCATATATTGTTGGCTGTTTTCCTGTAAGCATTAAGGTAATAAACTTTGGTATTACCGCAGAATAATGGGAAGTTGGATCTTGATTGGGACCAAAGACATTAAAATATCTCAAGGCTATGGTTTCCAGCCCATACAGGGAATAAAAAACCTTGCAATACTCCTCACCAGTTAATTTAGTAATAGCATAGGGTGAAAGTGGAGAGGTTTTCATGTCCTCTTTCTTGGGAAGGGTTGGCGTATCTCCATAGGCTGAAGATGATGAAGCATAAACTACCCTCTTTACCCCTGCATCCCTTGAGGCAACCAGAATATTCAATGTGCCAGCGATATTTACCTCATTTGCCCTTATCGGATCAGCTACTGATCTAGCAACAGAAGGCAACGCAGCCTCATGAAAAACGAAATCTACCCCTTTAACAGCCTCCCGCACAGTATCAAGATTAAATATATCAGCCTCTACAACCTCAATATCATTCAAGAATTCAACAATGTTTTCCCTTTTGCCTGTGGAAAAATTGTCTATAATCCTGACCTGTTGTTTATCCTTAATCAACCTTGCTGCAATATTGGAACCAATAAATCCGGCTCCTCCTGTAATCAAATACTTTGCCATAAAATCCTCCTTTAATTTATAAATAACTTGTACAGTTGTGTCACCGATCCATCCTGGCTATCTTCGTTGTTCATCGATTACGAACAGTAGTATGCTCGCTCCTCACACCTTGCCAGCCAAGCGTCTTGAGTGACTCTTGACTCCTAAGGGGCATGTACTTTCTATTCCTTTAACTTCGTAAGTTTTTTAGCCTTGCGAAATCAGTCATTACACACCCACTTGTATTCTTCTTCCCTTCCATGCTTGCAGATAATGATATGCCATGGTAAATAATCCCATACCAAGCAAAACTATGGTCGCCGGCTCAGGAATCGGTGTGGTTTGTCCCTGTGATTGTCCCGGGGTTGGCAATCCAGTATTAATAGTAGAACCACTGGCATAAAAAGTAAGATTCCCATGGGCTGATGGCTGTATTATCCTGTACCCAAATCCTGAAAGCATACCACCGGGCATGATGTCATAGATATGGTCAATGCTATACCATTCTACAAAACCAGGTCATGGTAGAGGTTATATGCTCTGCCTAAGGTTACATGTTGAATAAACAAACTGCCCGGCTCTACTGACAACCCTGTCTCTCCATAAGCCATGGAGCTGATAAGTGTCAACAAAATGATAATGATTTTCATGCTATTTTATTACCCCTATCTTACCAGTCTGTTTTCTTTCACCATCAACTACCAACCAGAGATACACCCCATTTGCCACTTGTTTACCTGTTTCATTATCAAGCTGCCATATTCGACTACCTTGAATAATCCGTACCAGTTCACCAGAGATAGTAAATATTTTAATCTCTGCGTTTGGGCTGACCCCATCAAAGGTAACCTTACTGCTTGTTGGGTTAGGATATACCCGGATACCGGCAGCCTTTGCACCCTCTTTTGTGGCTATTATCTTGAAACTGTGTACACCATTTATCTTATCCAAATCAGGTGGTGCCATGTCTGATTTGCTGAGCATGGTCTGATAGTGATAATCCCTGTTTGTGCTCATATCCATTTGTTTATCTGTTTCCACATCTATCATGGTAAACCTATAGCCTGAAGGCAAATCATTCCAATCAATAACCACCTCATCTAATAAATTGCTTTTTACCCGAACATCCCACACCAATTTATCGCTCAATCCCTTCACATCTCGCTGAAACTCGCCAAATAGTTCCTCAGGGTGATAACAGGAGATGGATAAACCAGTTATAAATGGCGGCTCAATCTCATCTACGGCATCCATCCCCTCCCTTGCTTCCTTACTCGCACCAATCACTACCCTGTCATGATACCTTCCGCATGAAGCATTAATATTTACTTGCCAATCAGCCAGCACAGGTGCTTCAAGCTGTTTTGGTGCCCCAGCTATTCCCACAGGTATTGGTGAAATAATCAGCTTGCAATCAACCATTGCCGGGAACCAATACCCCTCCATGGGTTTTACTCCTTCTGCCAGATAATATTCCCACTCAAGTGGATTAAACCCAAATAGCCTGTTCTTTATCCAGCCTTGGTTTTCTGCATCCATAAGGCTCTTTCTTCCCCCCTGATACTCAATCATTGCCTTTGACCAATCAGGGGTAAACCTGAATGGGCAACCGATCATATTCCAGCCCTTATTAAGTGTCAGACTATATTCCTTTGACTCATCAACCATATTCCCGATAATATCAATGGTTGTTGTCCCTAATACCCCAAACCAATACCCCTTGCCAGGCTTAATTTCATCAATGACAGGCTTATATTCGTATGCCTGTCCATCCCATTGATACATCCATATATCCCCGGATACATTATCACCAAACACACCCTGTAGGGTGGCATTATCGAGCATAAATGGTATAGAGATCATATTCCAGCCCCAGTAAACCCTGGAAGTGACGACAACTTTTTGCATGATGTCTACCCATTCCATACCAGATGCACACAGCATATCATCAACATATATCTCATAGATTATTTTATACGAACCAGCATATGAGGTAGTCATGCTGCCGCTAATATTAATTGAATTTATTCCACAATCAAACCCCACACTTTTTTCTATCAACAATGTATACTTGCCTTCAATTGGTGAATACAGCCATATCTTTACCAGTCCATTGCACCCTTGATTTACCCTGGCTCGCAATCTCATATCCCATGTATTGCTTGTTTCTGTTACTAATCCTTCAAAAAATTCTGCATCAACTACCTGAATCTCAAGCCCCTTTACATCTATTGACAAACTTCCACTCTTATCATTAAACTCCCATCTAAAAGGATAACTCCCGGACAATATCTCTTCTGGCACCTTTAGCAGCATAGTACTCGTACCATTTATCATATAACTTTTTGCATCATCCATCCACCAAAGGCTTAATGTCCCTGTCTCATGAGTAATAACCATCAGGCTCATGGTAGCACCAGCAAGATACACATCCTTTTCCGGCACAATCACCATACCCTCACCCTGCCGCAAATAACAGGCATTGAGGTACACTGCCCGATTACTCAGGGTATAGATCCCATATTGCAGCTTCTCCAACCCATTATCCACAGGTATATCAAATACTAATGTGGCTGAACCGCTCTCCTTGATCTCAAACGCTTTTATCTGCTCTTGCACCTTTGCCTGCAAGGCTATTGTACCTGCGCCCTTGTTTTCAACCAATAACATCAATCTGGCAATATCGCCTTTATTATAATACCATTTATCAAGCCTTGTGTCAACATTAATTTTTATCCCATCTAATACAAATCTCACATCTCCTGCACCAATTACCTTGTCATCAATTAATACCTCCATCCTGCCGGTATATGTTCCTGCCTCCAGATCGTCGTCAAACCTTACACTATAGCTAAATGTTCCGACTTCATCGGGCATAAGCCATATATGGCTTTCTTCATCTACCATATCCAATACCTTTAACCTCAGAGTAACTTTGCCAACCATTGTCCCCTTGTTCCTGACCTGAATACTCACTGTTCCTGCCTGCATAGGATAAAAGATTGGCTCATTAGTAATACCTGTAACCTCAACAACAGCACCTTTGTAATATCGCACAGGCAGGGTATATGTCCCAACATTTGCAAGCACAACCTGTATCACCTCATTCTGGTTAATCTTGAACTCTTGTGTAAATAGCCTTACAACCCCTGGCTCAAGATTGATATTCTCTATCCAGCCATCAGCATTGCCTATAGTCCATTTGCCCTGTACAGGGACAGCTATCTTGCCCTTATTTTCTATTCTCACGGTAAGGCTATATGTCCCATCGTCAACCACTTCTGGAGCAGTTATCCTGACATCCATTGCTGGCTCTCCAACAACAACCTCACAAGCGTCGGTAAAGCTACCCACTATTGCTCGCAACAAACAGCTCCTCTCAGCAATAATCTCTGTTGTAAATGTAGCTGTTGTCTCTGACTCAAGGTCAAATGCTGGAGATGTAAACATGGTTTCTGTCCCCTTAGCAATCCTTAATACCAATTGTCTTTCTTGTGCCAGGGAGTTATTGCGTACACTTACGGTTATGGGTATTATTTCACCTTGTCGATAACTGTCTTTAGGAAGATGAAGACTCACAGTTATATCCTCATCCACAACCTCAAACCCTGTGGTATCCTTACAAATAGATTGCCCTGATTTAGAGATTAACTCTGAGGTTATATAATATTTCCTCACTGATTGAACTGATGGCATATCAATCATATAATCCATTATGTTGCCACTGTTCATATTAACAGACATCTCTTTTTCGTATATTATTATATCACTGGCAGAAGGTTCAACTGTGTTCGTCTCATCATCATTGTTCGTACCATCCTCAACACGAGCCTCTAAGCGAAAGTTCAGATCAACAAATGGAGAAAGCGGATTAATATCACCTAATAAATATTTTACCCCTATGGCATTGGCCGAAGATGTTGCTCCATAATCAAAGCTACCCCCACGCATAATCTCCTGCCTTATCTCTTCAGCATTTCCGGGTGATAGGGTATTGGGTAGGACAATACCCCACAAAAGTCGTGGAGCAAATTGCGGACCGCCCTCTGGATTGTCATGAACGACAAAACTCATCCCTATTCGGGTATCACTACCAATACTAAATACATCATTTGGAACAGGCCATGTCCAAGCCATCTCCTCAGGCCAAAATCGACTAAAATAGTTGTTTCTGTTATAATCATTTGCCATTTCCCATTTACTGTTGGATGAAGATTCCATGCCTGTATTCCCTATAGAAGCAGATAGGGTTTCCATAAACGGATAAATAGTAACATCAGATAGCATTATATCTCCTTCAATCTCTACCCTATACCACCCATCTACATACGGTTTATCATCATATAGTAGATAATGGCTGATTATCTTCAAACCACTGCCAGAGGTGCTACTTCCATTATCTATGGGATAGAAACTTGTTACCTCATAGTAATTATCAATCTGCCTCCTGCCAATTACCTTTAACTCATCAAGCCATTTTATCTGTTCTCCGCAGGAGGGACGAGAGAATTTGATCGCAAGGTTACATGCCTTCAACAAATTTCCTCCATCCCCAATAGATGCCCAATCAATCACACCCTTTGGATTAATCTTAAATTTTACCAGTTGATTCTTTAACTGTATAGTATTTCTTCTGTATGCCTTTATTTTTAATTTGCCATCAATTATATCCATGCCTGTATTTGTAACCCTGCTTGTGGTGGTAATGGTTTGATCTGGTAGATAAAACCCTTTGTCTGTGATTGTTATTATACTCGCTGAAACACCTGATACCTTAATTCGCTGATTCATTAAGTCATAACCGTTTATGGTTGTCTTCAACACATATTCCCCGCTGACAACCTGTTCAAGTGGCAGGGATATAGAGCATTCCTCGTTACCACTTAAACTTATCACACCTTTACTGTTCTTGACACAAATATTATCCTTGTCCAATAGGCTTATTTCATAGTTAAGGCTTTTTTCTATGGGGCTAAGGTTTTTCATGTGCACCTTAACATCATCTCCAGAGGTATAATTATACCTATCTATCCATGCCCTTGTATCAAGGATACGAAATGTCTTTAATGCCAATGTGGCATTATCTACCCCTATGTTCAAGATACATGTTCCTGCTGTGGCTGTTGCTGGGATAGGAATAGATATGGGAAAGGCTATGGTTGAGTTTTGCTGCAATTCTATGGGAAAATCACTGGATATACCTAATTCTTTTATTGTTATTTTCAGGTTTATTGTATATCCTATAGAAAATTGATTAGTCATCGTGATTGTTCCAGATAATAGACTACCAGGAACAAACTCACTATTAGATATTTCCATCCCCTCAACAGATGGTTTAACCACCCATACACCCTTTTCACATGAGGCTATTGCTCCTTGTAAGAGATAAGTATTACACCTACTACCATTAGGAAACAGCCCAAAGTAGGTGCTGGCTGAGATACGCATCTGCTGAGTAAAGGTAAAGCTTCCCTGACTATGTGCTGAAATACTAACATCAGTAATTGTCCCCACATAAGCCCACCATCTACCACCACTTGCATTTTCCTCATGTACCCCAACACCAATATTGCCAGTAAAATCCTTATCCGTATCATTGCGGACAAAGATAGTGTAACCCACATTGGAACCAGCCAATACCTGTTCCTCTGCTGTTGCCCAGATCTTGTAACCATCAAGTTTTGTACTGTTAGTGAGATGTTTGGAAACAAAGAAACATTGTGCCTTTGTTTCTGGCTTAACCACCTCACCATTATCATTTTTGAGGGTATAATTTATCCAATATATCCCATATTTATCCGGACATATGGTTGTAAATGTAGCTGTTTGGGTTTGTCTCGAAGACAAGGGTGTTTGAAGTGAGCAATCATAGGATGTAATCACTGCCTTATCTGCCCCTCTTAAGGTAAATGTTACAGCCGTAGCATCTATTGGATTTTCTTGGAACATACGATAAATCTCTTCATATGTAAGGGTAATCCCAATCTCAACCTGATCCTTTGGCTTATATTCTCTGATAGGTTTTGCCTTATTCTCAACAAAGCTGACAAGGTCATTTATAAGTAATAATTCATCATTTGATGTCAGACCATGAGATATCCCAAAATCAGAATACAGGGTAGCTGCGATGACAGTACCAGAGCCATAGGGATACGAAATCATAGCCGGCATCTGATTTTTGGTTCGTCTTAGGAGAACAGTTGCATCGTTTGGCCATTGGCTGAAGTAGCCATCAACACCTACATTCAGAGTAGCTACTACTTGTGAGGCAAATATAGGATGGTCTGTCTCGATATAGGCTGCATTCTGCCAGCATGATTGATCCTCCTGCCAGCCATAGGCAGAAACCTCATCCTGCCGAGGTAAAGCCTTAAAATCATCCCCATGCTGTTGGGCAAAGCAGACAACAATCCCACCTTGTTCCACATACCGCGCAATTTTTCCCTTCAATATTTCGGAAGAATCCAAACCAAACAATCCACCAGAAGGAATAATAATAGCCGGATAATCCATTGCATCCTCTAACTTGAAACCAGGTGCAAGCCAGCAAGAATCACTGATGATACTACTTGCCTCATCCGGAAAACCATTATAAAGAACAGCCACATTAGATAATGGTGCATCAGATTGTGTTATAAGTGATGGAGACAATACCCCAACATAATCATCAGGGTGGTCATTGGCAGGTGATTTTGGCCGGGGTGGCACATTCTTTTTCTCGTTTGGCCAGATGTCGGTGATATCTACTTTTTTTAATTTCTTTGATGATTCCTTTAGTTGCTCATAAGGGAAAAAACCACCTTTTTCAATTTCATTGGTGGTAAGATTAAGATTTGGATCCTTAAATTTTTCTGATATGTATTCCAACCCCGCCTCAACTAATCCTACACAATTGTATTCATGAGGACCTTTTTTACTTAACACCCATGGATATTTGGGTTTTCCTTCTTCATTTGACCCAACTCGTTTACCTAACCATCCAACAAGTTCAGTAGTCTGTTCTTGATTCAATTTAGCATCAAAAAACCACAGATTTTGTGCCTGCCCATCATTAAAACCATTCAAATCTGTTATTCTTACACCGGTGGCTGGAATAGTATCAATCATATAAGAAAAACCATCTGGATAGACAATCAAAAACCCTGCATGTCCAGTCAAAGGTCTTACATGTCCAGTTGTTATGTGAGTCCATGGATCTACAAGTTCACTTGGCTTCTTTGCCATCTTACCATCTGTATCACGATAAGCAATGTATACCTTTGTCCCTGTCCCTACAAGAGGCAGTAGCGGATGAGAAGAAAGTGGTGACGATAGAATATTTATCTGTGGCTGTCCTTTCTCATTTTGATCTTCATTAGCCCAAAGACTACTACTTATAAACAGACTTATTACTATTAATAATACCTTTAACACCTTAATCCTTTCCATGATTTATCACCTCTTATATTTATATTCCTTCCCAGTTATTTTCTTTAAGGATTCTGCAGCCCATTTTCTATCATATTCATCATTACTTTTTAATAAATCTTCAAGAAAGGGAATAGCTTTTTTATTTTTTGTTTTTCCTAGCGCTATTATTATTATCCCTCCTCCTTCTTCCTTTTGTGAGTTTATCAATACATCTACTGCCTCATCACTTCCTATACATCCTAATGTAGTAATCATGATAGCTTCAATAGATCTATCTCTCTCTCTCTAGCAATTCAATCAACATCGGCACCGCCTCTTCAGCCTT
>Ga0210014_1003300_pt1 | contig 10765 bp, 6 predicted proteins | sample CryGeymeta201519_FD_183983 | JGI IMG/M metagenome (GOLD analysis project Ga0210014, IMG submission 183983) | Groundwater microbial communities from Crystal Geyser aquifers in Utah, USA - Crystal Geyser metaG 2015-19 (SPAdes) (version 2) | ecosystem: Environmental > Aquatic > Deep subsurface >...
ACCCGTCACCGTCGAACAAATGCGCCAGGCCCGTGAGAGCCTGATCCTGCGCCGCGACACCCACCTAGACCAACTCGCCGACAAGCTGCGCGAGCCGCGTGTCAAACGCGTGATCGAGCCGATGCTGCAAGGCTCCGAGCTGCCAGTCGATGTGCCCGACGACGACCGCCAATACTGCATTGACCTGGGGCTGATCGCCCGGCGCGACCGCCAATTACAAATCGCCAACCGCATCTACCGCGAAGTGCTGCCACGCGAACTCACCTCCATCGTGCAAGACAGCCTGCAAGGCAAGGCCGAACAACCCTGGTTTGTGCAGTCCGACGGAAGCCTGGCGATGGACAAACTGATCGACTGCTTTGTCCAGTTTTTCCGCGAAAACTCCGAGAGCTGGCTGCAACGCTACGCCTACCACGAAGCCGGGCCGCAACTGCTGTTGCAAGCCTTTTTGCAGCGCGTGGTCAACGGTGGTGGCCGCATCGCGCGTGAATACGGCTTGGGGCGTGGCCGCACTGACTTGTTTTTGCAGTGGCCGTTAACGCAACAAGGCTTTCTGGGCCCGATGCAGCAAGTGGTGCTGGAGCTCAAAATCCAACACAAAGGCCGCGCCGCCACGCTGGCCGCAGGGCTGGAGCAAACCGCACGCTACGTCGACCAATGCGCTGCCGACAGCGCCCACCTGCTGATTTTTGACCGTGACCCTGCCACACCGTGGGACGACAAAATCTACCGCCAAACCCACACCAGCGGTGGCAAGACCATCACGGTGTGGGGCATGTGATCTGTAGGTGAATTAATTTTGATAGCAGCTAACGCAGATAGGACATGGGCTAGAGCCTTTTTTATTCTGCAGTGTTGTCTGGCGTTTGGGTTAGCTCTGATGCCCGTCACCAGACATCAACCGCCATAGACTAAAACGCTACCATTCGCCCATGGAAAAATTCTTCAACACCGCCGGCCCTAACCAGCCAGACATCCACTACACCCTGCTGCCCAAAGACCGCATCAATTGGCCAGAACTCTCAGGCCTGATTGGGGCACGCAAGTATTTCATCCTGCACGCGCCGCGTCAGACCGGCAAGACCAGCTTGTTGATCAACTTGATGCACTTCATCAATGGGCAAGGGCAGTACCGGGCACTGTATGTGAACATTGAAGCGGCGCAGGCGGCGCGCAGTGATGTGAATGCCGCCATGCGCTCGATCATGGGAGCCATGGCCAGCGCGGCCAGCCTGTATTGGCACGATGAAGTGCTGAGCGATTGGACTAAAGAGCTGGCCAAAACACCTGAGCGTGGTGATGCGCTGCGCTTGGTGCTGGAGCACTGGTCACGCACTTCGCCCAAACCCCTGATCATTTTTCTGGACGAAGTCGATGCCCTGGTGGGCGACACGCTGATCTCGCTGTTGCGTCAAATACGCGCCGGCTACGCCCAGCGCCCAGAAGCTTTTCCACAGTCGATGGTGTTGTGCGGCGTGCGCGATGTGCGTGACTACCGCATGAACCGCCCCGACGGTGAAGTCATTACCGGGGGCAGCGCTTTCAACATCAAAAGCGAATCGATCCGCCTCAACGATTTCACGCAAGCTGACGTGAAAAACCTGCTGCAACAGCACACTGAGGCCACCGGCCAAAGCTTTGAGCCCGGCGTGCTGGAAGAAATATGGGCCGACACCCAAGGCCAGCCATGGCTGGTCAACGCGCTGGCTTACGAGGCCTGCTTCAGAAAACCCGAGCAGCGTGACCGCACCCAACCCGTCACCGTCGAACAAATGCGCCAGGCCCGTGAGAGCCTGATCCTGCGCCGCGACACCCACCTAGACCAACTCGCCGACAAGCTGCGCGAGCCGCGCGTGCGCCACGTGATTGCCCCGATCGTGGCCGGACTGCCGGGTGCAGAAGACCTGCCCGATGACGACATTCAATACTGCCGCGATCTGGGGCTGATTGGGCTGGGGCGGCCGCTGGCCATTGCCAACCGTATTTACACCGAAGTGATCCCGCGCCAATTGACCTGGAGCACCCAGGAGACCATGGTGCAAGAGCAAGCCTGGTACCTCACACCCGAGCGCCAGCTGGACATGGACAAATTGCTTAGCGCCTTTGTGCAATTCTTTCGTGAGCATTCCGAGAGCTGGCTGCAACGCTACGCCTATCACGAAGCCGGGCCGCAACTGCTGTTGCAAGCTTTTTTGCAGCGCGTGGTCAACGGTGGTGGCCGCATCGCGCGTGAATACGGCTTGGGGCGTGGCCGCACTGACTTGTTTTTGCAGTGGCCGTTAACGCCGCAAGGCTTTCTGGGCCCGATGCAGCAAGTGGTGCTGGAGCTCAAAATCCAGCACAAAGGCCGCGCCGCCACGCTGGCCGCTGGGCTGGAGCAAACCGCACGCTACGTCGACCAATGCGCTGCCGACAGCGCCCACCTGCTGATTTTTGACCGTGACCCTGTCACACCGTGGGACGACAAAATCTACCGCCAAACCCACACCAGCGGTGGCAAGACCATCACGGTGTGGGGCATGTGAGTTTTAGTCTCTAAGCCGTCTGTGCCCTTAGCCGCGCCGCACAGTTTGACTGTGGGGTGCGCTGCCGATAAGCCGTCAGCACCAAGATGCGCCAAATTGCTATAAATAATGCAGCTACTCAGCCATACCGAATAAGCGCTTGTAGTCCATTTCATCAAAAAAATGACGAAATGAAATCGATGGATTTTTCAGTCAAGCCAGTCCAGAGGAGGCGCAATAGCCGTAGCTATGAGCCAAAAAGACGGTAAAAAATGAACCGCTGCGGTCGGATTACAGCCGATGTACCGAAAGTCCGACAGCCTCCTAGACTCCTCAGTTGGACGCACCCAAGTGGGCTGCTGGCGGCGCGGCTGGGTAGGCTGAGTGCCGCAGCTTCCATTGTGCCTGCGCACAATGGAACGGCACGGTCAGCGTTTTGGTGAAACGGACGACCAGAGACCTATTTTTGATGAAACGTGAGACGGTGCAAAGGGCAACACCAGCCGCCTCCAAACGGAACGTGCAGACGCGCTACACTCTTCCGTAGCCCGGGGTGCGCAGTGGCTGCGCTGAGATGGAATTACCGAACCCGCGAACTTGATCCGGTTCATACCGGCGTAAGAAGAGCCGCCCTGCACACGCTGGGCTCGTATTGACTTAACAAAGTTCGTGGTGTTGGGGTGCTGTTTCTGACCTGGGTGAACACTACCCAGGAGACCCACAACATGAATGCCCCCGACAAATTAGCCCAGTTCATCCGCCTGACCCGCGAACCCCTTCCCGCGTCCAGCAAACGCTACCTGCAAGGCAGCCGGCCAGACATTCAGGTGCCGCTGCGTGAAATCATGCAAAGCAACGGGGAAGCCATCACGGTCTATGACACCTCTGGCCCGTATACCGACCCGCAAGCCAGCATTGATGTGCGCCAGGGCTTGGCGGCAGTGCGCAGCCCGTGGGTAGAGGCGCGCGGTGACACCGAGCTGTACACCGGCCGCGCCCCGTTTGCCCTGGACGATGGCCTGAAAAACGGTGAATCTGACGCGCTGTCGGCCTTGCGTGCCCAGGCAGCAGGTTTGCAACGCCCACCTCGGCGCGCCAAGCCCGGTGCCAACGTGACGCAAATGCACTACGCCCGTCGTGGCATCGTCACCCCAGAGATGGAGTACGTGGCGCTGCGCGAGAACCAGAATCTGGCTTGGCAGGCGCAGTACCTGGCCAACCCCGAGCGTGAAGCGCGCCTGGCTGGCAACAGCTTTGGGGCCAGTATTCCGAAAATCGTCACGCCCGAATTTGTGCGCGACGAGGTGGCCCGGGGTCGCGCCATCATTCCGGCCAACATCAACCACCCCGAGGTCGAGCCGATGGCCATTGGGCGAAATTTTCTGGTCAAGATCAACGCCAACATTGGCAACTCGGCTGTCACCTCCAGCATTGAAGAAGAGGTGGAAAAGCTGGTCTGGTCGATTCGCTGGGGGGCAGACACGGTGATGGACTTATCCACTGGCAAAAACATCCACACCACGCGCGACTGGATTGTGCGCAACAGCCCGGTGCCCATCGGCACGGTACCGATTTACCAGGCGCTGGAAAAAGTGGGTGGTGTGGCCGAAGATTTGACTTGGCCGATCTTTCGCGACACCTTGATCGAACAGGCCGAGCAGGGCGTGGACTACTTCACCGTACACGCCGGGGTGCGGTTGGCCTATGTTCACCTCACCGCCCAGCGTGTCACCGGTATCGTGTCGCGCGGTGGCTCGATTCTGGCCAAGTGGTGCATTGCGCACCACCAAGAAAACTTTCTCTACACCCATTTTGACGAGATGACCGAGATCATGCGCGCCTATGACGTGAGCTACTCGCTGGGCGACGGCCTGCGCCCCGGCTCGGGTGCGGACGCGAATGACGCAGCGCAATTTGCTGAATTAAAAACGCTGGGCGAACTGACCAAGAAGGCTTGGGCGCAAGACGTGCAGGTGATGATTGAAGGCCCCGGCCACGTGCCCATGCACATGGTGCAGGCCAACATGACCGAGCAGCTCAAACACTGCGACGAAGCGCCGTTCTATACCCTGGGCCCGCTGACCACCGACATTGCGCCGGGTTACGACCACATCACCAGCGGCATCGGCGCGGCCATGATTGGCTGGTTTGGTACCGCCATGCTGTGCTATGTGACCCCCAAGGAACACCTGGGTCTGCCCGACCGCGATGACGTCAAGACCGGCATCATCACCTACAAAATTGCCGCCCATGTGGCCGATGTGGCCAAGGGTCACCCGGGGGTGCGGGCGCGGGACGACGCGCTGTCCAGGGCGCGCTTTGAGTTCCGCTGGCTGGACCAGTTCAACCTGTCGCTGGATCCTGATACGGCGCGTGATTTTCATGATGAAACGCTGCCCAAAGAGGCCTCCAAGGTGGCGCATTTCTGCTCCATGTGCGGCCCCAAGTTCTGCTCGATGAAGATCACGCAAGAGGTGCGCGACTACGCCAACAGCCTGGGGGTCAGCGACGAGCAGGCGCTCACGCAAGGCATGCACAGCATGTCGGAGACGTTCAAACAAAAGGGGGGCGAGATGTACATCCCCATCACCCCGCAAAAGGTTTGAGTTGACATTGGTGTTGACATTGACGTTGACGTTGACGTTGACGTTGACGTAAACGTCAACTCTTACAATGCGGGCTTCCATTTACTTTCAGGAGCCATCATGTCAGAACAAATTGTGATCGTCAGCGCCGCACGCACGCCGTTGGGCAGTTTTCAGGGCGACTTTGCCGGCTTGGCCGCGCATGACCTCGGTGGCGTGGCCATCAAGGAAGCCTTGGCGCGCGCCATGAAAGGCTCCAAGCTGACCGCAGACAGGGTCGACGAGCTGATCTTTGGCAACTGCCTGATGGCCGGTCAGGGCCAGGCTCCGGCGCGCCAGGCCGGCTTCAAGGGCGGCTTGCCCAAGAGCACTGGCGCGGTGACCCTGAGCAAGATGTGCGGCAGCGCCATGCGCGCCACCATGTTTGCCCACGACATGCTGGTGGCCGGTGGCGTTGAGGTGATGATGGCCGGTGGCATGGAGAGCATGACCAACGCGCCCTACCTGCTGCCCAAGGCGCGCGCCGGTTACCGCATTGGTCACGACCGCATTTTTGACCACATGATGCTCGACGGTCTGGAAGACGCCTACGAACCCGGTCGTTCCATGGGCACGTTTGGCGAAGACTGCGCCGCCAAATACGGCTTTACCCGCGCCCAGCAAGACGCGTTTGCCACCACCAGCGTGCAGCGTGCGCAAGCGGCCACCGCGTCGGGTGCGTTTGCCGCCGAGATTGCGCCGGTCACTGTGCCTGGCCGAGGTGGCGACAAGCTGATCACCATCGACGAGGGCCCGAGCCGCGTCAAGCTCGACAAGATCACGTCACTGAAACCGGCGTTCAAAAAAGACGGCACCATCACCGCTGCCAGCAGTTCCAGTATCAACGACGGTGCCGCCGCATTGGTGCTGATGCGCGCGTCCACCGCTGCCAAATTGGGCTGCACGCCGCTGGCACGCATCGCCAGCCACGCGGTGTTTGCGCAAGAACCCAACTGGTTTGCCACTGCTCCGGTGGGAGCCAGCAAAAAAGCACTGGAAAAGGCCGGTTGGGCTGTCAAAGATGTCGATTTGTGGGAAGTGAACGAAGCCTTTGCCGTGGTGCCCATGGCGCTGATGCACGACCTGCAGATCAGCCATGACATCATCAACGTGAATGGCGGTGCCTGTGCTTTGGGTCATCCGATTGGTTGCAGTGGCGCACGCATCATCGTCACACTGATGTATGCCTTGCAGGCCCGTGGGCTTAAAAAAGGCCTGGCCACGCTGTGCATTGGCGGGGGTGAGGGTACGGCGGTGGCGCTGGAAATGCTCTGATCTGGCGCTGCCCGCAGGCGAGAGTCAGTGTCTGCGCCCGGGCATCAAAGCCTTGCCTTCATTGAAAGGCTTGCCCGCGAACGCAACCGCGTCCGTGGTGCTTGGCAAGATAGAGTTGCTGATCTGCGGCGGCCAGCAGCTTGTCGGCAGTGCATGGAAGGGGAGCGTTGCAGCCCGCTACACCCAGGCTGACGGTAACTACTTTTGCAGAGTCGGAGTCTGCATGGGCGATGGTTTTGAGACGCACCTGGGTTTCAAGCTCAGTCGCAAGCATCATGGCTTGGTCAAAGCCTGTATCAGGAAGCAGGCAAACAAATTCTTCGCCTCCGTAGCGTGCGACCAGATCAGCTGGCCGACGCAAATTTGCTTTCAGGGTTTGGGCCACCAGGCGTAGGCAGTCATCGCCCGCCTGATGCCCATAGCGGTCATTGAAACGTTTGAAAAAATCAACATCAAGCATGATCAAAGCCAGGGGATGGTTGACCCGCGAGGCACGCGCGGTTTCCATGCGGAGTTGCTGGTCGAAGTAGCGACGGTTAAAGACACCAGTCAGGCCATCACGAAAGACCAGTCGGCGTAATAAATCAGATTGCAGCTTGACTGTCAAATGGGTTTTGACACGCGCCCGCACCACTGCGGGGTTAACGGGTTTGGAGATGAAGTCCACTGCGCCCAGTTCCAGACCCCGGGTTTCAGAAGCCTCGTCGCGGTTTGCGGTGACAAAAATAACCGGAATGTCTTGCGTGGCCGCATCGGCTTTAAGCTGCGTGCAAACCTCAAACCCATCCATTCCCGGCATGCCGATGTCCAGCAGAATTAGATCGGGCGGCGTTCGGTGGCACAGGTCAAGCGCTTGCTCACCAGATTCCGCCGTGAGCACCTGGTAACTGTGGGCAAAAATGTGTGCCATGAATTGCAGGTTGACCCGCTGATCATCCACCACCAAAATTTTTGGAAGATCAGTGGGGATGTCCAGGAGGTCATCAAAAATGGAGAAGTTCATTCGGTGGATGCGGGTTACCCCAACTTTACTACGCTCTTGCTGCGCCAAAGCATGCAATGATGCAAGGCATCGACTGGTTTGACGGAGGTGATGCGGTAACTTGTTGCAGCGTTGTAACTCAAACCGTGTGAAAATCATGAAACTAAATTACAAGGAGATTGTTTCATGCCACGTCGTGCTACCAAGATTGTTGCCACCTTAGGCCCAGCTTCCAGCGACCCCGCGTTGCTCGAGCAAATGATTCGCGCCGGGGTGAACGTGGTGCGGCTCAACTTCAGCCATGGCAAGGCGCAAGACCACATTGACCGAGCCCGCTTGGTGCGTGAAGCCGCGCAACGTGCCGGGCGCGAAGTGGGCATCATGGCCGACCTGCAAGGCCCCAAAATTCGCGTCGGCAAATTTGCCGATGGCAAGGTGTTGCTGGAACCTGGTCAGCCCTTTGTACTGGATGCCGCACGCACCGAATTGGGCGACGTAGATGCGGTCGGGCTTGACTACAAAGCCTTGCCCAAAGAAGTCAAGGCAGGCGATGTGTTGCTGCTCAACGACGGCTTGATCGTCATTACAGTGGATGCGGTGGTGGGGGAGGCCATCCACACCACTGTCAAACTCGGTGGCGAGTTGTCCAACAACAAGGGCATCAACAAGCAGGGCGGCGGCTTGAGCGCCCCAGCGCTGACCGCCAAGGACATGGAAGACATCCGTACCGCGATGAGTTTCAAGGCGGACTACGTGGCGGTGAGCTTTGCCAAGAGCGCCACCGACATGGAAATGGCACGCCAGTTGTGCAACGTGGCCGCAGCGGACGGACACAAACCCGGCTTGATCGCCAAGATTGAACGCGCTGAAGCGATTCCACGTCTGGAAGAAATTTTGCTGGCCAGCGACGGCATCATGGTGGCGCGCGGTGACCTGGCGGTGGAAGTCGGCAACGCGGTGGTGCCTGCCTTGCAAAAACGCATGATCAAATTGGCGCGCGAGCATGACCGTGTGGTGATCACCGCCACACAAATGATGGAGTCCATGATCACCAACCCGGTGCCCACCCGTGCCGAAGTATCTGACGTGGCCAACGCGGTGCTCGATGGCACCGATGCGGTGATGCTGTCCGCTGAAACCGCCGCTGGCAAATACCCGCTGGAAACCGTGATTGAAATGGCCAAAATTTGCCATGCCGCTGAAAACGGCAACGCACTCAAGTTAGAGGCCGACTTTACTGGCAAAACCTTCACCCGCATCGACCATGCCATCGCCATGGGCGCGCTGTTCACCGCGCACCACTTGGGGGCCAAGGCGATTGTGGCGTTGACCGACAGTGGCTCCACCGCGCTGTGGATGAGCCGCCATTTGATCCAGATTCCGATCTACGCCATCACCTCCAAGCTGGCCACGCAGCGCCGCATGACGCTGTACCGCACCGTGCGTCCGCTGTTCAGCGACACCAGTACCGACCGCGACACGGCCTTGAAGCAAGCCGAGGCCGAATTGAAATCACGCGGCGTGGTGCAAACCGGTGATGTTTATGCCATCACCTGTGGCGAACCCATGGGCTCACCGGGCGGCACCAATATGCTGAAGATTTGCCGGGTGAGTTGATGCGCAGTAAGCGCAATTACTTGGCTATGTTTTGATGCAACAACTTGGATGTAACAGGGTCAAAGTAGGCCTCAACTATTTGGTTGAGTTGGTTGAACCCATAAATTTCATAGCAATTATTGCCGTCAGCCTTGAAGGTCTTGATGCGGTAGCCCCGGTGCTGAGCCAGTAGTTTCATCTCGTCTTCAGGTAGCCATTCACTGCGCGGTGCGGTGGTGCACAGCTTGCTGTTCATGACCCGGTTGTAACCATCTTTGGCTGGTTCCGAACTGGCTGATGCAGCTTGTCCCGAATGCCGTGGCTGGGTTTGCGCCAAGACTGGTAGCCAACAAGTGCAGCTCAAAGTTGGCAAAATAATGAGTTTGTGAAGTGTTTTCATCCAAGATTCCTCAGTTGGAAGCGCCCGAGTGGGCTGCTGGGTAGGCCAGACGGCGAGGCGGGCTAATGTCCGCAAGAAGGAGCAACGACCCCAGGCGCGTTGCCAAGGGCTCAATCGGGTGCGTAGCGCTGTCACTTAAATGGTGAACTGAGCCTCAGTGAAGAAACCCAGGAGGCTGTCGGATTTTCGGTACATTGACTGCAATCCAACCGCAGCAATCCAATTCTTATTGGTTTTTTGAACTCGGCTACGGCTATGAGTCTGCAAATCTTTCAAAAACTGTCCTCGTTGTGGTCGAAATTCGCTTCGATACCGAAAGTCTGACATCCTTTTAGCAAACAATTAACAATTTTAAGTAAAAAACAGTCCATTAAGGAATTTGGCATCAAAGATTTTCACGACCTCATCCGCTGCGCGACTGCATATCTTCAAAGTGTCTTTCATCCGAGATTGTTCATTAGTCGGTACTTTGCACCAGTTTGAACGCTGGCTGCAGCTTTGCGGTCATTTTGAGCGTCTCCTCGGTGTCCATAGCCCTGCTATGAACGTCTCACAGCCTTGCATACTGCCTCGAAAACCTATCGACGACGAACGGGCTGGCAAAATGGCCGCAAATCGATCGCCACACATCATGCAGGCAAGAAGTCCTGCCTAATGGATTATTTGGGACCATGCCACCTGTATCCAGTACAGACCGGTGCGCAGCACCAACTGATGGACAATCTTGGTTAAAACTTTGGGTGCTTAAGACATCGCGTCCACTTGCCGTTAATTGAGTGTAAAACCAATTTTGAGTCATTTAATGACCCTCGCTGCACCATGATTATCCTGCTGTATCTTTTTGAATCTTCTTGTCGAGCAAGCATTGCCAGTGGGCGCGTGCGTCGTGGGCTACATCTGATGCTGTTGGGTTTGTCCAGCCTGCTTCTGGGACTGGCCAGCAGCCAAGCGGCCTCGCCAGCGGCGCAGGACTCTGCGTCAGAGAAACCGGCAGCGCATCAAGTTACCGGGAAAACACATGCGATAGACACCTCTGCGCCGCAAGAAAAGTCCATTGGTGTGGACATCAAAGCGGCTATCCGTGAACAAATGCTGGGCAAAACGAATCTGATGCTGGTGGTGCGGGACAAGTCAGCTGTAAAAACCGAAGCTGCCTCAGAGCCAGCGCCAGCGGCTCCGGTTCATGCCACCCCAGCGGCTGCACATGCCCCAGCCGTTGCTCATGCACCCGCCACCAAGCCAGTGGCTGCCGCTGCAAAAGTATCAACACGTGTGCCGGTGCTGACACTGCATGTGGGCGCATCGGGTGCGGCCAGCGCCCACACGCCCGCAGTCAACCCGCGTGCCAGCCGGGAATACATCCGAGCCAAAGCCGCTGCCCTTA
>Ga0210014_1003312_pt1 | contig 10748 bp, 7 predicted proteins | sample CryGeymeta201519_FD_183983 | JGI IMG/M metagenome (GOLD analysis project Ga0210014, IMG submission 183983) | Groundwater microbial communities from Crystal Geyser aquifers in Utah, USA - Crystal Geyser metaG 2015-19 (SPAdes) (version 2) | ecosystem: Environmental > Aquatic > Deep subsurface >...
GAAAAATGGTATCATCTCAATAATTCGGGGGAAGCGATAGGATAAGCGAACACTTCTCAAATTGAGGGATAACGGGTAAACTTTGGTGGCTATGTTAGATGACCTTGACCTCAACGCCATCCAAGACGAAAACGCTCGGCAACTGACTCGGCGTTTGCTGAATCTGATAGAGCAGTTATCGGCCTCTTTGCGCGAGGCACAAGCAGAGAATCAACGTTTGCGGGACGAAAACAATCGTCTCAAAGGGGAGCAAGGCAAGCCAAAAATCAAAGCGAATACACCAAAGAGAACGCCGACAAATTATTCATCAGAGAAAGAGCGGCAAAAACCAGTCCAGCGGCACAAGCGCAGCAAGAAAGCGGAGATAAAAATAGACCGTGAACAAGTCGTGGCAGTCAATCGAGATACATTGCCAACAGATGCGGAGTTCAAGGGCTACGAGGATGTGGTAACGCAGGACATTTTACTGAAGACGGACAATGTGCGTTTTCATAAAGAGAAGTACTATGCCGTCTCAACTAGGTTGAGCTATCTGGCGCAAGTGCCACAAGGATATGAAGGGCAGTTTGGGCCGGGGGTGAAAGCGCTGATCCCGGCGCTGTACTTTGGGATGGGGACGAGTGAGCCGAAGATCCTGGAATTTCTGACGACTGCAGGCATCCAGATTTCAGATGGGGAAGTATCGAACCTGCTGATCCAAAATCAAGAAGAATTCCACGCCGAAAAGGACGCGGTCTACGAAGCGGGGCTGCGCAGTTCACCGTGGCAGCACACGGACGACACTCAAACACGGGTGAATGGGCAAAACCAGCATTGTCACGTGGTGTGCAATCCCGTTTACACCGCGTACCATACCTTGCCCCACAAAGACCGTCTGAGCGTGTTGAACGTACTGCGCAATGGGCGAGTATGTTGCTTCCGCTTGAACCAGGAAGCGCTTGACCTGCTGAAAAATATCCCGCTATCCAAATCAATTCGCCAGATATTGCAGACTTGGAGCAGCGAAAGCGAGATGGACGGAGCCACCTTCCAGCAGCGCTTGGAGCAATACCTGCCAAATCTGGGCAAACAGCAGCGCAAGGTCATTATGGATGCCGCCGCGATTGCTTCTTACCATAAGGAAACTGATTGGCCTGTAATCCAAACTTTAGTTTGTGACGATGCCCCCCAGTTCAACTGGCTGACATACTCCATGATGCTGTGCTGGGTGCATGATGGCCGTCCGTATAAGAAGCTGATGCCTGTCGTGCCGTTGCACCGCAAGATGCTGGACGACTCCCTGAAACGCTTCTGGAACTACTATGACGAACTGCTGGAATATAAACAGGCACCCACCCCTGAAGAAAGCGCCCGTCTCGAAGCCGACTTTGACACTCTGTTCTCCACACGTACCGGATACGATGACCTGGACAAACGAATTGCCAAGTCTCAGGCCAAGAAAGCCTCCCTGCTACTGGTATTGAAACATCCCGAACTCCCCTTGCACAATAACCCGGCGGAATTGGGAGGCAGACAGCGGGTACGTAAGCGGGATGTCAGTTTTGGCCCACGCACCCAGAAGGGACGCAAAGCTTGGGATACTTTCATGACCCTGGCAGAAACAGCCAAGAAGTTGGACGTGAATTTCTACGCCTATCTGCGTGACCGAATTACCGGAACCCATGCCATTCCACCATTGGCGGAACTGGTTACGAAGACTGCCAAAGAACTCAACCTGGGTTGGTCATGGGTTACTACCTGACCAACCCCGAATTATTGAGAAGATACATTTCACGGTTATTGAGACTGTAAGCCGCAAAATGGCTCTTATTTCACAGTTTGTGAGACTGCGGTTTCAGATATTTTGAGATTGGTTCAAAATTGCTTCATAGTTTCTGAGACTGGATCTGGATGTTTGAAGCGATGTTAATGTTGTGAATAGCGCCTTTTTTTCAATCTCACGGATTGTGAAATACAGTCTCAAGCTCTGTGAAATGAGTCTCAAAAACTGTGAAAAATTACAACCAGCAAGAGCACGGGGACACAAAAGAGCGCCGCCTTGCGCGTCGTACAATGTTGTCGTACAATATGCCTTGTAAGACGCTCAACCCCCGAAAAACCCCAAAAATGGCCGTTTTTTCACCCCATAACGGGCTTAAACTGCGTCGCAAAATGTTTTTAGCAGAGGAAACCATGTCTGCTGACCCCATTAATGAATTCCTTTCTACTCTCTCCGTGCGTACCCGCCAACGCTACGAGGCAGCGCTGGCTGACTTCTCCGCCTGGTACCGTGACAACGAATGCTACGCTCAGACCAACGGCGAAGATCCGGACTTCGAGCTTCTCTCCCCGGTCGAGGTGCAGGATTACGTGCAATACCTCCAGACCATACGCCGCCTAGCGCCAGCCTCGATCAATCTGCGCCTGGCAGCAATCCGCTCGCTGCTCAAGCACCTGGGACGCAGCCTGCGCTTGCGCGGCCCCAAGCAGGTCGTCCCGCCGGTGCGGGCGCTTTCGGCACGCGAACTGGGGCGGCTGCTGGCCGCCGCAGAAGGCGAGGGGTGGACGGACAGGCGCAACCTGGCCATGCTAAACCTGATGGCGCGCGCCGGCCTGCGCGTGGGCGAGGTAGTATCGCTCACTCCCAGCGATCTGGAGATCAACGGGCGCTCCGGCTGGCTGGCGGTGCGCAACGGAAAGGGGGACAAGACCCGCCGCGTGCCGCTCAATTCGGAATGCCGGGCAGCGCTCCAGGCATATCTGGCCGAGCGGCCACAGGGGGAGCGGAGCACCGTTCGTGCCGCGAACAACGGCGGCATCAGCGAAGCGATCCTGTGGACGCTGGTGCGAGACGGCATTCGTTGTCAGGCGCTCTTTCTCTCTCGCTCGTTTCTGCCGCTCTCTTCTCGCGATGTCCAGCGCCTGGTGTCCGACCTGGCCCGCCACGCTGGCTTGACCGATGTCACCCCGCACACTTTGCGCCATACTTTCGCTACCCGCGCGGTGGAAAAGGGCGTGGACCTGGCCACGCTGGCCGCCATGCTGGGACATTCCCGCCTGGAGACGACCGGGCGCTACCTGCACCCCACCGCTGAACGGATGCAGGAGGCCGTGGAGGGGGTGTGAGCCCAAGCCCATGACAAGTTGTGTATACACAATTTGTGTTATAATGGTAGCTGGCAGTTCAAGCTACCATAATCGCGTATGTACCTGTGCTTTTGCAGGTACTGGAGGCTGATATGAACCAGAGACGTGTGCAAATCTTACTTGAGCCCCGCCAGCATCAGGCGCTCCAGAAAGTCGCCCGTCAGGCGCGCAAGAGCCTGTCTGAACTCATGCGCGAAATGGCAGACCGTTATTTGGAGGAAAACACGCCGGAACAGGTGGATGAAACTTTGCTGGCATTGGATGCCTTTCGGCGAATTCGTGGCCGCCAGGCTGTTTACAACGGCAATCCGGTTGCCGAAGCCCGAGCAGAGCGGGAGAGGCAGGTGGACGAGGGACGGAGCGAATGGAAATCGTCATAGACGCCAACATCACGGTGGCTTTATTTGTGCGTTTGCCCTATTCGGACCAGGCAGAGACTCTTTTTCGCCTCTGGCGCAAGCAGGGCGTACAACTTTACGCACCGGCTTTATGGCCGTCCGAAGTCATATCCACATTACGAAAAGTGGTTGCGGCAGGGCAGATGACCGAGGAGGATGCCAGGCAATCGGTCGCCGGTTTTGCGCTGCTGCCGGTGCAGGTTGTCCTTCCAGAAGCGAAGTTGCTGCAAGCATCATTGGACTGGGCGGGCAAATTGGGACAAATCGTTGCTTATGATGCCCAGTATGTTGCGCTGGCGAAACATCTTGACGCGGAGTTCTGGACAGCAGACAACAAACTGTTCAAAGCGTTAGAGAAACTGAAAACCCCTTCTGTGCATTGGGTGGGTGAAATCACCACTGATACATAGCGCGGCCTCCAGATGCGACCCATGCTACCCGTTGTTTGTCCTGTTTGCCTGCACTTGGCAGGTACAAGTGGTTCCGGCTCGTCCGGGTTAGGTAATGGTAGCGCAGTCGGCTACCATAATAGACAAGAATGATCAAACCGTTATTAAAAAATGATGAAAAACCCTTTACTGATTATTGAGGAAGAAGAAAAATATTCGGCCATCGCACGGCTGATCGTATTGGGCCGGCAGAAAACCTACGTCACTATTGACGATATCCTGCACTTCTTCCCGGAAGCCGAACAGGATGTCGTGCAAATGGAGGAAGCTTTTGCCGCGCTTTTGAGCGCGGGTGTTCCTTTCGTGGAAGAGACCCCTACCGGCGAGCCTCCTGAAGAGGAGCTGGCAGTTGCTGAGAAAGTCGGGCCTGAACTTTCATTGGACGACTACCTCGCCAACATAGAAACCGACGATACCATTGGCCTGTACCTGAAGGAGGTCAGCCGGGTGCCGCTGCTCACCGCCACCGAAGAGGTGCAACTGGCCAAGCGTATCGAGCTCGGGCGCATGGCCCGCGAGGAACTGGCGCGCGGCAAAGTCAGCCCGCACCGCCGCATGGAACTGCGCCGCATGATCGAGGATGGTTGGGCCGCCCGCGAACACCTCATCACCGCCAACTCACGCCTGGTCATCTCGGTGGCCAAGAAGTACATGGGGCGCGGCGTTCCATTCCTGGACCTGATCCAGGAAGGCAACATCGGCCTGATCCGCGCCACTAAGAAATTCGATTACCGGCGCGGGCACAAGTTCAGCACCTACGCCACTTGGTGGATCCGCCAGGCCGTCACGCGCGCCATCGCCGACCAGGGGCGCACCATTCGCGTCCCGGTCCACATGGGCGACCAGATCAACAAGTTCTTGCGCGTCCAGCACCAGTTGACCCAGCGTTTGGGCCGAGATCCTTCAATCGAAGAACTGGCCGACGCGCTGGAAGTTACGCCCAAGAAGGTCGAGAACATAATCCAGGTGGCGCGTCATCCGCTTTCGCTCGAAACGCCAACCAATGAGGAGGAAGACTCAGTGCTCGGCGATTTCATCGAGGATGACGAGGCTGCCCCACCGGAGGATACCGCCACCTATAACCTCCTGCGCGAACACCTGGGCGAAGTTCTGAACGGCCTGCCGCCGCGCGAGGTTCGCATCCTGCAACTGCGCTACGGCCTGCTGGATGGACAGGCCTATACGCTCCAAGAGGTCGGTCGTAAGATGGGTGTGACGCGTGAACGCGTCCGCCAGATCGAGGCGCAAGCGCTCAGTCGCCTGCGGCACCCGTCTATTCGGCGGAAGTTGCGCGACTATCTAGGAGCCAACTGAAAAACCCTGTTTTGTGGGCGTTTGAACCTTAATAACCGTCGCTGATCACTGATTTGCGACCATAAGCGGGCTATCTGATCCTTGTCAAGAGCTGCGATAGTGTCCTTTGCCGGTTTCTGGCGCAATTCTTTGAACGGGTTTTGCCCTGGATCAGCTTTCGTTGGGCTGCTTTCAGGCTACTGCGGTGCTCAACTGCCCGAAAATGCCGGGTAAGTCCACGCTGCGGGCCTCTGCGAGGGTGAACAGGCGCTTCAGGTTAACGGCTGCACCCAGCCATAGGCGCTGGAATTGCCGTTTAGCCTCTCCGCCAAACGATTGTTACTCGGCCGTCCGCGCCGCTTCGAAACCAATCCTTTCGCCCCATCCCAACGATAGGCTTTCAACAACCGCTTTACCTGCCGGATATTGAACCCCAATGCGCTCGCCGCTTCCTTCTGACGTATGCGCTTGTCGTCCAGCCTTTGCATGACTTCTAGCTTGCTCAGTTCTTTTTTGCTCATGTTCAGTAGGTCCATTTTCTTGTCCCTTTCAAGGGCGTTGCCCTGAGTTTATCAAAGGGGACATTTTAACTTTGGAGAAAAGGGACATTTCTACTTTGGGCTAACAGATGCTTTGCTTACCTTGGTAGATAAGTGGATTTTGAGTTAAGATTCAGCCGACCAAGTGGAGGCCCTTTCCGGGCCAGCCTGGTAAAGAGGTCATCCTTTTATAATCATTTATGTAAGGGAAACAGCTTTCCTTCCCTCGTAATGACAAAGCCAGATAGTTCGAAATGCTCTCGACGAAGACAATAATCGTTAAAAACCGTTATATCAATTGACAGTAACCACCAATATCTGCTATATTAATGACAAGGTAGCGGATTTTTTCGTCAAGGTTGAGGTGATCATGCTCGATAACCCACCAGAGATTATGACAATTGCTGAGACTGCGCAATACTTGCGTATCTCCCTATCTTCCCTGTATAAACTGGCTCAAGGAGGTAGAGTTCCGTGCCAAAAAGTAGGACGACATTGGCGGTTTCGGCGGGAAGCGATTGACCGCTGGTTAGAACAAATAAAAGCTCCCAGTAGCAACACGAATAATGACGATGCAAAATTCAATACCAAAGGGGGGATTTCATCATGAATGTCTTCTCACTTCGTAACCAGCTTGTCAGCGACTACTCAGGTTACATCTCCAGCTTTATCCAAATCCGCGACCGGCAAATTAAAGAATATGTAGATCAACAACTCGCCAGTGGATTACTCTGGCCAGATGCGTTGATTCAACTTAATCCAGCCTTTCAGCCCGGCCTCCGAATCGATGAGCTGGTGGATGAAGGCATTATACATAAAGCATGTAAAGTGATTTTCCGCCGCAATAAGAGCGAAGAAAATCCAGCAGGGGAGTATCTTCAGCTTCATAAACATCAAGAGGATGCAATCCGTATTGCCCAAACGGGGAAAAACTATATTCTGACTACTGGCACCGGTTCTGGGAAATCCTTGGCCTACATCATCCCGATTGTAGACCATGTGTTGCGCCATGGCAGCGGTAAAGGCACGCAAGCCATCATTGTTTATCCGATGAATGCTCTGGCGAACAGCCAGATGGGAGAATTACGTAAGTTTTTAAGCCTCGGCTTTCCAGACGGTAAGGGGCCAGTAACCTTCGAGCGGTACACCGGCCAGGAGGATGATGAAGAGAAGAAGCGGATTATGTCTCATCCTCCGGACATTTTGCTGACAAACTACGTCATGTTGGAACTGATCCTTACTCGCCCGGAGGAACGCAAGACGCTGGTGAATGCAGCGCAAGGGTTACGTTTCCTGGTACTGGACGAGTTACATACCTACCGCGGCCGCCAGGGTGCGGATGTCGCCATGCTGGTGCGGCGGGTTAGAAATGCGCTCAATGCCACAAATTTGCAGTGCATCGGGACCTCAGCTACCTTAGCAGGGGCAGGGAGTTTGGATGAACAGCGCAAAGACGTTGCAGAAGTAGCGTCTATTCTATTTGGAGACAAAGTTCAACCAGAGCATGTCGTCGGCGAAACTCTGCGACGTTCAACAGATGAATTCTCTCTTACTGATCCTGACCATATCTTTGCCCTGAAGCAACGTATTGAAAGCCTGGCAACACCATCCACCTATCCAGAATTTGTGCACGACCCTTTGGCAAGTTGGATCGAGAGTGATCTGGGTATCAGCGTCGCTGAAGTTGATGGACGGCTGGTTCGCGCAAAACCAAAAAGCATTCAAGGACCAGACGGCGCAGCCAATATGCTGAGCAAATTGACCGGCTTGTCTGAAGAAAATTGTGCGCAAGCTTTGAAAGCCGCATTGATAGCCGGATTTAACACCCCCAACCCAGACACAGGCATGCCTGCATTCGCTTTCCGGCTGCACCAATTCATCAGCCGCGGTGACACAGTATACGCTTCGCTCGAAGAGGAGACGGATCGTTATATCACCGTCAACGGCCAACAGTTTGTCCCTGGCGACCGGCAACGCGTCTTGTTGCCGCTGGCCTTTTGCCGTGAATGTGGACAGGAGTATTACGTCGTCCGCCAGGTTAGAGACCGAGAATCAGGATTAACCATATTCTTGTCGCGTGAGTTTGGAGAGCGCGGCGGCGAGGAAGACGGTGATGCTGGATATTTGTACTTCAACAGTTCTGATCCCTGGCCGACCGATTACAACGGGATGTTGGAGAAACTGCCGGAGGACTGGATTGAAGAACACAATGGCGAATTGCGAGTGCGTTCGAGTCAGCGCAAATACCTTCCTGAAACCTTCCAGGTAAATCCGCTGGGGGAGGTTACCGACCATGGCCTTGCAGCCCAGTTTGTATCTGCCCCATTCCGATTTTGTCTCCATTGCGGTGTGACTTATGGCTCACGACAGTCATCCGATTTCTCGAAGCTGACCGAGCTCAGTTCCGGCGGACGCAGCACGGATACGACCATCCTGAGCCTATCACTCATCCGTAACCTGCGCAGGGATCTCGATTTGCTGCCCAAGGCCCGCAAGATGCTCAGTTTCACAGATAACCGACAGGATGCATCCTTGCAGGCTGGGCACTTCAATGATTTTGTCGAGATTACCTTGCTGCGCTCGGCGCTGTACCAGGCGGTACGAGAGGCTGGACAGGCCGGCATTGCTCACGAGGTTTTGCCCCAGCGCGCGTTCCAGGCGTTGGGATTGGATTTTGCTCTTTATGCGACTGACCCTGAAGTCAGGTTTGCCCAGAAGGCTGAGACAGAACGTGCATTGCGTGAGGTACTTGGTTACCGTATTTACCGTGACCTCAAGCGTGGTTGGCGCATCACCTCCCCCAATTTGGAACAATGTGGTTTACTCGAAATCCAATATACATCGTTGGACGAAGTTTGTGCCGCGGAAGATCTGTGGCAGAATGCGCATCCTGCTCTCGTATCTGCAACACCCGAAACGCGCCAACGAATATGCCGGGTATTGTTGGACTATATGCGGCGTGAGCTGGCGATCAAGGTGGACTACCTGAATCCTACGCATCAGGAAAGTCTGTGCCAGTTGAGCAGCCAGCGCCTTCGAGCACCCTGGGCAATGGACGAGAACGAGCGATTAGAGCATGCCTCCATTTTGTTCCCGCGATCAAGACAAAAGGATGAGGAATATGGCGGGAATACGTTCTTATCCGCCCGTGGCGGATACGGCCAATACCTGCGCCGTATAACACATATCAGCACCCAAGAGGCAGCAGATGTCATCCAACAAATCCTGGATGCACTCCGGATAGGTGGATTGGTCGAGATCGTCCATGAGGCGAAGAACCCGGATGAAGTGCATGGTTACCAGATACCCGCTTCTGCAATGATATGGAAAGTGGGAGATGGGAAGAAAGCATTCCATGATCCAATCCGTGTGCCGCGCTTGCCTGCCGAAGGGGGCCGCACCAACCCGTTCTTCGTAGACTTCTATCGAACCGTGGCAACCGACATGCACGGCCTGGAAGCCCACGAGCACACTGCTCAAGTGCCCAGCGATGTGCGAGAGGAAAGAGAAAAGCTGTTCCGAAGCGGCGAATTGCCGATATTGTACTGTTCCCCGACCATGGAATTGGGCGTTGACATCTCGGAGCTGAATGCTGTCAACATGCGCAATGTGCCGCCAACGCCAGCCAATTACGCCCAACGCAGCGGTCGCGCCGGGCGAAGTGGACAACCCGCTTTGGTCTTCACTTACTGTACGATGGGCAGCCCGCACGACCAATATTATTTCAAGCGCCCGGGACTGATGGTTTCGGGGGCAGTAACTCCCCCGCGCCTGGATTTGGGAAATGAAGATTTGGTGCGCGCTCATATCCAGGCAGTCTGGCTGGCAGAGACAGGTTTAAGTTTAGGGAGATCGCTCAAGGATTTGCTTGACTTGTCGGGCGATGAGCTGAGTCTGAAAGTTCTCGATTTCGTCCAGGCAGCATTGGACTCCGATGGCGCTCGCAGAAACGCGCATCAGCGGTCTAAGATTATCTTGAGCACCATTGAAGACGAACTTGCCAAGACCGATTGGTACAGTGAGAACTGGCTGGAGGGGGTGCTCAATCAAATACCTCTCCAGTTCGATCTAGCCTGCCGGCGCTGGCGTACGCTGTACCGGGCTGCCAAGGGGCAACAGAAGGCTCAGCAGAAGATTATCGACGATGCTTCTCGTCTCACGGAGGATCGCCATCAGGCCAAACGATTGCGTCAGGAAGCGGAAAGCCAGATCGAACTCCTGACTGATTCCGAAAACTTGGTCCAATCCGATTTCTATTCGTATCGCTACTTTGCCAGCGAGGGCTTCCTACCTGGTTACAGCTTCCCACGCCTGCCACTTTCGGCATATATCCCCGGCAGACGGATTAGAGGTGACAAAGACGAGTTCCTGTCTCGGCCCCGTTTCCTGGCAATCTCCGAATTCGGGCCGCGCTCCATTATCTACCATGAAGGCTCACGTTATATCATCAACAAGGTAAATCTGCCAATCTCGGAGAGTGGTGAAGGCCTGGCTACAAGCCGCGCCAAGCAGTGTCCGGCATGTGGTTACTTCCATCCGATTACTACAGGCGATGGACAGGATCGCTGTGAAAGTTGTTATGCCCTACTTGATCCGCCGTTGACCGGTTTATTCCGCTTACAAAACGTTTCCACCCGCCGGCGTGACCGCATCAGTTCGGATGAAGAAGAGCGTAGGCGGCAGGGCTACGAGCTACGCACGGCTGTTCGCTATCACGAGACTCAGAGTGGTGAACTATCCGCCCGTTCCGCCCGACTGATGGTTGGGGATACTCCCGTTGCTTACTTGACCTATGCCAGCGCAGCGACTCTCTGGCGTATCAACCTGGGCTGGCGGCGGAGGGTCAATCCTGCACAATTGGGGTTCGTGCTGGATATCGAACGTGGTTACTGGGCCAAACAGTCGGAAGAGCAAGATGAGCCGGATGACCCGATGTCCGCCCG
>Ga0210014_1003333_pt1 | contig 10692 bp, 14 predicted proteins | sample CryGeymeta201519_FD_183983 | JGI IMG/M metagenome (GOLD analysis project Ga0210014, IMG submission 183983) | Groundwater microbial communities from Crystal Geyser aquifers in Utah, USA - Crystal Geyser metaG 2015-19 (SPAdes) (version 2) | ecosystem: Environmental > Aquatic > Deep subsurface >...
TAGTTAAAGAGAAGGTAGCCAAGAGAAATTACTAATAATAAACTTCTCTTTAATTCTCTTACTGAACTACCGTTGTTCATAGTGAATAATATACCAGGAAAGAGGTATGGTAAACTTGGAGAAGAATAGGATGAGGCTGACTTGTCCTGAAAAATTAGCCGCGATGATAGACCATACCTTCCTCAAGCCTGATGGAACTCAGGAAGACATTATTCTGGAACTCAAATCTGGCAACTATAGATACGTGAAAGATGAAATAAGAAGGGTTGTTCAGGCCGCTGGTTGTCCTGTTAAAGTAATCTCAGAAACATGCTATCTGACAACAAAAGAAGAAAAGATAAAAGAAAGGTAAGAATTAGAACAATTTACTCAATGTGTTGAGTAAATTGTTGACAGGCTTATAGAAAAGTGCTATGATAAAGCGCAATGAAAGATTATTTGCGAAAATCATTATTTGAAGCGCTCTGGAAGGCGCTCAAAGGTAAACCGAATTTTATTCAGGTAATTACCGGGCCCCGTCAGGTAGGTAAAACAACATTTGCCTTCCAGGTTCTGAAAAAATGGAAAGGGCCAAAAATATACAAGACGGCGGATCAGCCGGATATTCCTTCTATTGAATGGATTTCTAACCACTGGCAAAGAGCAAGAGCACTAACCACTCTTAAGGGACCAGAGGTTCTCTTGGTTTTGGATGAAGTCCAGAAAATTCCTCATTGGAGTGAAACAGTTAAAAAGTTATTTGATGAGGATAAAATATTAAAGAGACGTCTACGTCTTGTATTATTGGGTTCTTCTGCTCTGTTAATGCAACGTGGTCTTACAGAAAGTTTAGCGGGACGTTTTGAGATACACCGTCATAACCATTGGTCATTTTCTGAATGTAAGGAATATTTCTCACTTAGTCTGAAAGAATATTTATATTTCGGCGGGTATCCAGGGGCCTTACCTTTACGTAAAAACCAGGCTCGTTGGGCGCGATATATTCGTGATTCATTGATTGAGACGGTATTGTCAAAAGATGTTATTTTAATGATGCCAGTTACCAAGCCAGCTCTTCTACGCCAAGTTTTTGGTTTGGCAGTGACACATCCAGCTCAAGTAATAAGTTATCAAAAAATGCTTGGGCAACTTCAAGATGCAGGAAATACAACAACAATAGCTTCATATATTAAATTACTTTCCAATGCATACCTTATGGTTGCATTGGAAAGGTGGAGTGGAAGCAAAATCAGGCAGAGGGGTTCTATTCCTAAACTGTTAATTAGGGATAATGCACTTATTTCTGCCATGGCCAGTAAAAAATTTGGAGAGGTTAAAAGAAACAAACCTTTATGGGGAAGAATGCTTGAGAATGCGGTAGGTGCAAGGCTTTATGCGATTCTTCAAGAAAAAGGGGCGAATCTATTTTATTGGCGCCAACGCCAGGAAGAGATTGACTATGTGGTCCAGATAGGGGATAGATTGATTGCTCTAGAAGTAAAGTCAGGGATTACAAAGCAAGCAGAGGCCCCTCTTATTGCCTTTGCTCGCCGATATAAAAAAACAAAACTGATCGTTATCTCACCTGTAGAAAATTTGAGAGAGAAGCGGAAAGATATTGAATATATAACTATAGAACAGTTTTTTAAGGAACCTAATAAAAGTATTGGATTATAAAGGAGGGATTATATCAGATGGAAAGGATAAGATGGTTTGAGGAGGCAAGGTTCGGGATGTTTATTCACTGGGGATTATATTCCATCTTAGGCAGAGGGGAATGGGTAATGTATATTGAGAAGATTCCCAAGGGAGAGTATGCTCAATTGGCAAAACAATTTAAGCCAAAAAGATTTAATGCGAAAACCTGGGTAAAGTTAGCCAGCGATGCAGGAATGAAATACATTGTCCTAACGACCAGACATCACGATGGATTCTGTCTCTTTGACAGCAAGGTCTCTGATTTTACCTCAGTTAAAACCGCGGCCAAAAGAGACTTTGTTGCGGAATATGTCAAAGCCTGCAGAAAATATAGGATGAAGATTGGGTTTTACTATTCTCTTCTTGACTGGAGATTTTCGGGTTATCATAACCGAGAGAAAGAGCCAGAAAGTTTTAAAGAAATGGTGGAACAGGCACATTCACAGGTTAAAGAATTAATGAGCAATTATGGCAAGATTGATATTCTCTGGTATGATGGGGCCTGGCCGTATGATGCTGAGGCCTGGCAATCAAAGAAACTTAATGATATGGTGCGTAAATTACAGCCTCACATCTTAATTAATAACCGCTCTCAATTACCGGAGGATTTTGGGACACCGGAGCAGCATATTCCTACAGCGGCTCCCGAAACAAAATTTCCCACCCATCTCTGGGAATCCTGTATGACGATGAATGATAACTGGGGCTATTCTGCCGGGGATAAAAACTGGAAATCAACCCGGCAACTGATTATGAATTTAATCCGTTGTGTTTCCGGAGAAGGTAATTATCTCCTTAATGTTGGTCCTAAACCGGATGGCACTATACCTCTTCCTTCAATAAAGCGGCTTAAGGAAATTGGGGTCTGGATGAAAGAAAATAAAGAATCAATTCATCATGCAGGAAGAGCTCACTTCGAAGGAGGAATGGTTGGTTTAACCACCGCTAAGAATAATAAGGTCTATCTTCATGTCTTCCGCTGGCCAGGAGAAGAGATTTGCCTTGCCGGAGTAAAGAACAAAATAAGATCAGGTTATCTTTTGGCGAGTAATAAAAAAGTTTCCGTTACTCAGAAGGGAGAGCGACTTTTCATCCAGGGCCTACCCCAAAAGGCCCCTGATGCTATTGATACAGTTATTGTGTTGAAACTGCGATGAATTACTGACCTACACAAAATTGACATTACAATTTCTCTGAGGTAAAATAGAATTAAAATGAAGCCAAATACTCTATTAGAAAAGGAAAGGGTTCCCCTAATAACTGTCTCAGAAAAGAAATTGACTGTTCTCGTCGCTAAGGATGGCAAAAGATATTGCGCTTTCTGTCCAGAGTTAGACTTGGTAACTGAATTGGATGCCTTGCCAGAGACAGTTCAAGACATAATTGAGGCAATAAGAGATTATGCTCGGGAATACTTAGAAAACATTTCTCTTTATAGCAAAAGCCCAAACAGAGCCCATCATCTTCCCTACATAAAAGATATTGCTTCCTGTAAAGACGACTGGGAATTAATGAATTTTATTGAAGTGAGATATGGCCGTTTACAGCTTTGACCAGTTTCGCAAGGTTCTCACTCACTTAAACTTCCAAAAAGTCCGTTCCCGCAAACATGAAACCTGGCGTAAAATATTAGAAAACCGAGATATTCTTCGAGTAAGAATAAGCCATCGTCATAAAAGAACAATTCCCAAATGGCTGTTCTATAAGATGCTCCAGCAGGCAGGCATTGACGAAGTAACCTTCCGAACAATTTTGAAGAAGAAGCGGAAGGAATGTTAAGGATAGGAAGCAGGAAAGGAAAGTTTGTTGCGGCCTGCAATACCAGTCCTTTAGACTATATTCCTCAAGAAAATTATCTTGCGATGCTTAAAACTATTGAAGAGTATGAAGGGTATAGATGAGTTACCAGAGTGGCTGGAAGGCAATAAATCTGAAATTTAGCGAAAGAGTCCCCAGGACGGAATATTCAGCAGAAAGTTACCACTGGCCATTGATTCAGACAGTTACCGGGATAGATACTTCTATAGAAGGAAATAGAAAGAAAGCAACAAAAGAATTTGTGAAAAAATGGGATTATGGCGGTGGGCAATCATATTCCTCCCAATACTCCAGTTGATAATGCTTTATATTATAATGAAGCATATATGAAACTTTCAGAGAGATGAAGAACTTAGCGCACCTTCGGTGCGAACCTGTAGGGGTCGGATTCATCCGACCCGAAAAACGGGCGTCATAAATGTCGCCCCTACAAGTACTTACAAAGGAAATTCCTATGCATTAAATTTATAAGAAAAAAGGCCCAGACTGTTTTTAAGGTTTATCCCAATAAGCCGAGAAACCGCCAGGAAGAAAGAATATACCTGTTTTCAGGATATGCTTCAACAATATCCTGCTCGGATACCAACTGATAATAAGGGATGTTTAACATTTTGCTGAAATATGCCCCTGATTTTGAAATATTCGTCTCGCTTTTTTTTGCTTCAAACAAAGCCAAGGGCTTTCGGTCTTTTATGAGCACAAAATCCACTTCCTGCCCTTGCTGATTCCTGATGTAGCCGAGCTCAAAATTCCCCAGCCCCAGCTCATTCCACCGGTTTACCAGACGCAACAGGGATACTGCTACCAAATTCTCAAATCTGACCCCTCTATCATCTACCATAGTCCAATCGTAAAAATAGAATTTATTTTCTCTTTTTATGGCCTTTGAAATGCTTTTTGACCAGGGCATAATTGAGAAAACCAGATAAATTTTCTTTAATGCCTCCAACCAGTTTGCGACTGTTTTATGATTCACCTGCAAATCGTCTTTGAGAGAGTTAATGCTAAGAGGTGAAGCTATTTTTTCCGGCAGTAACAGTAAAAGTTGTTCAATGCCTTTTATATCATGAATACGCGTTAAATCTCTCAAATCTTCGTTTATCAGGAGTGATTTATAATCCCTTTTCCATTTATTGGAAAAGTTTTTTTTAGCTTTGAGAAACGGCTCGGGAAAACCTCCGTAGGTCATTAATTTTTCAAAAGGTTCCTTAAATACCTTCTCCGTCATTTTATAAACAGTACGAAGAAAATTATGTTTGTCCGGCTGGACTAAAATGATGTCATCATTCAATACGAAATCAAAATTCGTTGAAGCCTCGGTCAAGCCGAGGGGAAGAAGCCGGTAGGAAAAATATCGGCCCACCAAGCTGTCGCCCGATTGCCTGAAATAGTCAAGCCTGGCGCTTCCGGTAATAATAAACTGCGCCTCTTTTCCGTGTAGATCATAGAGCCCCTTTAATATATTCTTCCAGTTTTTATGCTTATGTATTTCATCAAAAGATATCAAGGGGAACTTATTCTTGGTCCTGCTCAAATGAGCTTTCAGAAAATGAGGGTTTTTGGTGTATTGTCTCCTTACATATGGATCATCCCAGTTAAAATAAAGTTCCTCGTTTCTAATTTCCCTTAGTCTGTTTTTAACCAAGGTTGTCTTCCCAACCTGCCTGGGACCAGATAAAAATATCATCTTTCCCGCATTGACTTCAGGATCAAACAAATATGTAGATTGAATTCTTTTCATCTAGGTGATTATACCCTATTGTATAAATTTGTCAAGAGTTTTTGATATGAGTATATAAAAAACTCTATATTATTTGCTTCTTTCTTTTTTCAAAGTATATGCTTTCTTTCCTTATCTTATCCTAAATTGACAAAGTTATTCTGTGTGATACAATCATATTAGCATAAACAGAGAGGACTGTAAACAAAGTTAAGCAATCCCTGCCTGCGCAGGGACGACCACTACCCCCGTATTAATGTAGTGGCAGAGTAAACTCTGCTTATACCGTTAAAAAAATTTATGAAAAAATATGAAGAATGTGCGACGAGATTAGAAAACAGAGGAGATGCGCCACCGAAAAATGCCATACCAACAAGCAAATACGGATTGGTTGTCCAAGTGTAAATACGGAATCGGCGTACACTGGACTGTTCAGACAGTCCCCAAGCGTGGGCCAGTATTGCCATTCAATCACGCGGTTGAGACGTTTGATGTTAATGCCTTCACCGAGATGATTGAAGCAATGGGGGTGAATTATCTGATTTTTACTACCACACACGCTATTCAATGGCTTCCTGGACCAAACCCAATTCTTGATAAAATTCTGCCGGGGCGTACCTGCGAAAGGGACCTCCTGATGGAAATTGCCAAAAGTTTATCGACGAGAGGTATCCGTACAATCTTTTACTACAATCATTCCTGTAATAATGCTGATGACCTTTTATGGGAGCAGGTAGTGGGGTATCATGATGAAGATAAAAATAGGCTTGTAGATAACCTTTGTAATATTATCGCCTGGATGGGCAAGCACTATGAAAAATTAATCTCAGCATGGTGGTTTGACAGTGCGTATTCTCTTGACCCAAAAGAACCACATAACACTGCCAAAGCAATGGGTGGTTTCCAGTTCCCATGGGAACGTTATACTGCTGCCGCCAAGATTGGATACCCAAAGCGGCTGGTAACCTATAATGCCGGAGTCAACCAGACATATCTTTTTACTGAACATCAAGATTACTGGGCTGGAGAGATGGTAGATTTAGAACATCCTCCAAAAGGACGTTTTGCTGAGAATGGTTTGCAGTGGCACGGATGGACATGTTTAGATGACAGAAAATGGGTCCATTCTACACCCAACACCGATCTTCCCCCACTACTCTACTCTGATGAGCGAGTCACTGCTTTTGTACGGAAATGCAATAAGTGCAAAGCACCGATGACCTTCAATATTGGAATTTATCAAGATGGGACAACATCCGCTCAGGTAATCAGACAGATGCAAACTTTAAAAAATTCCTTATAAGCTAATAGAACAAAGCCTCATAAATGAGGCAACTACATCCGTTAATATACTGTAGTTGCTCAATTTATTGAGCTAAAAGCTTTATACTTTCCTATACTTTGAAAAAAGAGAGATTATGGAAAAATTAACTAATAACAGATTTTCTCATATTCGTGGATTTAATTATCAACCCAGTTACGGTAGCCATGGTCTGGAAATCTGGGGAGAAAAGTTTAATATCTCCAAAATTGAAAAGGAACTTGGTTTGGGGAAGAAATATTTTCCAAAAATTAATACCATTAGGTTGTGGCTTTCACATGACGCCTTTTTGAAGAATCCTGAAGGATTCAGTAACAATTTTGAATCTGTTCTAAAAGTTGGCGGGAAACTTGGGTTGTCTTTTATTCCTACCCTTTTTAATGGCTGGCATAGTTACCCTGATTTTGGAGGAATATCGCCGGAGCAGATTGCTTATTGGGGTAAGGAGAATAGATTTTCACTAGTTTTCTTACCATATCTAGAGAAAATTGTGGGTGAGCATGTAAATGATGGTCGTATCCTTATGTGGGACTTATGTAACGAACCTTTTAACAGTACCTGGTCTTCTGAAGCGAAAGATGCAGTCTTTAAGTGGCTCCAAAGAATTTATCAACTATCTAAAAAGTATAGTCCTAAAAATAGAATTTGCGTTGGCTCAGTTCCCAGCATGGAATCTGTTAAAATGTTAGAACCAACCTCTGGTGTGATTACTATCCATCCTTATCATGCCTGGAATGCGTGGGTTAAAGATAAAAAGGAGTTTGAAAGACTTCTGGATGACTCGGTAAGTTTTGCGAATAAAAAGGATAAACCGTTATTGGTAACTGAGACTGGCTGGGGAGCATTAGATGATAAAAAACGTTCGGAGACACTCGCCTTTGAGCTGGGTGAGTTAAAAAGGAGAGACATTGGCTTTATCGTACATCTTTTATACCATACATTAGTAGCCGACGGACACAGACCTGAATATGGCCCAATCTCGGGAGCGGGATATATGGCTTTTATAGAACTGGATGGTTCATTGAGGCCTTATCATGAGGTATTCAATGAATATTGAGATGAATAGAGAGAAAGAAATTTTTTATTTGTCAACCAACGGAGATGATTTATTTACTGGAAAGCTATCAACCACAAATAAAAACAGGACTGATGGACCATTTAAAACAATCACTAAAGTAAGAGATACGATAAGAGAGTTAAAAAAGAAAAATGGGTTAAAGAAACCAATCACGGTGATGCTCAGAAAAGGGACCTATTTCTTAGATCAGACAATTGTCTTTACGCCAGAGGATTCAGGAACAGAAGGATGTCCAATAACTTATATGGCATATCCAGGAGAAAAAGTTGTTATTAGTGGTGGAAAGAAAACAGAAGAGAAATGGAGAAAATATAATGAGAATATCTGGATGATTAACATTCCTGAAATCAAAAAAGAAAAGATATATTTCAGGCAGGTATGGATAAATGGTAAAAGAAGATTCCGGGCAAGGTGTCAATTAGCACCCTAACTGCACCACCCATTTGCACCTGATAGGGCACCACTTTTATCTTTGATAGCACTCCTGAAATAGTTTTGATAGACCCCTTAAAAATCCTTTCTTTTGATGTCAGTTTTCTAAAGGATATAAAAATATTATTCATAGTGTTGTGGATACTTGTGGGTAACTCTGAAAGAGTTATCCAAGTAATTGTGAATAAGTCGGTAGACTTATTCAAGCGATTGTGGAAAACCTGTGGGGAGTGTCCACTCTCCATCAGGTTTTCCATATGAGCGTCAATTACGTCAGTATCCACAACAAACATTACCTCCTCTTTCTCCTTTGGCTATCCTTAGTTCTATAACTGGGTCCTGTTATCTCTATTCTATGGACTCTGAATGATAATCTATCTAGTGTTGAGCTTGCAAGTAGAGCATCACTGAAGACTTGAGGCCATTCCTCTTCTGAGCGATTACTGGTAATTATTGTTGAACTCTTCTCACACCTTTCATTTATCACATCATAGAAGTCTTCAGGTCCAGATCCATTGAATGGCTTTAGTGCAAACTCATCAAGGACAAGTAATGGGGGCTGGGTATATTTCCTCATTCTTCTGGAAATTGTCCCATCAGCCCTTCCGCCATTGATATCTCCCAGCATCTTGGCAACTGTGGTAAATGTAGTATCAATTTCTCTCCTGCACGCCTCATTTGAGAGAGCATGAGCCAGGTGCGTTTTTCCAACGCCCGATTGTCCCAAAAACCAGATATTTTCCTTCTTCTCTATGAAATGGCATGTTGCCAGATCATAGATCTCTTTCTTATTGATCGTTGGATTAAAGGAGAAATCAAAGATCTCAAGGGTCTTTGTTGGATCGAAGGATGCTCTTCTTAATCTTGCTGCAAGTCTTGCCTGATTTCTTCTCTCTATCTCATCCTGGATGAGAAGTGTAAGAAACTCTATGTAGGAGACCTTTCGCTCAATAGCCTCTTTATTCCTTAACTCAAGGGTCTCCATTATCCCGCTTAACCTTAAACCTTTAAGTAATGGAATTAATTGATGCATCACCCTGCCCCTCCTATCCATGACCTTACAAACCTTCCCGGAGAAGATGGGATTGATACTGCCCTCTCCGGTAGGTTCTCTTTATCAAGTCCTTTCTCCAGGATTGTTTTCACCGCGCCATAGCGAAGTTCATTGTAGAAAAGAGCTTTCTCGCAGGCATTCTCAAGTCTTCTTGGTCCATACTTATGAGCAAGCCTTAATACTCCTTGTGCTGTCCTTAACCGGTTCAATGGTTTATCCGAGAGTAAAGTTTCGATGAATGAACCTGTATTTTCCCCAATCTGCTTTGCCCTCTCCCTGCACCAGGATGGCGCCTGCATGATGTAGGCTACTTTCTCTGGTGGTAAGTGATCCTGAAGTGTAACCCTTTCTCCCTTCCTTTCTGCCCTCAGATGCATTGCCACCTGTTTGTGCTCAAAAAAGAGCCTTACCTCTTTTGCCGTTGCTCTTACCCACAACTTTTCTCCGATAAGCCTGTGGGGTGCTGAGTAGTAACTGCCATCAAAGACTATATGGCAATCAGGATGAAGTTTACATTCCTTCCAGGTGCAAATCTCAAAGGGTTCTTCCGGTAGAGGAAGTAAAGCTTCTTTTTCTACCTCATCAAATACCTCAAGGGGAACTCTCTTTGTTGTCCCGTGTATTCTTTTGCCTTTCTCCATGCACCAAAGCAATAGTTTCTCATTTGCTTCGTCGATGTCAATAAAGTTTCTCCCGGGCAGGAAGTTATTCTTGAGATACTTAATCCCTCCAGCTTCTACCTTCCCTTTATGCCGGGGAGTTCGGACCTTGCAGGGCGAGATGAGAAATCCATAGTGCTCTGCAAGTTCTAAGTATGTTCTTTTGTCACATGGGGCTCATATAAAGCCGCTTTTACAATGGCTGCTTTGAGATTATCTAAAACTATCTCCCCGGGAACACCTCCAAAGAACTCAAATGCCTCCCGGTGAAGGTTCAGCCATGTCTCCACCTTCTGGTCAAAAACAAACTTCCCAAATTGATGTCTGCTACAGCTTAATGTCATCATAAAGCCCCAGGCACGACGCAGTCTCTTTATCAGTGGATCGAACATCTTCCCGGCATAACCAAAATCTACCTGTGCCTGCTTACCAGGAGCTGTCTCCATCCTTATAAAAGCCTCTGGTTCCTTCTCCTCCAACCTTCTGATGAATCGTATTATTGACCAATAGCTTCCATCAAAATCATGATTTTCCCTTAACCTCTCAAATATCACCTGACCAGTACAGCCATATTCTCTGATCATCTTTTCTATTAATTCTCGATATGGCTCTGCCTTGGATACCATTACCTTTGCCGGGACAATAAGATCTTCTTCCTTCAAGAGCTTATCGACTGCCTCTAATTCCGGTAATGTGCTTATCAATAATCCTTTCTCCGATGCCCATTTCCTGTATCTTGCAACCGTCCTTCTATCTTCTCGCCTGTGCGAGAGGCTATCTGCCTGTTACTTTCCCCTATCCTCAATTGCCTGAGAACTTCTCGGACATCTACCACTTCCAATCTCCTTCCAGCCATGGTATCTTCCTCCTTTCAGTCCCGGGTTTAATATGGGATCTGAAAGTATCATATACCATGGCTGGAAGGAGATTGGA
>Ga0210014_1003344_pt1 | contig 10678 bp, 7 predicted proteins | sample CryGeymeta201519_FD_183983 | JGI IMG/M metagenome (GOLD analysis project Ga0210014, IMG submission 183983) | Groundwater microbial communities from Crystal Geyser aquifers in Utah, USA - Crystal Geyser metaG 2015-19 (SPAdes) (version 2) | ecosystem: Environmental > Aquatic > Deep subsurface >...
ATTCTGGCCAGCTTTGTGATGGCAAACAACGCGGGGTTCAATGACTACCTCTATTCGCCCAGACTTCGCATCTTCCTCAACTGGTTCAGTAAAATCTCCACCCCGCCCGATTCTCGCGTCAAAGGCTGGCGGCACCTTCCACCCGTCGGGAACACCTATCTCCAGGAACCGACCGGGGAATTTGGCATCGTCGCCTATCTCTTCAGAGACAAAGACCCCGAATTCTCCGCGCAGATGCAGTGGATGCACCAGCAGCATGGGAGTTTTTCGTATCCGGGCATTGGCGGCGGATACCCCGGTTTCGCAGGCTACCGCGCGATGATGGTCGACCCGAAGCTCCCGTCGAAGCCGCCGGCATGGAAGAGCGAACTGTTTCCGCAGACGGGAGCGATCTTGCGTAATATCTTCCCCTCCGACCGGGAGACGACACTGCACATAATCCACGGTCAGAACCACGCTCATTATGACGACGACTCGGGTAGCGTCACCATTTGGGGCAAGGGACGCATCCTCGCCGACGACTTCGGCTACTATGTCCCCGACCGCGCCGACCACAGCATGATCGAGTCGCCTGTCGCCACCGGGATCATGCAGATGAAAGATTTCAAGACGTCGGAACGGCTGGACTACGTTCGCGGCATCCAATCCGGATGGACGCGACAGATTGCGTTTGTGAAGGACACCGACCCACTCGGCCCCAACTACTTCGTGATCGCCGACAGCTTCCAGGCCCCCGCGCTCGCCAAGTGGCGGTTGTTCTTTGCCGCGCAGAATGTGACAACCGATTCTCAAGGAGCGTTCGTTGAGGGACGTGAAGACGTAGATGCCGACGTCTTCTTCGCCGCGCCAGTGAATCCTTCACTGACGACAGTTCCGACAACGCGTACCGCCAATTATGGTCTCGACCCCAACGGCCGCCCCGGCAAGCTTGACTCGACACAGATCGGGCTGACCGCAACCCTTGAGCGTGAAAAACTGCTCAATGTCGTTGTCTACCCGCGGCTGAAAACGGAACCCGCTCCCACCTTCGCATCTCTTGCCGATGGACGCGGGGTACAGATCAAACATCTCGCCGGAGTCGATTACGCGTTTCTCAGTCCGACTCCCATCAAGTTCAAACAGGATGACGTGGAGTTTGAGGGCACGGTCGGAGCCATTCAGATTCGCAACGGAAAGCCGATTCTGTCCCTCGGCGCGGCCGGACGCATCGCCGCGGCCGGCAAGGTGTTGCAGGAAGGCAGCGTCAGCGCCGTCGGTCCCGTCAACCTGTTGGAGGGTGGGGACTTCGAGTCCGGTAAGCAATCCCTCCTAACGGAAGACACCAACCAATACAACTGCACAGCGAAGATCTACGAAGGGAATCCCGCGAAGAACGACCCGAACCACAAAGGCAAGTATTGCGCGGTGCTGCACCTGCGTTGGAAGAGCGGCATGACCTGGCCGCCGAGGGCGATCTTCATCGACCCCACGAAGCGCTACCGCTTCAGCTTCAGATACTACACCACCACCAACATGGCGACTCAGTACGGCGGCTACGGAAACGACAGTAAAGGCCAAGCGAAAGATGACATGGGGCGCGTTTGGGAATGGGCCGTTGTCATCAAAGGGCCGACCGAAAAGTGGGAGACAACGGAGACCACGCTCGGCCCCGCCGGTTCGGGCGCGCGGTGGACCTGGCTCCCAGGTCTCCTCTCCACCGGTTTGGTTTTGCGCATCAGCGGCGATGAGAACCTGACGATGTATGTGGACGACTTCGTGTTTGAGGAAGTGGATGAGTGAGCGACAACTGTCGAAGGCTGCTCTACCTACTGGTATTTTTATTCCTCTCTTTGCAGGAGGCACCTATGGCTCAGACGGAGATACTGGATTGGGTGAGAGCGACTGAGCACGCGGCGTGGGCGCCGCGCGATTCGTGCGGCGAGGTCACTTACGGCGGGAAGATGTGGCTCTTGGGAGGTTGGTTCAGCTCACACATCATCGGCCCGCGTGACGTGTGGAGTTCCGCGGACGGAATGACCTGGACCGAGGTAGTGCATGAGGCCGGATGGCAACACGGCGACCTGCCGACCACCCTCGTCCACAAGGGGAAGATGTGGTTCATGGGCGGCTGGTACGCCGGACGCCTGCCGGAAGCCTCGGCCAGCAACCAAGTCTGGTCCTCCACCGATGGCGCGCTGTGGAACTGCGTGACGGACAATGCTGGTTGGAGTCCGCGGCTCGGCGCGGCGGGAGTGGTGCTCAAAGACAAGATGTGGATTCTCGGAGGCGTGGAGCGGTACTTCGACGGTGAACCGCGTCACCTGCGGAATGATGTCTGGTGTTCAGACGACGGAGCAACGTGGACTTTAACCACCGACAAGGCGCCCTGGTCTCCCCGCGCCTACCACTGCGCTCTGGCTTTCCAGGACAAGATATGGGTGTTTGGCGGTGGCAATTACCTGCCGGGATATCTGGGAAACAACGATGTCTGAAACTCCGCCGACGGCATGCACTGGACGAAGGTTGCCGACCACGCGCCGTGGGCTGAGCGTATCTGGTTCTCCTCCGTTGTTTACAAAGGTTGTCTATGGATTCTCGGCGGCTGGTCGAACAACCCATCGAAGAACTGGCACGATGTCTGGTACACCGCCGACGGAGTGACTTGGAAAGAACTGAAGACACCGACCATCTGGTCCGAGCGGCACGAGCACTCGACATACGTACATGATGACAATATCTGGGTCGTCGGCGGCAACGAGTGGCCGTTGGTCAACGATGTCTGGCGCCTCAGACTCCCGGAGACTTGGCGACCGTGATAGCCGGAAGTTGGTTTAGGTTGGAGGTGGAGGCGATCCATTTTTATATGCTGAAATTTGCCAAACTACAGTTGTCCGGAGTTCATTGCATAGGCAGTATCAACGGAGAGGGAGAGTCAATATGAAATCAAACCACCTGCCACGTGCGGCCCGAATGATATGCAGCGCCGCGGCCGCGCTCTTGTTGCCATCGATCTGCGCGGCAGACGGAATTAGGGAGAAGCCCATCATGCAAATCACGATTAAGATTGATTTCGGCGACGACCGTGGCCAGAATTACGGGACGCTGTTCGAGGCGCGCAACACTGCCGGTGAGGTGGTTTTTGGCGCAGGATTCGCGGGGCTGTACAACACACGGTTCCGCATGGATCGACACACTCTTCAGTTCTTTGTACGCGGCGCAGCGGACAGCGACGCGACATTCGAATCACTCCCGCCAGCGTCGGACGACGGCGGCAACTACCTGTTCGACCTCGACGGTCGCGTGTATCAGTTCAGCCATCACAATGATCAGATCGCTCGATGGTGGGACGACGGCGCGAAGGCGTGGCAGGTGGACGAGAGTTTTGGGCAGCGCGAGACCGGCAGTGGTGAAGGCAAAATGCGAGTCGCCGGGAAGGCGCTCCAGTTCAGAAGCGGGGAGGCTTGGTACGACGGCATCAAGGTCCTCAGCAAGCCCGAAGTTGGCTACTATCACCACTTCTACTACGCTCTGGGCACCTCGTCTTTTTCCACAACAACCGCGGTGGCAATCCCGCCTTCAGCCGGCTGTACGCCGTGCCCTGGACGCCAGGCAGCAATCCCGTTGACCTGAGCAAGGCCGTTATCCTTGATGTGAAGTACCCCGGAGAAACACCGTTCGCTATCGGCCAGTTGGGCGACGAAATCATCGACTCATCCAATATGGGAGGAGTATACGCCTTCAACGGAGCGCAATGGCGCGTTCTCAATGAGCCGAATGACAAGGTCAGCTACCAGGTCTACTCCATGCTCAACTGGTACGATAGACTGCTGATGGCACAATACCCGACCGGGAACCTGTTCGAGTACGACGGTAAGGAGATACGTCACCTGAAAGACTGGCCGCCGGTAATGCCGGGGGTCGCGACTTACTCACGCGAGGCGCAGACCACGTGTATCTACGGTGGCGACCTGTACGTTGGCGTGTGGCCCTGGGCCGAGGTATGGCGGTACGACGCACACAAGAGTCAATGGAGCTTCGTCCGGCGCATGTTCCAACGACCACCGATCACCGATAAGGTGGGACACCCGTGGGAGGCAGAAATTGTCGACTACTGTAAGTCCCACGATGAGAAGATCGTTTTCAACAACTGGGGTCAACGCGTCTCCGGCCTGAATCCGATGGGAGATGCACTCTATGTTGGCGTGAGCGCCAAGGGTTGTTTCGCCCGCGACGCGCGCCTCGAGTTCTTGCGTGACGACAATGTATGGAACGAATACCGGGCCGTCCACCGGATGCGGAAGCCGGGGATCGCCACTGCTCCCATTCAGTGGACGGGCAAGCCGATGACTTTGCAGTTCACCGTGACCAACGACCGCCTGTCCGTTGCGCAGGATGGCCGCAAACTGGTGTCAGCGCCCATTACCGCCGCGTTGGCGGCAAGGACCAAAGACGCGAAAGTTGAGTGGGGCATGGGAATGTTCGGGCCGCTGCGGGGGAAGATCGTTTCGAAGAGCAATAGTCCTCTTTGATTGACCACCTCCCGATCTGGTCTGAACGCAGGCAGGAGGGAACGGGTGCCGCCCAATGGATGACTGGCCAGTGTCACCCGAATCACGCGGGACACCGCGTGCTGGTCTCTGCCGTGCTGTCGGTGTTGGGCAAGCTGATTGATAGCGATGGTTCTGCTGGCGTATCTTTCTACGACGGTCAACGCTCTCGATATCGTTCGCAACGGTGAATCGAGGGCGGGGTGCATCTCCTATCCTCCGCCGCATCGCTCACGCGACCGCTGGCGCAGGAAGTTCATACCTTCCCGTCGCGTTTTCGAGCGGATGCGCCCCGATATCTCCTCCCCATGCGTGAGGAACACCTCTTTAGGCATGAGTCTGCGTATGTCACGGTAGGGCGCGTAGTCGATCAGGCGCGCCATTGAACATCAAGCCACTTCCTTAAGAACTCGTCCAACAATAATTCCGCGTCGAGTTCAGCCGAACACCTCGGAGCGACGGCGATGCTTGCTACTATACTCCTGGGTCGCTTTACGGCTCGGATGGATCGGGGCAGGCTGCATTCGGCGTCGGAAAAACCGATTGCGCACGTGGGCGGCGACGAGCAGTCGCCGACATCATAGCGGCGGTAGTAAAGCGCGTCTATCTCGACCGGACACGATTTGCGCTCCGGTTCCCTTTTGTGTCTATTATCAAACTATTGCCCTCCGCAGATCGTCTGACCCTTTTGACGGAGTTGAGCAATATTGATACCATCTATGCAGCGTCGTCACGCTCTGCCCTACGCCAGGAGGTTAGTATTGTTGTTGCCGGTCAAACACACTGCGATTGCATGTTTGTGCGCATGGGGGCTACTCACCCCACGCGCGGAGGCCGCCGCCCCATGGCATTGTCGTGTTGGTGTCGGTGGCGCGTTCGCCTCCGGGTTCGTCGGTATCCTGGCGCGCCACGGAATCCCCTACGAAATGGTCCTGGATCAGCAATTGGTTGAGTCGGATGTCCTTCGCAGGTACGATCTTCTCTTCATCAGCGGAGTCATGCACCCCGACGTCACGAAAGTGGCGGAGACACTGGATGAGTATGTTAAACAGGGAGGATGTCTGGTCTTCGACATCGGCCGTCCCGGCGCTGGCCTGGTCAGGGGCATGCGAGGTGACTCGGACGCGCTCGTGATCCGGTTTGTGAATGCTTCCCGGTTCCAGCAGCCCAGTATTGTGTCGGTGAAGTTCAGTGGCGATTTCCTGACGCCGGAAGTGAAGCAGGGAACTGTGTTCGACCAGATGCTCTCCATGAACAGCATCGCCACCTCCTTTCCCGGAACGCAGGTGTGGGCGGTCTACTCCAGCGTCCAGCCGACGCGTCAGGCTCAGAACCAGCGAGTCAACATTCCGCCACCCAACGTCGGTGACGCGGCGCTGGTGATGATCCCCCACGGCAAAGGTCGGTACCTGATCTGGGGGCCATCCATGGGAATGACCGTCGCGTTGGGTTCGACACAGGTCGATGCTCTCATCCTTGGGCTCGCGCGTGCCCTTACGGATGGTCGAGCTGCTCCGCAGTTGTTGAGCGAGGGCGTGGCGCTCTCTCGGAAGCAGACCAAACGCAGCCTGCAGATGCAGACCGAGGAGGAAGAGGAATTTCGAGTGTCGCCCCCTCCCACTCCCACGCGCGCGGATGCATCGGGTAAGCGAACCACTCTTCCGGCGGATGTCGGGGAGCTTGCCAGCGACGACGATCTCGAGTTCGACGTGTCGGGCAACTTCTCCCCATCGGCCGGCGCCGCGTCAATCCGTCTGAACTACTGGAACTCCGCCAATTACTTGTCTGCGGAGTTCAACCAGATGACGGCTCAGCTCGTATTAGTGCGTAACGGTCGGCGATCCGTCATCGGCAGCGTACCGCTTCCCACCTCGCCGACTCCTGTCCCCTTCGTCCTGCAGGAGCGCGCCGACGCGGTGCGGCTGTACATCACCGGCCGGGACCGCATTGTTTATTCTGCGTCCTCCCTCTGGAAGGGACGCGTGGGGGCCAAAGGGACCTCACTGCAGAATGTGCGCTACCAGCCCGCGGAACCGGTTTACTTCTCCGACGATTTCATGCGCTCACAGGATGAGATCGGCGCGTGGGAGCAGAAATCTGGACAATGGAAGCTGACGCCGGTGCAGAACCCGGACATGGGCGCAAACCCATTCGCTTTTCACGTGGATGCCAAACCCGAAGCGCTTGCGCTGAGCGGTAGAGCGCATTGGGACATGTACCGCTACCGTGTCTCCGCTCGCCCAGATGCAGCTACCGGCCAATTGGGATTGATTGCCTACGGCCAAGGCACGGACAGCGGTCTACTGTTCCGGCTGCGCGTTGCTCCTGAGGCACAGAAGACTGAGGACGGCTTTGAGATCGTTCGCATCCTTCAGGGGAAGGAGACGGTGCTTGCCGCCGCGCCCGGCGCCCTGCACCAGGGACAAACTTATGAGTTGGCAATCAAGGTCTACGACAAGTGGATTGGGGGGTTTGTGGATGGAGAGAAAATCCTCACCGGGATGGATGCGTCGCTGCCCGGAGGGAAGATCGGTCTATGGGCCAGGAACACTTCCGTGAAGTTCGACGACGTGCTCGTGGAACCCTCCAACCTGCGCGAGGGCCGCGGCGCGGTCTTCGGCGGCGACCTGCCCAGTTACGCCGGCGTCGTGGACCAGGATACTTGGGCGGGACCAGCTATGCAGTGGAACGCCGATCCCAACCACCGCGGGTTTTTCTGGAACAACGCGCCCTTGTGGGGGGACGTGGGTGTTCGTCTACGGACGGAGGCGTTGAGCGTGGACGGCGGGCGAGCGGCCGTCCTCATTCACGCGGAATCGGGCAACCCCGACACCGGATACACCTTCGTCGCAATCGCGGAAGGCGCGCGTCTCTCGATGGAGATACTTCGGAACGGGAAAAGCGTTTCTCATGCACAACTTGCGCGGTCGAATGCCGAAACTGAGGCGCTTTCCATCCGACGCGCGGGTAACCTCGTCTATGCGCGTCTCAACAACCGCACCGTGCTCACTTACAGAGATCCGGCTCCACTGCCCGCCTCGGGCAGCATCGCGTTCCAAACAACGGGGGCGCTGCCGAGAATTGCCGACGTGGCCTACTGGAGCGCCAACGTCGCGAACTACACCTTTGAGCGCGCCCCCACCGATTGGTGGATTGGCGGAGGCGAGTGGGACGTGACCAACCGATGGTCTTGCACGCCCGACTGGTCATGGTTCGGCGGCACCTGTCCGCAGACTCAACCGGGAGTGTATTCCGGAAAGGCGACGATCTGGCACAAGCGCCCCCTGGAAGGTGACGTGGCTCTCGATTACTTCGCCGGCCCCAAGATGCTGCCGATGCCCACGCCGGCGGGGCAACGTCAGCGCGCCCAGGAAAAGATGCAGGACTTCAATGCAACCCTCTGCGGAGACGGGAAAGACCCTCTCAGCGGGTACGCATTCGTTATTGGTCCCGGAAGCGCGAACCGCGCCGAGATAAGGCGCAACGGTCAGGTCGTGGCAAAGAACGACGCGTTTCTCATGCCGCGCATGGGACACAACCGGTGGGTCAACATCCGTGTGCAGAAAGTGGGCTCGCAGCTCTCTCTCTACTTCGACACCCAACTCCTGCTCCGCTACGACGACCCTCAGCCACTCCCCGATGGCTACGCCGCGCTGTGGACGGACAATAACGGCATGATTATCCCCAAGGCCACCCTCTACTTCCAGACCCGCGGTGCCCCGTTGCTGTCGCTGAGGAGTTCCTGACCACCATCCAGGCCGCCCGGGAGGCGAACTCCACCGAGTCGAGCATCCCGCAGACAGTGAGCAAAGGTATCGTTCATGGGTTCAATCTCAATTTTCCATACAAGAGAGGGGACAAATGTCATCACAACCTGAATACAACACCGTCCCGACAGACCTTGGCATCCTTCGCGAGCTTGCGGAGCGCAAGATGGATATTGCCAACGACCCGGTGAATCGGGAACGGAAGAGGAGCTGGTTGGAGTTGCACAGCGGCTCGGTGGTGCGACCGATGGTGCTGGCCGAGTGGGGTGGTGTTCTGGACAAGGCGCGACCCTATTCTCCGGCGCTGCAGTGCCGGGAGGAGTGGGCGCGGGAGATCGAGAACGCTCTCCGTACGGAGATATGGGTCTTTGACGAGTTACAGGACGACCACGTGGTCGAACCGTATCACAACGTTCGCTGGTTCGTGGACACGACCTATTACGGAGTCGAAGCCGAATATGAGCAGGTGGAGGGCGACCATCTCACTGCAAAACGCTGGAAATCACCCATCAAGAATATTGCCGAAGATTTTCACCTGCTCAAGCCCAGAACGTACACGGTCGACCGGGAGAAAACGTTGGGCTGGAAGGCGCACCTGGAGCAGGTATTCGACGGCATCCTGCCGGTGCGGATTCGAGGTGGCTATTGGTGGACGATGGGGATGACAATTCAGGTTGCTTATCTGATTGGTCTGGAAGAGCTGATGTTGTACATGTTTGACGACCCCGAGGGACTGCACCGGGTGATGCGATTCTTGTGCGACGACCATATTGCCTTTGCCGATTGGCTGGAGAAGGAAGGTCTGCTGTGCCTCAACAATGAGAATGACTACGTGGGTTCCGGGAGCATTGGCTACACGCAGGAGCTTTCACTGACGCAGGGAAGCGAGATGGTTGCCGCCCAGATGAAGGATACGTGGGTACTGCTGGAGAGCCAGGAAACCGTGGGCGTTGGGCCGCGGCAGTTTGAGGAGTTCATTTTCCCTTACCAGCAGGAGATAGCGGACCGCTTCGGACTCGTGTATTATGGTTGTTGCGAACCGCTGCATCACCGGTGGGAGGTGCTTCGGAAGATGCCGAATCTTCGCGTGGCATCCGTCTCTCCCCTGTGCAACCAGGAGATCATGGGCGAAGCGCTTGGGAATGACTACGTCTTCTCCCGCAAGCCGAACCCCACCTTGATCAGCACGGATGACTTCAACGAAGAACTTATCCGCAAAGACATTCGCGTAACTCTCGACATCGCCAGGCGCAGAGATTGTCGGCTGGAACTGATTATGAAGGATGTTCACACACTCCGCGAAGAGCCCCACCGCCTGGCGCGGTGGGTGCAGTGGACGCGGGAGGAAATTGAGAGAGGTTGGGGGTGAGGTGTGTTGATTCAGCCCTATGATCCCCGCAACATTCGCACCGGCTACGAAATCCCCTCCGAGGGTTACTGCGACCAGCCGTATGTTGTGGTCAATGATGATGGCAGTTGGACGTGCGTCATGACTACCGGGCCGGGGCACGAGGGCGCGGCGGGACAGCATGTCGTTACCACTCGAAGTGAAGATCAGGGAAAGACATGGTCAACACCGGTCGACGTGGAACCGAGCGACGGGCCGGAGGCATCGTACGCGGTATTGTTGAGGATACCCTCCGGACGCCTGTTCTGTTTCTACAACCACAACACAGACAATGTCCGCGAGGTGATTGCCGACGATCCTCCCTTCACCGGCGGCAAGTGTAGGCGTGTGGATTCGCTGGGATATCACGTCTTCAGATACAGTGATGACTGCGGGCGGAGCTGGTCGGCCAAACGATTTGCCCTTCCCATCCGGCAAATGGACATCGACCGGAAGAACCCTTTCGGGGGAAATATCCAGTTCTTTTGGAACGTCGGCAAGCCGTTCGTCCACGAAGGCGCGGCCTACATTTCAGTCCACAAGGTGGGCGGCTTCGGCGAGGGTTTCTTCACGCGGTCGGAAGGTGTGCTGCTTCGCAGCGACAATCTCCTGACCGAAACGGATCCGGAGAAGGTCCACTGGGAGACGCTCCCGGAAGGCGATTTTGGGTTGCGTACCCCGCCCGGCGGTGGCCCCATAGCGGAGGAGCAGAGCTACGCGGCGCTGAGCGATGGATCGTTTTTCAGCGTGTACCGCACCATCGACGGTCATCCCGCGTATGCGTATAGCCGTGACGCAGGTCGCACCTGGTCGGAGCCGCGGTACATGCAATACGCCGATGGACGGTTGATGAAGCATCCCCGCGCCGCTAACTTCGTGTGGAAGTGCTCGAACGGGAAGCACCTCTATTGGTTCCACAACCATGGCGGCAACGGGTACGAAGATCGCAACCCCGCGTGGTTGTGCGGCGGCGTGGAGACCGATTCGCCGGAGGGGAA
>Ga0210014_1003370_pt1 | contig 10634 bp, 13 predicted proteins | sample CryGeymeta201519_FD_183983 | JGI IMG/M metagenome (GOLD analysis project Ga0210014, IMG submission 183983) | Groundwater microbial communities from Crystal Geyser aquifers in Utah, USA - Crystal Geyser metaG 2015-19 (SPAdes) (version 2) | ecosystem: Environmental > Aquatic > Deep subsurface >...
GCTGAAGCGATCCGGCGTCCTTTTGTGGGGGAACTTCCAAAACGATGCACTAGTTTACCGGATGTGGCTCACGGTGTCAAGTGTGTCTGAGAGTCAGCCGCGACGCGGGGGTAGTAGATGGGACCCCAGTCGATGGAAACCGGCGCGCCGAGGGCGTAGATTACGAGGCTACCCTGATCATTATGCCGGTGGTCGGTGAGGGTGTCGCCGTTGACGAAGAAGACCGCGGTCTCGTTGGGCGTCTCTCAGCCGTGGCGCAGGACCGAGTGCCACCCCTTGAATTGAGCGTCACCGAGGTTGGGCGATGTGGCGAGGAGGGCTGGGTCGATCTTCGTAACTATTCATCTGATGGCACGCTAACTTCGTTTGCCAACCTTCCTCCGCAAACTGCGGACTCACAGAGTCCGACATGTCCGCTATTGTGTAGGAAAGTAGCGTCGAAGTTGCGCACGAAGTTGGCGTAGCAATGGCTTCGCGTGCTGCGGACTCACAGAGTCCGAACTGAAGGAAACAGAGCGCCCTATAGGGAAAGTAGGTAAATAGTTACGAATCGCATGTTGGCGGCGTAGTACTGGGTGGGCATCAGACGCTGGAACGACAGCCGAATCGAAGCCACGCGTTGCTCTCCCTCGGGGCGAGTATCCACCGCAACGCCACTGAGTCCCGGCGTGCTCAGGCGAGACGCGCGCCCGGCGTCCAGCACCTTACGGGATTTCGGCCACATCTCGCCAGTATTGATGTCGCGGTAGGAGTAGAGTTCCCCCTTCCGGGTGGTGTATGTCAGCTTGACTCGGACTACCGGCGGGCCGCTCTCCAGCAACTCGACTTTGTCCAGCCTCTCAACGGCGCAACTCGACGGCTTGCTCGGATCTTTGGGTGGATCGAAGTAGTTCGGCCCTGTGCCGGTCCAGGTCCCGTCGCGGTAACGAATTCCCTGGATGGGTGCGAGCACGCCCTGCGGATCGCCGGACGACTTGGTGACGCGCAGCGCGACAAGGCTGTTCGCCAGTTCGTACAGGTTGCCGACGGTCGTCAGCTTGACAGCTTCGTTTCTTGGCGCCACCGGCTTGCCGATGACGAGCTTCCACGACTTCGTCGCGCCTGCGGGAAGGTCGGTCAGCACGGCAATCTGCCCGTTCGACATGAGTTAGAAGGGGGCGGGATTGCCGTCGTCACTAACAAGCACGGACGTCGTCGGGGCTGCCTGCGTTCTCGGAGGCGCGTCGAAGCAAACGATCTGGCGCGGATGAGTCACGCCGAAGCGTTCCTGCAGCATGAAGGTCTGGGGAGCATTGGTTTGCCCCGCGCCTGCGACAGGGCTTGTGAAGAGCAGACTGCCCGCGATGATGCACAGGAAAATGAGATTGTAAACCGATGATCGATCCGGGTTCAGGGAGGGATGTTCCATAGGATGCAGGCCTTTCCGGTTAAGACTGTGGATTCATGCGCGCGGTAGAATGCTATCACGGCATAAAGCGGACAGGCAACGCGAGTTTACACGATTCCACGGGCGTGCTACTGTCTGGTCGGTATGGGTGAGAGCGGAAGGAGGCACTCGATGATGAGCAGGTTTGCGGGTCTCATCTTACTGCTGATGTTGTCTATCAATGACGGGGTGACAAGGGGTGACAGCAACGCGGCCAGGCCATCCAACCCCGCAGAACGCGTCCTCACCGGCTGGGGAGGAGGCAAGGCGGATGAGGTGGTGGCGCCTGCCGCGGCGGTGGGGTTCTCGGAACTGGTGGTGCATCACGAAGACGCGGCGAGTTTCACACGGTTCATCGAGTTGGGCAAACAACACGGCATCGGCATCTACGCCTGGATGTTCCTGGGCGACCTCCCTGCGTGGAAGAAAGCTCTCCCTGATGATGACCCTCCGTGGCAGGTGATGAACTCCGAGGAACAGGAAGCCCTCCAGCGCATCAAGGCAGACAAGACTCCCGGCAAGTCCAGTTACCAGTTTGGTGGAGAACCGGTCAACGAACTGGAGGTGCTGGAGACGCCGTTGCTGTGCTTCCACGATCAGCGCGTCACGGAGGCGTTCAAGAAGCAGTTTGACGAGATGTTGGCCTTCCCCGGCATCCGCGGGATTGCCTTCGACTACATCGGCTACCAGAACTATCGCTGCTGCTTCTGCCCCACATCACAGAAGCAATTGGCCGACTACCGGAAGAAACATCCTAAGCTGTCCGCGCAGAAGGCGTTGCAGCGGTTCTCACTGGAAACGCTGGTGGACTTCAACAACCGCCTGGCGGCTTACATCTATTCCGTGAAGCCGGATGCGAAAGTGATCGCCCATGTTTATCCCGTCTACCTCCCTGAACTGCTGTACGGCAACCGGCTCGATCTGGACGTCTGCGCACAGACGGCGGCGTGGTTCTTTGAGCCGTTCTGGAGTCTGGAGAAGATCAGGACCTATTCCCGCATCATTGCGAAGAAGGCCAACCGCTACCATTCACGCCCCCGCGGCGCGGCCTTGGTCGGTTACTACAACTCGCCTGACAAATACTCACTGAAGTCAAAGGAGCGATTAGCGGCAGAACTGCAAGCCATTCTTGACGGAGGATGCTCGCGCGTCCACGTGTGTTCCTTCAACGCCGTGCTTGGCAACCCTGAGGCCGCCGAGGCGTTCCGCAATTTCTTCGGGAAACGGACGCGCGGCGAGTGATGGCGAGATCACGCCGCTTTCTGCTTGAGGGAGTAAAGCTCCTCGGCATACGTGGTAATGTGTGAGCCGTCTGAGAATTCAACGCTGGCGCGCGACCCATCACCGTCGATTCGTATGGCAGTGAAGCGGATCGTCGCAGGAGAAGCAGCGGTGACTTGGAGTTGTTCAGGTCTTACTGCTTCCAGCAACCCCTTTGTGGTCCCACCTTCGTCCACAATCTCAATGTCGTAGGCCTCACACGGGGTAGTGTAGACTTCGACCACCGCTCCTTTCTGTCCCTGTCGGAATGACGCGACTGGCTGGGTCAGCACGATGGTATCGTATCGTTTTGCCTTTGTCATATCCATCACCACCACTAAACGATGTACATCGTCACCAGGCGCGGTGCATCTGCGAATGCTCCGTCCGCCAAACGGTCATATTGCCAGATGGTTTTCACCGGGACCGTTCGTCCGTTTGGCCCGGTAATGTCAATCACAACTTCACACTTCCTGCCGAAGTCCGTCTCGCTGATTGATGCCGCTTCGTGCATCGGAAGCCCGATCAGAATCTCTCGTTTTAGCCGCTCCCAATTTGACAGATCGAACCCCAGTGAGCGCGCAAACACTTGTGCCTTGTGTTGCCCGCGTTCGTTGTTCGGATTGAGAGCATAGTCCACCAACTTGCTGTCCTCAATCACCGCCGGCTCATAGTTGGGCAACTGGTTCATCATATTGGCTACACCATTCTACCTCAACTTGTGGAGAGACATCCACTGTGACATGGGCATAGCCGAGAGTTATTCCTCCACCTTAACCGTCGCACCCTCACCATACGTTTGTTTGGATACCTTGCCCCGGTCGAGGGTCACGACGAAACCGCCACTTCCTTCGATCAGTGTTCCCGCCACCACGAACCGTGCCCGGCCTTCTGCGTTCGACACGGAGACTTTGCCGGATCTGCAATACCGAACCGATGCAGCCATGCCGTCGAACTCCACCTTCTCGTCGTTGAATGAGAAGCGAGATGGAGAAAGAAACGCATAGTCGGTCGACACGGGCGTCTCCACCTTTACCACGTTTTCCGAAAGGCGCGCAAAAGTTGCTGGCGGTTCGCCTTCCTTCAGACGCGGATAGAGTACGACCATGTATCCCCTCCCTGGCGGCTGTTGAATGCGCAGCAGCAGTTGCGTCTCCTGCAGTTTGCCGTCGGGATGGAACTGGGGATCGAAGCCCATCAGTCTGCGGTACGGTTCCTGAGTGGGACCGTATTTGTCGGTGTTCGGCTCGAAGGTGGTTGACGTGTTGACGAAGACGTCCATATCGACGAGACACTGTCCGTCGTAGTGAAACAGGTTGCTTTCCCGTTGCATGGACTTTGCGAGGAACCAGAGATTAAGTTGCGTGGGCTCGGTGGGTGTTCCTTCGAAACCATCCCGCAAGACGAAGTAGTTGGGTCCTTTGGGATCGGCGTCTTTCAGAAACAGCATCTGTCGCTGCCACACCGTCATCGGGATCATGGACTCTGGCTTGTCCCAGAGCGCGATGGTCTTCGCCCAGTCCTCGCCTTCCTGTTTCGCCTACTGTTTCCCGCGCTCATCCAGGAGGGGATATTCCGTCGCCATGGGGAGCAACTGGTTCGTCTCCCGCACCGCGCGGAAATACTCCACCTCCGGCGTGAAGGTGACTGTCTCCACCTCGATGCGATTCCGTTCCGGCGCCTCCATTTTCATGTCAAAGGAGACGCGGTTGCGGAGCCACGGGCGGTTGTACATGGGGAAGTAGCCGTTGCCAAAGGTTAGATGGATCGGCTGCCCCTTGGCGTAAATGGAATAGGCCATGTGATCGGTCTCGGCTTCGTAGTGGCCCGAAGCATTTCCCGGCGAAAAAGTGCATGAAGGTCTCGTAAGGCGTGCCAAACCCATGCCGGAAGATGACGCCGTAGTCCTTGAACCAGCCGCTCGTCAATTCCGGTTGTTTTTCTTCAACGATGCGAATGCGCACGCCGTCCGTCGCCGGTCCCGACTTCCCCGGCAGGATGTGCGGTAGGTCGCAGAACCATTCGGCGGCACATCGGCGAAGAACCAGACATTGCACGACCTGATGGATCCGTCTTCGTGTCGCTTCACGTCACTGGTCTGCGACGGGACGGGCTTTCCACTCTCGTTCTCCACGCGGGCAACCGCAACGCCTGTCAACTGCCCTTTGGGGAAGTTGAGGGTATCATGGACCAACTCGTCCGTCCACTCAAAGCCGAGATAATCGGTGAGGGTGACGACTCTTGGTCGAAGTACACCGTCGGCACTCGATCCGCATAGTGCTGCTGCCGACAATAGCAGGACTGCAAATGCCCTGGTTCTTCTGATCATGAATCAAGCTTCCCTCTCATTGCTCGATTTCCTCAAACGCCACATCATCAAAATACACCGTCCCTCGTTCGCCGGAGAAGTGCATGTGAATCCAAGTGTAGAGTACATCGTTCGGCCATTTCAGCTTGGCGTCGGAGTTCGCCGGGCCGATGGTGGTCTCGAGGGTCTGCCATCCCTGCGTAGGGCCGTACATGGGAAATGCCCACGCCCACGTTCCCGCGCCGTCGGGCATGGTGCACTGTCCGCCCTTCGTGCTCACGGCGTAGCCGCCGAAGGTGCCAGTGATTTTCTTGTTGGTGAAGACCTTCATGCTCACCCGGTAGGTCTTGCTGGGGTCAACGTAGACGTTGCGAGGAATCCGGATAAAGGCGCGGTTAGTCTCCAGAGTCACACCCGCGCACCACTCGCCGACCTTTGTCGCGTCATTGGGTAACGGGTTCCCCTTGTGCAGCGCAACCTTGACGTTAGCAACGTCTTCGGGGAACACCGTCTGTTTACCCGATTCGAAGTCGCCGTCGGAGAAGACGTTCAGCGAAGGGGATTCCACTTTCCCCTCCTCAATCTTCCTGTCTCCCAGAGACAGTCTTCCCGCATCCCCCAACATGAGGACCGGCGTCTTCCCGCGTTGCTGAATCAATCCGGCTGTGCCCTCGAAGACAATGTTGCCTTCCTTGTAGGAGAAAGGAGTTGCACTGAGAAAGACGTGGTCAAGTCCCGCGGAGGTCTCGACCTTGACGCCCTTGCCATCAGCAATAGGCGTCGCCACCGGAGGTTTCTCCGACTTGAGTCGCGGATAGACAACCACCATGACTCCTCGCTCTCGCTCCAGCCTCGCGATAAGTCCGGTTTGAGTGGTCGCAAGCGGCCCCCAACTCATGTTCAAGAAAAGCCCGGGACCGCTCCTACGGGTTCGGTCTTCTGTTGTCAGCGCGATTCCCCGCGGCCGCGTGAAGAAAATGTCGGTGTCCACGTCTTCCTTCCCTTCCACCAGCGCGCGGTTGCCTGCGGGAGTAACCCTGCTCGCCGTCAGCCACAGCCTCCAGGTGGCGGGCGCGGGTGCGGCGAAGCTATCGGCGATGACGAAGTAGTTCGGCACCATGGAATCGGCGTCTTTGACAAACGCCACCTGCCGCGTCCATCCCTCATTGACTCCGCAGACATAGTTGAATTGGGGAGTAGGTTTGAACGTCTTCCCCTGCATCACACCGTTGCCACCGATGGGCGTCTCCGGCATGTTGTGGTCGTCCTGTGGCGCGTAACCGTAGTAGCCAAAGTCGTCGGCGATGATTCGTCCCTTCCCCCAATCGTCACGCTGCCGGAATCGTTGTCGTAGTGGGCGTGGTTGTTTCCGACGATGAGATGCAGTTGCGTCTCGCGGTCGCCGCGGAAGCCGGTGCGCAGCATCACTCCGGTCTCCGGGAATAACTCACTCCCGTACGCGGGCGCCTTCTCCGGGATGTCCGGATCGAGCAGCATGGTGCGGTAACCTGCGAGGGTAGCGAAGAATCCCCCGATGCCGGGCTGGGGGTAGGAGCCTTGCTGTCGCCACATCCATTGCATGTTGGATGCGAATTCCGGGTCCTTGTCCTTCCAGAGGTAAGCGACATGAGCGAACTCCGAGCTTGGCTCAAACATGTAGGAGTTGCCAATGGCCGGACGATGGCGAATGCCGTTGATACGCGCATCGGGAGGAGTGGAAATCTTCGCCATCCACTCGATCACCTTCTTCATCTTGGGATCGAACAGGTAGTCGTTGAACCCGGCATTGTGCGCCATGAGGAAGCATCCGAGCATGGAATCGAAAGAGACCATCGCATAATGCGGCGCTTCCAGCCAACCGCCGTTTGCGTCGGACCAGGTGTCCAGTTGCACTTCTTTCAGTTCCTTCATGCCGCGAGCGACCCATTCCTTCGCCTTCGGGTGCGTCGGAAGAAAGCAACCGATCGCAGACTGATACGCCGCGACGGTGGTGGTCGTGTTCGGGTTGGCCGCGAAGCCGCTCTCGGGAGACCAATAGTCGTCGCTGTTGACCGTGTACCCGATGAAGGTAATCTGCGCGAGCAGACGCTCCCGCATTTCAGGAGTCACCTGTTCGGACGCGAGGGCGACATCCAGAACGTTCAGAGCGATCAGGACGCGTGTCTGATGGTGCGGCGCAAACCCATGAGCGACGTGGTCTTCCTGGTTCAGGTACATGTTGACATTGTCCTGCACCCAGGGCACGACGGTGTCGAGGAGATGCTTGCCCAACTCCGCGTCGCCGGTCCCGAGGAAATAGCTGAGGAACCCGTCAAGGTTGTGGAAGTGGAGTTGGTTGGAACGATACCCCGCCCGTAGTTTCTCATCGGCCTGAAAGGACTTGCGGAACTTATCCACTTTCTCCTTGTTGACGAAGAGTCGCGGATAATTCTAACCAACTTTCAAGTTGAGACTAACTATCCAAGGCCATGCAGTGAGACTCCGGAGACCGACGGTGTTGGCTGCCAAGCGAGGGAGACCTGTCTGCAGCTGGGTAAGGACTCCTTCCATGGAATCAAAGACCCGGTTGGGGAACTCCTTTTCCCGCAGCTCATCCCAGACATGCTCCTGCGGATTGAGCTCTGGAGAATAACTGGGCAATCGGTGGAATCGGATATTCTCCGGGATACGGAGATCCTGGGACGTGTGGGAACTTGCCCCATCCAAGATCATGATGATGAATTCGTCAGGATGCGCTTTGCTGACTTGATCCGGAAACTCATTCATCCGTTCGGTATTCATTTGAGGGCAGATTTTCCAGTCGAGTTGTCCCTGCTGCGGACTCACCGCCCCATAGACATACATGAATTGCCGTTCGTAACCGTTGGCGACCTTCGGGCGCAACGGCGCCGGTGCCCAACAACGTCGAATCCGCACCATCCGACCAAACCGGGCTTCGTCTTGAAACATGAGCCGGACCGGACGTTCCTGAACCGCTTCGGGCTTCAGCAAGACCGCCACCTCGCCCGGGAGTTTTTTTTCCACTCCTCTTGGATTTTGGGATCGCTCTTCGGATGATGGGTATCCGGGGCGAGCTTGCGCCAGCCATGCCGCGCCAGGAGCCGGTAAACCACCGAGGCTGCCACCGGCCGCCCTAACCGTTGGGCCAGGGCCGCTCGAATCGGAGACACTACCAAAACCCTGCCCGATTTTGCTTGTTCGGCCCAGGGCTTCAGGAACTCCTCCTCTTCCTCCTTACTCATCAACGCTCGGCGCCGTCCTCCCCAGTGCTTCCGTGGGACCTCTGGCGACCCTCGCCTTTGCCGGAAAGCAGCTTGGAGTCTCGGCACCGTCGCGCGCCCTACACCAAGCAAGCGCGCGGTTTGCTCCAACGTTGCATTCAACTCTGCGGGAAGCAGAACCGCCATAGCTTGGCGCAGTTCGTGGCCATCCTGAGTTTGACGCACGCTTTCACGTGCCGCCGAAACCAACCCTTGATCGATCCTTCGTGGCCTTGCCATAGTAAGACCATTATATCACATTTCGTCTCATCTTGAAAGCATATTGGAATAAGTAAGATTTGTGATGGCGCATGATTCGGACTCTGTGAGTCCGCCGTGACAGTCAGCCCTGTAGCCCTTGCTACAGGGGTAATGTGACGGTTCCACCTGTTCCCTGCGAGCCCCCCCCGCTCGCTCAGCTTACTGACGACAGCAGGGGCTGTCTGGGTAAGGGGAGGCCCCCACCGTCTCCCCTGTAGCAGGGGCTACAGGGCGACGATCACAAATCTTACTCACACCCGCAACTTCTTTGTACTTGGGCGCGTTCTGGCTTTCCGACCCCGGAACGGAGCCCCGCCTGCCATCCGGCGGGCAGGGGCGTCGGCTGCCCGCCCAGACTGCGGGGGGGGGTGCGTGTGTTTCTGGAAGTTCGCCTCGAACTCAAAAGTTCGCCACTCGACCCGGCGGCGGAACCATCTCGTCGAGGGGGGGGCGCTCCCTTCCTTCCCCTTCCCCCAACACCATGTATTGCTGCGACGCAGGCTGCCATGGTGCTATCTTGTATCAGACTCGCCTCCCCCGATTATACCGGTTGAGGCGAGTCATTCCAAAAATTCAGGCGTTGGATTTATGCAAGGCTCTCAGGTTCAGATAGTCATCCACCCCCAGCAACTGCTTGAGTTCCCCAAAGGTCATCGCTTGCGAGACGAGGTCGTCCACGCGTCCCTTCCCCATCCATTCCGCGCACAAGTCGCGGAGCGCACGGGCACAGACCATGAGCGATTCCACCGGGAGAACGGCGATCTTGTAGCCAAGCTGCTCCAACTCCTGGACGGAGAGAATGGGGGTCACGCCGCCAGTCAGCATGTTTGCCAGTAGGGGATACTGGACGCGCCGCGGAATCTCCTCCAGCTCGTTCGGCGATTCCGGCGCTTCGACGAAGGCCACGTCCGCTCCTGCGTCACAGCAGCGGTTGACGCGGGCGATGGCTTCGCCGAGTCCATGCTTCTGCCGCGCATCCGTCCGCGCGAAGATGGCGAAGTCGCGGTTGCTCCGCGCTTGCAGGGCTGCCTTGATCTTCAGCAGGAACTCGTCTGCGGGAATGACTTCCTTGTCGGAGAAGTGCCCACACCGTTTTGGCGACACCTGATCCTCGATGAGGATTCCCGCCGCTCCGGCCTGCTCGAACATCTCCACCGTCCGTTGCACATTGTGCAGGTCACCGTGACCGGTGTCGCCGTCGGCAATGACGGGGATGGACACCCGCGCCGCCATCCGCCGCACCGCGCCGGCCATCTCGGTCATGGTGAGGAAGTTGAGGTCGGGCAGTCCCAGCAGCGACGCGCTGGTGCCGAACCCTCCGATGAAGACCGTCTCAAACCCCGCCTGCTCCACAATCAGGGCAGTGAAAACATCATGCGCCCCGACGCTGCGGATGATGCCCTTGCCGTGGAGAAGCGACATGAATTGACTTGCAGCACTATTGGAGACTTGCACGAATTCCCTCCGTTTCCGAGAACGCAAACAGCAATTCCTCAGCCGTCTTTCAGCGATAGCCCGCGGTCTGGCCTGCGGGCACGACGAAGCGACATCAACCACTGAAAAGCGCGGAAAAAGCCGCTGAATGGACGCTGTTTGGTCATGCTGTCAGAGAAGACACCATGTCACACTCTTCGCGTTTGATACCGATACCTCAAGTCTCTCCGTGGGATCATTGTCACTTACCCCGCGTGATCTTCTGGTCTCTGGGTTCACCTGCACTGCATTCACATACAGTACACAGGCACAGTGACCTCGCGACTGACTTCCCGTCTTCCGCGAACGATCTCTTCGATGCTCTTCAGCACATTGGCCGAATAGTACCGCGTCCCACACTCGGTACACACCCCGGCAGGAACATCCTCGATGAAGATGTACCTCCCCTTGGCTTTGCGGGGAAGATCCACTATCTTCTCAGTGATTGCCCCTCCGCAATATTCACAATGCTCACTTTCCCAGAATCCCATCGGGCGACTCACTCTCCCTGCTTCCCCCAGTCAAACTCCACGTTACCGGCTTCCTTCAGCGTCTCGCTGATGAGCTGCTTGACCTGCTCCAGCTTGTCCTCCTTGTCCGATTCGCTGCGGACGATGAGGGCGGGTTGTGTGTTGGAGGCGCGGAT
>Ga0210014_1003380_pt1 | contig 10613 bp, 11 predicted proteins | sample CryGeymeta201519_FD_183983 | JGI IMG/M metagenome (GOLD analysis project Ga0210014, IMG submission 183983) | Groundwater microbial communities from Crystal Geyser aquifers in Utah, USA - Crystal Geyser metaG 2015-19 (SPAdes) (version 2) | ecosystem: Environmental > Aquatic > Deep subsurface >...
TTGATAGCATCTGCCCACCAACTGGTAAATTCATAACTACTGCTCGTACGCTTTCCTTTTTTTGCTGCCCCTTCACTTGATTCTTTGATGTGCGAAGCGCGTGTAGTATTGCTGTAATATTTTGTATGTGTTCCGTTTGAAATGATAAATAACTGAACATATTCAAAAAGTCCCGATGAAGCAAAGAAGCTTTCGCGCTGATAACGATTGATTTGATTAAATGCTTCCTGGATCGCTACTCCACGGCGTTTAAGTTCGATATGTACCATGGGCAGTCCGTTTACAAGGATTGTTACATCATAACGATTAGAACGTTGACCTTCATCTGTTGAATATTGGTTTATAACTTGCAGACTGTTATCGTGAATATTGTCTTTTTTGATAAGATAAATATTTTTTACAGTTCCGTCCTTTCGCATCAGGTTTTTGATATGATTTTCTTGGATTGTTGCGGTCTTTTCTTTGATACTTTGATTTGGATTGGCTAGCTCACTTGAAAAGAAATGTTTCCACTCAGTGTCTGTAAATGTGAAATTATTTATTTTCTCAAGCTGTAGTCGCAGATTCGAAACTAAATCAGTTTCGGAAGAGATATTTATATATTCATATGCTTGAGTTTTAAGTTGTTCAATAAAAGCTTGCTCCAACTCTGCCTCGCTCTGGTAATTTGCATCGCGAAGAAAATTGTAGTTGGCAACATACTGAGCGACTACTGTGCTCTCGTTGTTTTGGGAAATAGTTTTGTAAAAAACAGGGTTACTTGTCATATGCATTAAAATTTAACAATTTATTTCGATAGTATTCATATTGTTTTCTCCTCGCTTCAAGTTCTGCCGGCAAACCGATTGAGATATTATTTACCAATAAGTCAAACTTATCCAAAATCGTCACAATCCGTTCTTGTTCAGCAAGAGTTGGTACTGGTATCATGATTTTTGACAATTTAGGAATACTTGAATGAACAACTTTATTTTTTGAAAGACCTTTACCTTTTTGATCTATCGAATAATTTGTTGCTAAAGAATATGCGAGATATTTTGGATTCTGATTGTGCTTCATAACAACTATATCTCCACCTGCTAGGCAATTTTCTTTGCCTACATATGCGGTACTTTTTGCAATATCAACAATAGACTCACCTGTAATTGCAAAAAGTATATCTCCGGTTGAAAAGTATTTTGGATTGTTTATATATTCAATATTTGTACACGAAATACATTTTTCAAACCATGTATTGTATTTGGTATAAATTTCCCCATAACGAACGCATGGAACACCAACCTCTGTAACTTGATCTTTTTTAATTCCGGTTCCTCGCAACATGCTAGTAGCAATACTACCCAAATTATTGAACGGAATTTTCTTTTTTTGAGCATCAAATATAATAAGCTTTTCACGATAATATTCGTATTGTTTCTTTCTTGCTTCTAGCTCTGCTTCTAGCTCTGCTTCTAACTCTGCTTCTAACTCTGTAAAGCTATTAATTTCTGCTTGAATTGTAAGAGATGGGAGAGGGATTTTGATTTTTGCGAAGCGCTTTTTTGAAACATTGAATCTGGTTACGCCACTTGCAGTTTTTGAAATCTGTTTTCTTGTTTGATCATCTCTAAATAAATATTTCAAAAATTCAGGCAAAAATAAATTTTTGTCATATAAATGAAAACCAAAACAGAAGCTATTTAGGTATAATGGCTCGTTAATTTTCTTAGTCAAAACAGATGACATCCCACATTCATCCGGTGTTTCTGAGGAACCAGTAAATAACACATCGCCATATTCAATTTTATGCTGGTTTTCGACATCATTTACTTTTACAAAGTCATTAATTTCTGTGTTGACTGCAATGTTTGAATATATATTCATATAGGTAACAAATTTTGCGTTACCATTACTAAAATCATCTTTACTTTTGCCGGACAAGCCACCATAAAAATTACCAAGTTCCCTAAGCTCCTTAAACTCCACACTTTTCGGGCAAAGTTTGGCGATTAGTTTTTCAATTTTATTTTGTTGATCAATCATGTTAGTGTTTTTATTAATAATTCAATAGAAGTCTTTAGTTCTTCATCTGTAAATTTTGTATTATGAGTATTTTCTGGATGATGAATTATGTTTCTGATTTTGGTGGGCAAAGTTCTTATTTGATTCTGTATGGTCCCATCTTTTTTTAATCGCATATATGTTTGATCTTGTGCAAAGCCCTTATCAATTAAATATTTTTCAAAGTCTTCTTCATAATAATACTTCTCATCTTCGAAAATAGCTTTTGCCTGAATGAAGCCATATAACTCATTGTGGAATTCAACAGTTATGACACCAAAAGCATAGTAATTAATTTCACCCCAAGTTGGGCTTGAAACTCCGAATAAATCAAATTCTCTACCAGGTTCGACTTTATTTAATCCTGCTTCTTTTGAAAAAACATTCATCGAATGAGTCTCTCTCTTATATTTTTTCAATAAATATGGCGAGTGAGTAATGATGAATATCTGGGATGTACTAGAAATTTTTTCAAGAGCATCCAATAGCTTATTCTGTGCTTGTGGGTGTAAAAACGTTTCTGGCTCATCAATAAAAAACAAAATTGGCTTTGAGGTGCCTTTACCTTTTGCTGAAGATATATCTGCATATACCTGAATTAGCGCAAGTGATAGTGCCCTTTGCATACCCGTTCCTTTTTCGGCACTTTTTGTTTCAATTCCGTTTTCAGATAAATCTATGTTTCCAGTTTTGAGAAAACTCTCAATCTCTGGTAGAGAAAAACTGAATCTAACTTCTGCATCACCATATTGCTCAGATAAAATAGTTCTTAATCTTTCTTCAACTGGTTTTAATGTAGTCGCTATACTTTTTTCACCATCACCAAATGTTTCATTATGTGATGCTTTAAACTTATTCCATGTATCAGAGTTTATAAAATCTTTAGTGATTACACTAATTATTTTTCCGCATATTTTAGTTTTTGAAAAATCAGAGACATCGCTAGAATCTGTGTCTGCCCAAACAAATTGTGCGTCAAAAAGTGCTGTAATAGTATTATCTACACCTGTAGGATTTTCAAATTGACTTGTCGTAGGGTTAAAAACACGAACATTTGCAATAGATAAGGTTTTCTTTTTCTTTTCTTGTATGATTTCATTCTCGTCACTAGAACGCATCACTCGAATGCTTTTTTCACCATTTGTATCAATTAAATATGACTGATATTTTTTTAACGCTTCAATTTGAACAAGTAACTCGAGATCGTCGCCCTTAAACTCAATTTCTACAGATACAAAATCAGATCCGTTAAGCTCGGTTTTTGTAACAACTTCATCTCGTGTTTTTTTAGCTCTAATGAAATCAATAGCTTCGAAAACTGTCGATTTTCCACAGTTGTTATCACCCACAAAAAAATTCACACCTTTGTCAAAATTTATTTCATAATCCCCTTTATATCCTTTAAAATTATGAAGTTTGATGTTTGATATAAACATAGTTTTTATTTGCTACTTCCAATATCTACAACAATTTTATCAATTGCGGTTCGAAGTTCAGTTTGCCTAGCTACAATTTGAGTAATTTTTTTGTTTAGTACTGTAATGTCTACTATCTCGCGAGTGTCTTCCCTTATGACGTAGCTTGATACTGTAATATTATAATCGTTCTCACCAATGTTTTTATTATCTACAAGTTTAGAAAAATATTTTGTGTCTTTACGAGTGATAAACGCTTCTAAGATCTTTAGACGATTTTTCTCACTCAATTTGTTTTTGTTTCCACCGCGTTCAAATTCGGCCGAAGCATCAATAAAAAGTGTTTTGTTATCGTTCTTGCTCTTTTTTAAAATGATAATACAAGTGGCGATAGTAGTACCAAAAAATAGATCAGGGGGTAGTTGAATAACAGCATCAATGTAATTATTATCAACGAGATATTTCCTAATTTTACCCTCCGCACCTCCTCGGTAAAGTACGCCAGGGAACTCAACAATTGCCGCCGTTCCACTGGTTGAAAGCCAAGAAAGCATGTGCATAGTAAAAGCGAGGTCTGCCTTACTTTTTGGCGCAAGCACTCCAGCCGGTGAAAAGCGCGGATCATTGATAAGTAACGAATTACTATCTCCTTCCCAATGTATAGAATACGGAGGATTAGAAACAATGGCATCAAACGGCTCATCATCCCAATGCTTCGGGTCTATAAGCGTATCGCCATGAGCAATATCAAAATTATTATAGTTGATATCGTGCAGAAACATGTTAATACGACACAAATTATAAGTTGTTAAATTTATTTCCTCTCCAAAAAACCCTTGTCTAACATTTTCTCGACCTAAGACTTTGGCAAATTTGAGTAGCAGAGAACCAGAGCCACAGGCTGGATCATAGACCTTATTAACTTCTTTTTTACCAACCGTTGTAATTTCAGCAAGGAGCTCACTGACTTCTTGTGGTGTATAAAATTCTCCTCCCGATTTACCAGCATTTGAGGCATACATCGTCATTAGGAATTCATATGTATCACCAAAAGCATCTATGGTGTTATCAGAATAATTACCAAGACCAAGGTCGCCGATAGATTCAAAAAGTTTTACAAGTTTTTGATTACGTTTTTCTACAGTGGCGCCAAGTTTATTGGAGTTTACGTCAAGATCATCAAATAAACCCTTAATATCATCTTCGCTATTTGCTCCTTTTGCAGAATTTTCAATATTACGAAAAATGGAAGTAAGTGTCTCATTGAGATTTGCATCATTACGTGCGTTCTTGCGAACATTGATAAAAAGTTCACTTGGCAAGATATAAAAACCTTTTTCTTTTACCGTATCGGGCCGGCCAAACTCAGCTTCTTTATCAGACAATGTTACGTAGTCAAAATCTTTTTTTCCCGCACGTCGTTCATCAGCATTAATATAGTTGGTTAAATTTTCACTAATAAAGCGATAAAAGAGTGTCCCCAATACGTACTGTTTGAAGTCCCAACCGTCCACACTTCCTCGCAAATCAGTCGCAATCTGCCAAATAGCGCGATGTAATTCTGATCTTTCCTGCTCTTTAGTCATTTTTGAATTTGAATTTTTTTTAACCATAATAAGTATTAAAAAATTATTTAATATCTTTATGCAAATATTTATAGGAATCCTTTGATAATTGAATTGCCTCGGATATTTGATGATTTTCTAGCAAATAAATATAGCTAATACCGGTTGTCCAATGACCTTTTTTAGAACAATCCTCAATTTTTATGTTTGATTTAATTAAGTCGTATGGAAAACGAAAATATATTTTTAATCCTTGCTTAAGAGGGACGATGTCAGTAAAATTTCTTCCGTGTCTAGATGAATATGCAATATATTTTTGAGTATATCTTATTTTAGTTTCCGGTATCTCTTTTACTAATTGTCTTTCAAAATCTTCCAATAATTCTTTAGTGTTAGACCAAGATTGAGAAATGAGATCTTCCAAATCATATACTTTTATTTCTTTTGATACGTCATTGACAATCTTATCCTTTGTTAGTGAGTTTATAGATTCGGTTGTTCGATATGGTTTTATAAAATTTAGAGAGATTAAATTATCGTTATAAAGTTTGATTTCGTACAGAAACATTGGGAGATCTTTAAAGTTGATGGCATTCTTTTGATAATTCGTAAACTCTGGAGAAATAAATATTATTCTAGACATTTCCCAATTAATATCTTTTTTTGTATAATTCTTTTTTAATCTTTGATTTAGTTCGAGAACAAACTCAGCTTTATTATGTAATATTGCAGATAGATATGCATAGCCCTGATCAATCACACTAAAACTTTTTTCCTTTTTATATTCGATAATCACAAACGATTTATCTTCTTCATTAAAACCTAAGGTATCAATATAAAAATCTTGTTCATTAACTTTGATATTTAATTCATTATTTAAAGAACCTGAAACAAATTTTAAACCTAAAATATTTTCCAAATTATTTTCAACGATTCCTTGCAAGTCTTTTTCCAAGTCAAACGAGGATTCCTTTAGTTCTTGAACAATCTTATCTTGCAGTTTAAAAAGCGGCATAAATATATTTTATCACTTTTCTTACCTTATAGATTATAATTTACCTAACATTTCGTAGCCTAAATCCCGACTTAGTCGGGACATGGCGAAAAACCTACAGAAGAAACGAGAGCTCCTCGTTCAGCTACCTTGACGAGTTACAGATCGAAAGGTCTGTGGGAGTCGCGAGACTTCAGTTGGCGGGGAGCTTTGTTTTTTTGGGTAAAAAACTTATGGCTAAAAATATGGCTCGTTATTATCAAGCCTGGGAACTTCGTCAACAAGGTAAAAAGTTTCGTGAGATTGGGAAGATAATGTATACCCATCTTACTCCAGTTTGCAACTTGTAAAGTTGCAATAGTGGATTAGATGGGTTTATACTGAGAAAACTTATTTCAAATCTTAAGTTTTCGTAGTATATATTAGTAGTGAACGCGCCCGCACGCTTGTTTCCTATATTAACTTCAAAATCAAACATCAAAAACAAATAAGAATAAGTAATGAGTTAAAAGAGTTGATTAAAAAATATCCAAATACTTAATTTTAATCTGTTGTTTTTGTCAACAAACGTTGCACTTCGTTTTTGAATCTGTCGAACGTAGTTGTGAATCATTTGAAAACGATTTTACCCTATAGTATAATATACTATGGCACAAGAGGTTGTCACAATAAAACCAGAATATTTTGATGCAAAATTAGCATTAAATCTTTTCTACCCATTCTTTTTTCAGGGACAGATAAGATCAGTTGCAGCGACTGCTTCTGACAAACTTTCTCTTTCTTCAAGAACTGCTCTTACTGTTGGAGCAATGCAAGGTCAATTAGAAGATTACAAAAGATTAGTGCCGCTATCTGAGGATCCATTATTTAAAGCGTCAAAAAATCTCTCCCTGCCTTTCCTTGCCTCTTTTGCTTTGCTTGGTCAAATAAGTTCTTGGCCAAATTACATATTTAATAAACGTTATCCTGAACACTCAACACAAAAGATAAAAGAAGATGCTGAATTAGTTGAAACTATTTTAAAGAAACCTGCCAAAGATAGGGATTTATTTGAGCAGTCAATGTTAAGGTATGTTCAAGATTCAAGGCGATTGTTTAGTTATTTTGTTATGGAAGAACTCATCACTCAAAGTGGGTTTGATTTGCAAAGAGATTTTGTTGTACCAATGAAACTGTTTGAGACTGAAATTGGTTATGAATTGAATGACCCTTCTCTTGAAAATAGAGTTAGAGGGTTGACAATACCTCTCCCTATTAGAGAATTAAGAGGTTGGATAGACTTTGCTGCCAAAGCAAGAGCAAGCCACAGTATCGTTAGTGCTCTTATTCCAGCATACCAATGGTTAGCTGTAACAAATGCATACCATATGGATTTAATCAGGTCTGCTTTTGAAGAAGCTCTTGGTATTGAATTAACTTGGGACGGTAAGGAATTCCAATTAACAAAAGGTTCACTAGATAGTGTTGATATTCCAGCTACAGCGCTTCAACATCCCCTATTGCAAGCTGTTCATGCAATTGTTGCAACAGACTATGGTTTAAATATGTTTACCGAACCTCAGAGAATGACTGATTTAGCAGGAATATCTGATTGGGCTTTTAGTACGAGTACTCATTTAATTGATCCTGCGATAGCAAAACCACTACTTCATTTTCCCGATATTGAACAGGTAAATTTTAATGCTTTAAAGTTACCAAAAGGTAATTTATATAGGTTTAATCAAGTCTATTCTGCAAATGCTGCTGCTCGTCAATTCTATCAACCAAGAAAAAAAGATGATCGTAAAAATAGGTAATAATTTATCACGAAATAACCAAACAAAAACAGAAAATGCCACCCCAATAAAAATGGTTATTATTTTAAATACAGTTTGTAGCTTAACTTCTCCGAAACAGATTGTTAATCAATGGAAAAATAACACTCTTTTTGATAAGATAATCTGTCGTGATCTTGATATAAAGCTATGTTTAAGATAAAGTGATTATTTATTTGATATTAAAAAATGACAGAAGCGAAAATAAAATTGACGCAACATTGTGTTTGTTGGGCTTTAACACTGCCGGGCTCTGATAGAGTTCCATTCGTTTCGGCTGATTTGAGAGATGAAGAGCACCCATGCCGTGAAGTTCTCTTTAACAGGAGTATCCCCGCTTACCAAATTGGTGCCATTGTCCGAGCAATTTCCGACGTTGCTTGCCAACTTCAGATTGAGGGTGGCGTCTGTCCAAGAGGTTTTAAAAAAGAAATGCCAAAAGAATATCGACTAAAAACTCCAAAAATAAGAACCATAGTTAAATAAGAATAACTCCAAAAAAAATGCCCTCCCCCCGACTGGAAAAGGAAAGCAAATCCTTCGACTTCACTCAGGATAAAAACCCGCCGACCGACTTTGCCTCGCCATAGCCCCGCTAAGCAGGGCGGAGGCGGGAGGGAGGCGGGAATACTGGAGATGTTTGTTTACCCAAATGCCCGAGCGAAGTCCCGCCGTCAGGCGGGACGGAGGCGCAAGATAAGACAGTAAAGAAAACTTGCGAGTACTCGGTCGTACTGTACAAGCGTTTAAGGATCAGTCAGAACTTAAGGTTGGTAAGGAACAAACAACCTTTCATCTTGTTGGTCGTTCTTGATCGCAGCTGCTGTGACGTTCATCAGCGTAGCGTTTCTAAGGCTCGGCATGTCACAAATCAACGTGCAAAGTGTCGCAATCTGGAGCCCGAAGTGGGAATCGAACCCACAGTCTAACCCTTACCAAGGGTTTGTTTTACCACTAAACTATTCGGGCTTGATAATTTCGCAAGTCCCGTAGACTCGCTCTTGCGAGGTATGAATGTAAACCATTTCAACTTTTCCATTATACTGATAGTTAAATCATTTGACAATGATTGAAATCGTCGATACAATATGTTTGGTATTACTTTATTAGTTAGTATTACAAATATGCAGTTCATTACTACAGTTACTCAAAAAGGTCAGGTGACAATACCGAAATCAATTCGTACTCAAATTGGCATTAGTCTTAACGGTCGCGTCCTTATCAAGGCTAATAACAATGTGGTTGAAATCAAGCCAACCTTTGACATTCTTAATTTAGCCGGAACAATTATTCCAAAAAAAATGAAACCCATTGATAAAGCTCGCGAAATGATGGAAAAGCATTATCGAAGAATTTAATTTAATAATTTAATATGGTATATTTTATCGATAGCAACATCTTCCTACGAACTCTTATAAAAGATAATATTCAGCAACATCAAGCCTGTATTAAATTATTACGATTAATTAAAGATAATAAAATCAAAGCAATTACCGGAACAATCGTTATTGCAGAAATCGTTTGGACTTTAAATTCATACTATAAACTTGATAAGGAGGATATCACAACTGCAGTTCAAAGCATCATCAACCTTCGTGGTTTAACGATTATTGATAATTACGATCATTTTCTTACTTTAAATCTCTACAAAAGCCATTCAGTAAAATACATCGATGCCTTAATCGCATCTATTCCAGCAGTGCAAACACAAAAAATAACAATCGTGACCTACGATAATGATTTTAACAAATTGGTGGTAAAACGTCTTAAACCAGATCAGGTTCAATCATAACTTATTCCTTAATTGATCCATCACCCAATAACTCACAATCGCAGCGGAGACAATAACATTTAAGGATTTGTTTATACCAAACATCGGAATCTCGACTATCTGACCCACAAGATCAAGGGTTTCCGGAAGTACACCAAATGTTTCATTCCCAACGATCAATGCCACAGGTATTGAATAATTACCTTGAGTATATGGAACAGACTTTGGCGACTGCTCTACAGCGACTATTTGAATTTTGTTATTTGAATTTGATTTATTATTTGTTATTTGATATTTGGATTTTAAATCTGCAATTGCTTCAATTGCAGATTTTTTATATTCCCAAGGCACAATTTTATAGGTACCGATTGAGGCTTTTTTTATTTTCGGATTGGGCGGAATTTCCAACTGTCCACATAAATATAGCTTTTGCACACCAATGGCATCAGCTAAACGAAAGAGTCCCCCGATGTTGTAAGTATCATAAACATTCTCTAAGATTAAGTATATTGGGTGGGTTTTTCGATTAACAATCGAAGACTGTGCATCGTCAGCGTCAATGTTTCTGAGTTCTTTGGCATTTAGTTTCATGAAGGAAGTTTAATTGGCAATCATTGGGGGAAGTTGTAAGCGAGTTTCAACCCGATCCATTCGCCTCTTCAAATCAACTACATCACTGTCAAAAAAATCAATCGTCGCATTTAAATCCTTTTGAATTTTATTTAATTTACGATTAATAGGCTTTAGTTTTTTATCGAAGTTTAATACTTGCGCCTTAAATTGATTATCAATCGACTTAAAACGTTCGTTAGTTTCTGCTCTCTGTTCGGCAAAACGCTTGTCCATTTTTGCATCCTGTTCAGAAAAACGCTTGTCCATTTTTGCATCCTGTTGACCAAAGCGCTTATCCAACCGATCATCAACTAACTTGCCAATGTCTTCAAGATCTTTTTTTGTTAACATAGAGAAAAGATATCATATTTATTAACAAATTGTCAAATCGTGTGATTTTTA
>Ga0210014_1003390_pt1 | contig 10602 bp, 2 predicted proteins | sample CryGeymeta201519_FD_183983 | JGI IMG/M metagenome (GOLD analysis project Ga0210014, IMG submission 183983) | Groundwater microbial communities from Crystal Geyser aquifers in Utah, USA - Crystal Geyser metaG 2015-19 (SPAdes) (version 2) | ecosystem: Environmental > Aquatic > Deep subsurface >...
AATATCAGAGAAATTTTAGGTAAATTAGCAATCGAGTAACTTAGTGAGGGAATCTGTTGAGGTTAGACCTCAACATTCCCTTCGACATTCCAAAATTATGGGGGAAATCAAATTAAAAAATTTTGGCAAGGCGAAGGTATTTTTAGCATTACCCTATTTATTGAGTTTAGAAAAAGATAGTTGGAAAAGTTTTTGGGAGAAGGATTTGAATGAGTTATTTCATGAAATCTCTCCAATTAGAGATTATACTAAAAAGGAATTGGAACTCTGGTTTTTGGATTACAAATTGGGCGAGCCAAATTACAAATCTGACCTGGAGGCAAAGAAAAATAATGACTCTTATGAAGCTTCCCTCAGGGTAAGGACAAAATTAATTAATCTCAAAACCAAAGAAATTAAAGAACAGGAAGTGTTTTTATGTGACTTCCCCTTGATGACCGAGAGGGGAACTTTTGTTGTTAACGGGGTGGAAAGGGTGGTAATCTCCCAGTTAATTCGTTCGCCGGGAGCATTTTTTACTGCCGATTATATTCAATGGAAAAATTATTTTGGAGCCAAAATCATTCCCAACCGGGGGGCCTGGCTGGAATTTGAAACAGATTTAACCGGAGCAATTGGGGTGAAAATCGACCGGAAAAGAAAAGTGATGGCAACAACCCTTCTGCGGGCTTTTGGCATTGACAAAGATTTGGATATTAAAGAAAAGTTTCAAGATGTCAACAAAGGAGAAATAAACTATGTTGAGGAAACCTTAAAAAGAGATTCAACTCATAATCAGGCAGAGGCCTTGGTTGAGGTTTACCAAAGGTTAAGGCCCGGAGATATGGCTTCCCCCGACACGGCCAAAGAATTAATAGGGAATATGTTTTTTAACTTTGAGAGATACGATATCTCAAAGGTGGGACGTTGGCGTATGTATCAAAGGCTGCCTGAGTTAGCAAAGAAAAGTACAGAAAAATTAGCCAAAAATTCAAAATTCCTGCCTGTCCGGCAGGCAGGCAAAATTCAAAATTCAAAATTCCGCGATGAAATCGCGGTGGAAGACAGAGTATTAAAACCAGAAGATGTTATAGCTGTCATCCGAGAGATAATAAGATTAAATAATGACCCGAAAGGGGAACCTGATCAGATTGACCACCTGGGGAATAGAAGGATAAGAACTTTAAATGAATTATTAGTCAACAGAATGAGGGTGGGTTTGGTGAGAATGGAAAGAATTGTCAAGGATAGAATGTCAACCCTGGATATTTTGACACTGGCTCCAATTCAATTAATTAATCCCAGGTCGGTGATGGCGGTGATCAAGGAATTCTTCATCGCAAGCCAGATGAGTCAATTTATGGATAATGAAAATCCTTTGGCTGAATTAGAGCACAAAAGGAGATTATCTGCTACAGGACCCGGAGGTTTGACCAGAGAAAGAGCCGGATTCGAGGTCAGGGATGTTCAACCCTCTCACTATGGCAGAATTTGTCCAATCGAAACTCCGGAGGGACCGAATATCGGATTGGTAAGCCATATGGCTTCTTTTGCCAGGGTTAATCCCTATGGTTTTTTGGAAACTCCTTATTTTAAAGTTGAAAAGGGAAGGGTGATATCGGATATCAAATATCTTAATGCTTATGAAGAGGAGAAATATAACATTGCTTCCGGAGCCATACCAATTGATGAAAGGGGTAATATTATTCCTGAAAAAGTTGAAGCCAGGATTAAAGGAGAACCTGGAATTTTAAAAAGAGAAGAAATTGATTTTATTGACGTTTCCCCGGAACAGTCAATTTCTATCGCCACCTCTCTCATCCCTTTTTTACAAAACGACGATGCCAATCGAGCCCTGATGGGCTCAAATATGCAAAGACAGTCAGTACCTCTTTTGCGGCCTGATCCTCCCCTGGTTATGGCCGGAGTGGAAGGGAGAGCGGCAATGGATTCCGGGCAGGTAGTCCTGGCCGAAGAAGACGGGGAGGTGACCGAGGTCGATGCGAATCACATCACAATAAAAATCCAAAATTCCTGCCTGTCCGGCAGGCAGGCAAAATCCAAAATCCAAAAAAGAAATTACGAATTAAGAAGGTTTATTAGAACCAATCAGTATACTTGTTTTGACCAAAAACCCCTGGTGAAAAAATTTGCCCATGTGAAAAAGGGGGAGGTTTTGACTGACGGCGGAGGAATTTCTCAAGGCTATTTGGCTTTGGGTCAAAATATTTTAGTTGCTTTTATACCCTGGCGGGGAGGAAATTATGAAGACGCAATTTTAATTTCTGAAAGATTGGTTAAAGATGATGTTTACAGTTCAATTTATCTTGAAAATTTTGCCTCAGATGTAAGAGAAACAAAATTGGGACCGGAAATAACCACCTCCGACATTCCCAATGTTTCGGAAGAGAGATTGAAAGATTTGGATGAAGAGGGAATTGTGAGAATTGGGGCTGAGGTTGTACCCGGCGATATCTTAGTTGGAAAAATTTCTCCCAAAGGAGAAGCAGAATTAACGGCTGAAGAAAGATTACTCAGAGCGATTTTTGGAGAAAAGGCAAAGGAAGTAAAAGATACTTCTTTGAAAATGGAGCACGGAAAGAAAGGGAAGGTGATTGGAGTGAAAGTTTTTTCCAGGGAATTGGGGCACAAACTTGAACCCGGGGTGATAAAAAGAATTGAGGTTGAGGTGGCAGAAATTAGAAAAATTCAGGCCGGAGACAAACTTTCCGGCCGGCATGGGAATAAAGGCGTGGTCTCCAAAGTTTTACCAGAAGAAGAAATGCCATTTTTAGAAGATGGGACACCGGTTGATATAATTTTAAATCCTTTGAGCGTTATTTCCCGAATGAATTTAGGCCAAATTTTAGAAACCCATTTATCCTTTGCGGCTAAAAAACTTGGTTATCATGCGATTTCTCCCGCCTTTTCTGGCGCTACCGAGACAGATATTAAAAAGGAATTAGAAAGGGCAGGGTTATCTGAGGATGGAAAAGTAATTTTGTATGATGGCAGATCGGGGCTTCCTTTTGGCGAAAAAATTACCGTTGGTTTTATATATATGATGAAGTTAATTCATATGGTCGAAGATAAAATTCATACCAGGTCTATTGGTCCCTATTCTCTCATTACCCAGCAACCCCTCGGCGGCAAGGCCCAATTTGGAGGCCAGAGGTTTGGAGAAATGGAGGTTTGGGCATTGGAAGGCTATGGGGCAGCACATATCTTGCAAGAAATGCTGACCATAAAATCTGACGATGTTCAGGGAAGAGCAGCGGCCTATGAGGCGATATTAAAAGGGGAGGAGATAAAACCACCTAATGTGCCGGCCTCCTTCAATCTTTTAGTTAACGAGTTAAAAGCGCTGGGATTGAGCGTGGAGGTAAAAGAGAAAAAAGAAGAATAATCAACGAATGTACGAATCCTTTACGAATGTACGAATTCGTAAATTCGTACTGATTCATAAATTCGTTGATGATTTATGCGGGTACAAGACTTACAATCAATAAGAATAAAATTGGCTTCACCCGAGGAGATTTTGAATTGGTCGCACGGTGAGGTGACTAAACCTGAGACGATAAATTATAGAACCCAGAGGGCAGAAAAAGACGGGCTTTTTTGTGAGAGAATTTTCGGGCCAGAAAAAGATTATCAATGTTATTGCGGGAAATATAAAAGAATTCGTTATAAAGGCATCATTTGCGACAGGTGCGGGGTAGAGGTGACAAAGGCTCAGGTTCGGAGAGAAAGAATGGGCCATATTAGATTAGCTACTCCCTGTTCTCACATCTGGTTTTTGAGAGGAGTTCCTTCAAGAATGGGCCAGGTAATAGATATTCCTATGCTTCAATTAGAAAGGGTGATTTATTTCGCTGCCTATATTATCACTAAAGTAAATGAAGAGGCAAAGAAAAAGGTTTTGGCAGAAATTGAAAAAGAATACAAACAGAAAATAAAAATCCGAAATCCTAAATCCGAAATCCTAAACAAATCCAAAATCCAAAATTCCTGCCTGTCCGGCAGGCAGGCAAAATCCAAAATCCAAATGGGGGAACTGAAGACAGCGAGGGATAGGGCGTTCGAAGAGCTTCGCTCTTCTCTTGCCTCAGCTAGAGCTTCGGCCAGGGAAGAAGTTTTATCAATTAAACCTTTAAAAGTTTTATCTGAGATTGAATATCGAGATTTTTCTTTGAAATACGGCGAAGTTTTTGAAGTCGGAACCGGGAGCGAGACACTGAGAAAAATTTTTGCCGGGATTAGCTTGAAAAAAGAAATTGAAAAATTGAAAAAGGAATTAGAAGGGTCTTTGCCTCAAAATAGCAAAAAAATTTGGCGAAGATTAAAACTTTTTCAGGGAATGGAAATGGCGAAAATTAGACCGGAATGGATGTTTTTAACAGTTTTACCGGTCTTACCTCCGGATTTACGGCCAATGGTTCAGTTAGATGGCGGAAGATATGCCTCTTCGGATTTAAATGATTTATACCGAAGGGTAATTAATAGAAATAATCGGCTCAAATATCTTTTGGAAATCGGAGCTCCGGAAGTGATTGTCAAGAATGAAAAAAGAATGCTCCAGGAAGCAGTCGACTCTCTTATTGATAATGGAATGAGGAGGGGAACAACTACTCAGGCCTCAACCGGCGGGAGGAGATTGTTAAAATCTTTAGCCGACATATTAAAAGGCAAGCAGGGTAGATTCAGGCAAAATCTTTTGGGGAAAAGAGTTGATTATTCCGGTAGGTCCGTGATAGTGGTGGGGCCGGAATTGAAAATCAACCAGGTAGGTCTTCCCAAGAAAATGGTTTTGGAATTTTTTAAACCCTTTGTCATAAAGCGGCTTTTAGACAAAGAATTGACATATAATGTCAGGGGAGCTTCGAGAATAATTGACGATGAAACAGATGATGTGTGGGCGGCCTTGGAAGAGGTGGTTAAGGATAAATTAGTTTTATTAAACCGAGCTCCTACTTTGCATCGTCTGGGAATTCAGGCCTTCCAGCCGGTTTTAATTGAAGGCGATGCCATTCACCTCCATCCAATGGTTTGTAAAGCTTTTAATGCCGATTTTGACGGAGATCAAATGGCAGTGCATTTACCCCTATCCGATATGGCTCAGAAAGAGGCGAGAGAAAAAATGCTCTCTAGCCTTAATCTTTTGAAGCCAGCCACCGGAACGCCGGTCGTTACTCTTTATCAAGATATTGTTTTAGGTTGCTATTGGCTAACCGGTATTGTTGAGGGGGCTAAAGGGGAGGGGAGGATTTTTGGTAGTTCTCAAGAGGCAATTTTAACTTATGAATTTGGCGACATTGACTTGAGGGCAAAAATCAAAGTTAGACTATCGGACTCCAACCCACCCGCCACCCTCCCCGCCAAAGGCGGGGCCCCTGGTTTTACTGAAACATCGGTTGGTCGAATTTTATTCAATGAGGCCTTGCCAAAAGATTTTCCTTTTCAGAATCAATTAATTAAGATAAAGGATTTAGAAAAAATTGTTGCTGACCTTATTGAAAAAGAGCCGCAAAAAGCGGTTGAGGAAACCTTAGATAAAATTAAAGAATTGGGATTTGAGTACTCAACTCTTTCCGGTATTACCTGGGGAATAGATGATTTAATTGTCCCCGAGGCCAAAAAGAGAATAGTAGTAATGGCGGAAAAAGAGGAAGAAGAGATTAAGGATTACTTTAAAAAAGGATTTCTTTCCCGAGATGAAAAATCAGCCAAGATTATCGAGATTTGGGGCAGGACAAAATCGGAAATTGAAAAATTGATTCATGAAGTTCTGCCAAAACAAGGTCCTGTCTTCCAAATGGTTGACGCCGGGGCCAGGGGTTCCTGGTCACAGCCGGTGCAAATGGCCGGAATGAAGGGTTTGGTTATTAATCCGATGGGTGAGATTATTGAATTGCCGGTAAAGAGTTCTTATAAAGAGGGATTTCAGGTGTTGGAATACTTTATTTCCACCCACGGAGCCAGAAAAGGAACGGCCGATACCGCCCTGAGGACTTCTTCAGCCGGTTATTTAACCAGGAGATTGATTGATGTTTCTCACGAGGTAATAATCAGACAAGCGGATTGCGGCGACAAAGAAGGAATTGAGCTTTTCAAAAAAGATGCCGATGACATTTCCCAAAATTTTCTCTTTAAAATCGTGGGGAGAACTTGTTTGGAAGACATTAAATCGGGGAGAAAAACAATTGTCAAGGAGGGGGGGATTATTGATTGGGAAAAAGGGAGAGAAATTACGGAGGCAGGGATTGAAAAAGTGAGAGTGCGTTCTCCTTTGAGTTGTAAAAGTGTAAGAGGAATTTGTCAAAGATGCTATGGTTGGGATCTGGGCAAAAATCAACCAATTCAATTGGGAGAGGCGGTGGGAATTGTGGCGGCCCAGGCAATAGGAGAGCCGGGAACCCAATTAACTTTAAAGACCTTCCATATGGGTGGTGTGGCTGGCGGCAGAGACATTACTATGGGTCTGCCGAGGGTCCAGGAACTTCTTGAAGTTAGAGTTCCCGGCGGTCTGGCCGAGATTTCTCAGACCGATGGGAAGGTAATTGAGGTTACCCCAGACCGAGTGATCAGAATAAAATCAACCCTATCATCAAAGGCGGCCAAATCAGAAGTTCTGGAATATAAAGTACCACCTCAGGTGGCAATCCGGGTGAAGCCCAATGACAATATTAAAAAGGGAGACCAACTTTATGAAGGGAGTCTGGATTTGAAGGAGTTATTTAAATTAACCGGAGAAGATAAAACTTGGCGTTACATAATAAACGAAATTCAGCGAATTTATGTTTCTCAGGGGGCCCCAATTCACGACAAACATTTAGAGGTGATAATCTCTCAGATGTTCTCCAGGTTAAGAATCAAGGACCCCGGTGATAGCTATTTCACTAGCGGCGAAATTGTAGAAAAAGCAACGTTTTTCGAGGAAAATCTTAAATTAAAAAGGGAAAAGGGGAAACCGGCTAAAGCCACCCAAATTTTCTTGGGCATTTCAAAGGTGGCTTTAACTACCGATTCATTTTTGTCGGCCGCTTCCTTTCAGGAAACCTCGCGGGTTTTGATTCAGGCAGCAATTGAGGGGAAAGAAGATAAATTGAGGGGATTAAAGGAGAATGTTATAATAGGTAAGCTAACACCATCTGGGACAGGATTTCCGAAATAAATTCCAAATCACAAATTCCTGCCTGTCCGGCAGGCAGGCCAAATCCCAAATAAATTCCAATTACCAAATGACCAAAACAGTTTTGTTCATTGGAATTTTGCCTGCCCCGTAGGGAACTGAAGGTTCTCCGGCGGGGGTCATTGGCGCTTATTTGGAATTTGGTGCTTGGTACTTGGAATTTTTAGAGCCATGGCTAAAAAGAAAAAATCTAAAAACAATAAAGGAGCTGTTGCTAAAGAGAAAAAATCTAGTCGGTTCGCTTTGCCAGAAGAGATAAAAAGATATATTTGGGGTGTTCTCTTTTTTCTGCTCGCCATAATTTTGATTTTAAGTTTTTTTGAAAAAGCGGGGGTGATGGGAAGGGCAATATCCTTCATTTTGAATCATTTGATTGGAAAATTAATCTACCTTTTGCCCGTTATTTTGGTTATATCCGGTTTAGTTTTTTTTCTTACTCATTATAAAAAATTTTTAGGCGGGGTTCTTCTAGCCGCCTTGCTTTTGGTTTTGGGGGGCTCGGGAATTTTAGAAAACTGGAAATCGGGTGAAAAATTGGGAGGATACTTTGGCTATTTAGCCGGTCCTCTTTTTCAGCTCTTTGGCTTTTGGGTGACTCAGATAATCTTTGTTGGATTAACGATAATTGGAATTTTGATTTTCTGGCAACTTTTGGCCCCCCATCACTTTTTGAGGAGTGAAGAGGAAAGAATCAAATTAGAGGAAGAGAAAAAAGAGAAAGGAAAACCTTTGATTACTCGAATATTCAGAAGAGTGATGGGGGGCCCTAAATTTAAGGTTAAAGAAATAGAACCAAAAATAAAAGAGGCTCCGGTTAAAGCCGAGGCCCCGGAAGCAAAATTGGAAACTAAAGAAAAACCTCAAGTTTCAGAATATCCTTTTCCTCCGCTGGAATTATTAGATACAGATAAGGGTCAGCCTTCAGCCGGCGATGTCAGACAAAACTCAATCATTATCAAAAAGACATTGGAAAATTTTGGCATCCCATCCCAAATGTCAGAGGTGAATATTGGACCTACCGTTACCCAATATACTTTAAAACCGGCCGATGGAATAAAATTATCAAAAATTACTTCTCTGTCTAATAATTTAGCCCTGGCTTTAGCCAGCCATCCAATCAGAATCGAAGCCCCGGTACCCGGCAAGTCTTTGGTTGGAATTGAAATTCCAAACAAGGTAAGAACCTTGGTTAGATTGCGTGATTTGATTTCCAATCCCCAATTTCAAAACTCTCCTTCCAATCTGGCGATTTCTCTGGGCCGGGATGTTTCGGGAAATCCGGTTTATGCCGATTTAGCCAGGATGCCCCATTTGTTAGTGGCAGGCTCGACCGGAACAGGTAAAACTTGTGCTGCTGATACTTTAATGTTTACCGAAAGAGGGATGTTGACATTTGAAGAGCTTTGCCCTCTTCCCTTAAATAGCGAAACCGATTTTAGACTAAAACTTGTTACCAGGGACGGAGTTGAAACTACTGAAAAAAATTATAACAACGGAATTTGTCAATTTTATAAATTATCTACAAATCGAGGTTTTCAAATCGAAGCAACAGCTGAACATCCTCTCTGGGTTATGAAAGAAGATGGAACCCAAACCTGGAAGCCAGCTTCGTTGATTAAAAAAGGTGACTATGTAGCTATCAGTCGAGAACCGGCTCTTTTTGGAAACAAAATCGATTTTTCTGATTTTCAACCAAGCAAGATTAAGGCTTACCATAAAAAGATTTCTTTTCCTTCCATAATGACTTCTCAGTTAGCTCAATTTCTGGGGTTTTTAAGCGCCGACGGGGGACTATCAACTGAAAGAAAAGGAATTCACCGGGTAGTTTATACTCAAGCTAACCCTTATTTAATCCAGCTTTATAAAAAATCTCTTAAAGCACTTTTTGGAATCACTCAATTTATTGAAAAGAGAAGCGGTTCTAATCCAAAGAATAAAGCCAAAGATATAGAAGTAAATAGTAAACATCTAAAAGAATTTTTGGCGTACCTGGGAATGGATTCTTCTAAGTCCCCCAAAAAAGAAATACCAAGGGCAATTAGAGAGGCTCCTAAAGAGATAGTTTCTGCTTATTTGAAAGCTCTTTTTGATAATGATGGTTGTGTTGGAGAAAAAACTCCCATTGAACTTTCCTTGAGTAGTAAAAAACTAATCTCTCAGGTTCATTTAATGCTTTTAAATTTTGGTATAATTTCTTCCCTGAAAATTAAAAAGGTAAAAGAATATCCCCAAAATAAATATTTTCGACTTTCCATTTATGGCGAAGAGGCGCGTAAATTCATTCAAGCAATCGGTTTTATAAGAAAAGAAAAATATAATAAAGTCAAAGAATTTCTTAAATTATCCCCGAATCCTAATGTTGATTTAATTCCTCATATTTCCTTATTGCTTAAAAGATTGGGTCAAAAATACCTTAATCGTTTTGCCCGTCTAACTAATCGGGGATGGAGATATCAATCGGGGATTTTAATCCCTAAATACGCCTTTAGTTCTTTAAGGAGTTATAATTCAGGATATAGAAATCCCGGTTATCAAAGCCTAAAAAAAATTTTAGAATTTTATCAACCAATCTCTCAAGAATTTGAATATCGACAGTTGATAGAAGTTTCCAAAAGAAATTTTTATTGGGACAAAATTGAAAAAATTGAGAGGACTTCCGGAGTGGGATATGATTTTTATGTGCCCGGCTCAGATTCTTTCGTTGGAAATGGTTTTGTTAATCACAATACAATCTTTTTAAATAGTTTAATTCTTTCCCTCATTTATAGAAACTCGCCGGAAACTTTGAGGTTTATTTTAATTGACCCGAAAAGAGTTGAATTCCCGGTTTATAATGAACTTCCCCATCTTTTAACAAGCGTAATTTTTGATGCCCAAAAGACGGTGAATGTTTTAAAATGGTTGACCGGAGAAATGGAAAGAAGATTTGAATTACTGGCTGAGGCTAAAGCCAGAGATATCGCCAGCTATAATCAAATTGTAGCTGAACCCCCCACCGAAAATTTGGTGGGGGGCGATTTGATGCCTTATATTATCTTGATTATTGATGAGTTGGCTGATTTAATGGCAGCCAGGGGGAGGGAAGTGGAATCCGGAATTGTTAGATTGGCCCAGATGGCAAGGGCTGTCGGGATTCATTTGGTGGTGGCAACCCAGAGGCCATCGGTGGAAGTGATTACCGGATTAATCAAAGCCAATATTACTTCAAGGGTTACTTTCCAGGTTGCTTCTCAGGTTGATTCAAGGACGGTTTTAGATATGGCCGGGGCAGAAAAACTTTTGGGTCTGGGAGATATGCTCTTTATTTCAGCCGAAGTTTCAAAGCCAAGAAGAATTCAGAGTTCCTATGTTTCAGAAAAAGAAGTCAGAAGAATTGTCAATTGGATAAAATCACGCTTCGCTAAAATCCCGGCCAAAGAATCCCTCGGGGAGCT
>Ga0210014_1003392_pt1 | contig 10598 bp, 8 predicted proteins | sample CryGeymeta201519_FD_183983 | JGI IMG/M metagenome (GOLD analysis project Ga0210014, IMG submission 183983) | Groundwater microbial communities from Crystal Geyser aquifers in Utah, USA - Crystal Geyser metaG 2015-19 (SPAdes) (version 2) | ecosystem: Environmental > Aquatic > Deep subsurface >...
TTTCCAGACTGGCGCTTCAACCTGCGGAGTTCTCACACCGAACCTGTATTGCGGCTGAATGTTGAAAGTCGTGGTGATTTTCCTTTAATGCAAAAGAAAACAGCCGAAATTCTTGAGCTGGTTGAAGCCTGATTTCATAAAAAATATCTTGCATCACAATGGAGCTTGCTATATTTTTGTGCACATTCGGGTTAAGGTCTGACGTTATACGGAGGGAGGCCAATTCAACCTGACCTGACATTAATCTGTCGGGTCTGTCGTTGTCTTCTAAGTAAAAAATATCATCTATCCCGTTACTTTTTGCTTGCCCCTGCGGGATGCCGCAAATGTTTGTATCTATACAGCTCCAGACATAGAGACCGTGACCCCCAATCTCTGGGCCGCATGAATCCATCAACGGGGCGTATCTATCGCCATCTGGCGACAGATACGCGCTCCATGGCAGCCTCGATCTCTACATGGGGAATAGTTACGAGCGTTTTTGTTTTCGTTTAATAAATACTTTGGGTACAAGCGGCTTTTTGGAGAATTGTCAATGAAATTGCGTGTTCTGATCCTGTGTCTCTGGCTGCTACCGGGGCTACCCATTGTGTCAGCGACTGCGTCACCGGTATCTCCGTCGATACCGCTTGATAGCTGGGTTTATCCCGCCCTTGACAAACTTGCTGGATTTGCGCAATTCGACTCAAATATACAGGGATTGAAGCCTCTCAGTCGGCACGAGGTTGCGCGTCGTGTTGCCTTGTTGAGGCAGGAACTGGCGCTAACCGATGCCTTGCCTGTTGCATTGGAGCTAATTGAGGTGCTTGAGCGTGAGCTGGAAGCTGAACTGGCCGAACTGTCCAAATTGGCACCGACGCCTGCCTGGCGAATTGAGCCGATGAATAATCTGGGAACTTATTATGTTTTTCGTGATGGCCCGGCATCAATTTTTCACGGTAGTAACGCCCGTCAGTTTGCACTCGATGTCAACCGTGACGGGCGAGATGGCCGAGAACAAAGTAATTTCGAGTTTAGCTGGACCAGCCGGGTGCGAATTGGTCAGCACCTGATGGCCGATTGGCACCCGCGAATTGATTGGCAAGAAGGGAGTGAGGGGCGTTTGCGGACGACCACTGGGCAAATTGCGCTGGCGGCTGGCCCGGTTACGCTTTCCGCCGGTCGTCAATCACTCTGGTGGGGGCCAGGTCAAAATGGATCACTTTTACTGACCAACAATGCCAAGCCTCTAGAGATGCTCCGTTTGCATAGCCCAGAGTCACTAACGCTGCCTTGGCTCTTTAAATTTATCGGTCCATTTCAGTTCGATCTGTTTCTCAGTCGCCTTGAGTCTGAGCGGGAGGTTCCTAACCCCAACCTGTTAGGTTTGAGATTTAACTTCAAACCGACGAGGTGGCTGGAACTCGGCGCGGCGCGGGTTGTTATGTTTGGTGGAGAGGGGACACCAACACTCGATTTTGGCGATTATTTAACGATTCTAAGTGGCAGAAATCTGGATGGGGGGGAGGATACGAGCAACTCTCTGGCTGCGGTTGATTTCCGACTAACTCTGCCTTGGACCCATGGCCTGCAACTCTACGGTGAGTTAGGTGGTGAGGATGAAGCAAATCACCTACCTTCGAAGATCGCTTTTCTCGCTGGAATTTATCTACCCAGGTTCACCTTTAGTGGTCGTTTTGATCTGCGCATCGAATATGCCGACCTCTCCCCACCTGGCCGCGGTGGGGCGGTCTGGTATCGGCATGGTTTGTATCGCTCGGGGTATACCTATCATGGAAAGATCATTGGCCATCATGCCGGTGGCGATGCTCAGGATTTATGGGTTGAATCCCGTGCTTTTTTGCCCGGTGGTGTTAGCCTGGCGATCAACTTTGAATCCCTGCAGCGTGGTATTTCTCAACCGATTCAGGAAAAACATTATCGGCCTGGATTCGAGCTTCGCTGGCGGATCAAACGCGCCGATGAACTGCGTTTTACCTACAGCTATGACCATGTTGAAAAGTTTGACTTCCGTGAGCAATCTGCCAATCTGAATTTTGCGATGCTGGGGTATACTCACGATTGGTAGTGGATCCGCATCTAGTACCCATAACACATAATCTTTCCCATTTTGCTGATTATTTTCCGCGTTAGCTGCGTTTTGATAATCGCTGTTTAGCTAGGGCCAGGCAGTAATCATCATGCTTTGCTGGCACGAAAAATCTCTGCGCAATCTTACGAAATTCTATGGGTTACAGGGTACTAGGGTGTGCCTAATCAATGGCAGCTCATCCCTGTTGCTTACTGGATATGCACCTCTCTGGGTTTTCGTATATTTGGACATCTCAATAACTGAATGTTGTAATGCAACAGTCTCTTCAATCTTCCCCTCCCTGGGATCTGTTATGCCTGGTATTCGACGATGCGGCAAAAGTCGTTGGCTTTGAGGCTGGCGCCGCCGACCAGAGCGCCGTCGATATCGTCTTCGGCCATCAGTGCGTCAATATTGTCGGGTTTAACACTGCCGCCATAAAGTATGCGACAGTTATCGGCTGTTGCCTGGTTGAACAGCCCCATAACTAAACCACGGATGAAAGAGTGAACTTCCTGCGCTTGGTCTGTGCTGGCTGTTTTGCCGGTGCCGATAGCCCAGACAGGCTCGTAAGCGATGATGACTTGGGTCATTTGTGCCGGAGTCAGTTTCGCCAGCCCGACTTTCAATTGGCGCGTTAACACCTCAAACATTGCGCCGCTGTTGCGCTCTTCCAGTGTTTCGCCCAGACACAGAATGGCCGTCAGTCCACTTGCGAGGGTTGTGTGGACTTTCCGGTTGATCAGCTCATCGCTTTCAGCGAGCAGTTGACGGCGCTCGGAATGACCAAGGATGATTGCTTTGCAACCGGCATCTTTGAGCAGCAGGGGAGATATTTCGCCGGTAAAAGCCCCGGTTTCTTGCGGATAGCAATTTTGTGCGGCCAGCTGCAAGGGCGAGCCCGCCAAAATTCTGGCAACGGCGGGAAGGGCAGTAAAAACCGGGGCAATGATTATTTCAGTGCGGGTGACATGGTGCAATTTGTCCACCAGTTGGCGCGCCAGTTCTTCCGCTTCGTTAATTGTTTTATTCAGTTTCCAGTTGCCGGCAATAACAGGTTTGCGCATGGGGGCTCCAAGGGCTCGGGATGCGGTGACGGGATTGCGGGAGCAGAGTTCTTTTGCTCCTGGTTCCTACGGCCGGTTGGTGAGTGCGACCACTCCTGGCAGCTTTTTGCCTTCGAGGAATTCGAGAGAGGCGCCGCCGCCGGTTGAGATGTGGGTCATTTTGTCGTTAAGACCGGCCTGGTTGACCGCGGCGACGGAATCACCACCACCGATGATAGAGAGGCCGCCTGTTTGCGCCAGGGTTTTGGCAATGGCGAAGGTTCCTTGTGCATAGGCCTCAAACTCGAACACGCCCATGGGGCCGTTCCAGACAACCGTTTTGGCGGTCGCAATTTTGTGCGTGTAGTTGCGGATGGTTTGCGGACCAATATCCAGGCCCATACAATTGGCGGGGAAATTCTGATTGGTGCAAACCTGCGCCGGGCTTTCCGCCTTAAATTCCGTTGTTACCAGATGGTCTTCGGGTAAGAGGAAATCGACCCCCATATCCTGTGCTTTTTTAAGCAGTTGCCCCGCCAGTTCAACGCGGTCGGCTTCGAGCAACGAGGTGCCACAGTCGATGCCCAGCGCCTTGAGAAAGGTGTAGGCCATGCCGCCGCCGATGAGAATGCTGTCGACTTTTGAGAGCAAATTTTCGATGACCAGAATTTTATCACTGACCTTGGCCCCGCCGAGAATGGCAACAAAGGGACGTGCAGGATTCGCCAGGGCTTCCCCTAAATATTTCAGCTCTTTCTGCATCAGGTAGCCGCTGACGGCGGGTTGCCGCAGACGGGCGACCCCTTCGGTGGACGCATGGGCTCGGTGGGCAGTGCCGAAGGCGTCATTGACATAAAGATCGGCCAGGTTCGCCAGCTCGGCAGCAAAAGCTGGATCATTTGTGGTTTCACCGGCATGAAAACGCACATTTTCGAGGAGGAGAATATCTCCATTTTCCATGGCTGCGACCTGTTGCTGAACCTCTGCCCCAATACAGTCGTCGGCCATGGTGACGGGTTGATTGAGTAAGTGTTCCAAGTGTTTGGCTGCGGGGCGCAAACTGTAGGCAGGGTCGGGTTTACCCTTGGGACGCCCCAGGTGCGAGGCCAAAATCAGGCGTGCGCCGCGTTGCGTCAGAGACCGAATGGTGGGCAGCGCCGCCCGAATGCGGGTGTCGTCGGTAATTTGCTGTTGGGCGTCGAGGGGCACATTAAAATCAACGCGGCAGAAGACCCGTTGGCCCTTCACATCAATGTCATCGATTGTCAGCTTGTTAAACATGCGAGCCTCCCTTGATGCAGGCATAAAAGTAAAAGATGTTTTTCATCGTAGCTGTTTGAATCGTCATTGGCTCACCCGCAGGGTTTATTTTTCCTGCGCAATCATGTGGACGACCATGTCGAAAACCCGGCAGGAATAACCCCATTCATTATCGTACCAAGCCAGCAGCTTCACCATGTGACCGTCAATGACGGTGGTAAAATCGGCATCGTAGGTTGACGAAACGCTGGTGCCGTTGAAATCGCGGGAGACCAGAGGTTGGTCATTATAGGCCAGAATCCCCTTGAGAGAACCATTTGCAGCATTTTTCATTGCCGCGTTGATGCTTTCAATGCTGGCTTCTTTCGCGGTGTTGATGACCAGATCAACCAGGGACACATTCGGGGTTGGCACCCGCACTGCCATGCCCAGCAACTTGCCTTGCAGCTGCGGCAGCACCAGACCGACAGCTTTGGCCGCCCCGGTGGTGGTCGGAATCATCGACAGGGCCGCGGCCCGCGCTCGGCGCAGATCATCGTGGGGCAGATCGAGAATCCGCTGGTCATTGGTATAGGAATGAATAGTTGTCATTAAACCCTGCTTAATGCCAAACTTTTCATCCATGACTTTGGCGATGGGGGCCAGGCAGTTGGTAGTACAGGATGCGTTAGACACAATGAAATGCTTGGCTGGATCATAAAGCTGTTCGTTGATGCCCATGCAGAAAGTACCATCAATGTCGCCCTTGCCGGGAGCGCTGATCAGTACGCGCTTGGCCCCGGCGGTGAGATGTTTGGTGGCCCCCTCACGCTTGGTGAAATGACCGGTTGCTTCGACGACAACATGCACCTTGTGCTGCTGCCAGGGCAGCTTAGAGGGGTCGGGCTCAGCGTAGACCTTGATTCGGCGGCCATTGACAATCAGATCGCCGTTATCAACCGCAACCTCTTTATTAAAGGTGCCATGCACCGAATCGTATTTCAGCAGGTGGGCCAGGGTTGCAGCGTCGGTCAGATCGTTAATCGCTACGACTTCGAGTAGATCGTTTTGGCAGGTTACGCGCAGCAGGTTTCGGCCTATGCGGCCAAAGCCGTTGATCGCTATTTTTTGCGCCATGATTGGTTTTACTCCTTGTTAGTATTGGATCAGAAAAGATTTACAGCTCAGGCCCCAGATTATACGATTTTTTTTAAAAAGCAAATTTTGTCTGTGTCCTGTGGCGTGAAGTTTTTTCACCATTCAGCTCCGTAGAAACTCGACTCCGAGGCACCCCTTACTCGGGCCGCTGCAGAAATCCATCTCTGACGCCAACTAAACGCCAGGGCCCCTCCGGACTCTCCATGCTGGACAGTTGAAAGGTTTTTTACGCTTTTGGGAAAATTTTTCAGCCCTTTGAAGGGGTTTTTTGACGTATGAAGAGGTTAAATAGAGCCTTCCCAATCAATTTTGTCTGTTTTTTTGTCCTGAAACATTTTGAGCGGATACTCTTCACGGAAACACCTTCTGTCACAGATTCAGGGTCTGTGCCGGGGTTGTCTCAGTTCGAGCGCGTAACCCTAACTCTTGGGTTCGATTGCGCGTCTTAAAGAATCACCCAAAAAAATGACCTGAAAATTGTAATAAGGTGCTTGAATAGATCCTTGGTGTAAACTTTGCAATTACACGCGAAATATCTGGTTTTATCGGTTTTATCGCGGTTCTTTTGCGCCCTTGAGCCGACGCATGGACGCAAATCTCAGGTGAAACTAACCAGGGTTTCTTTCGGCGCAAGTTGATCACTGATCTTAGAAAGTGGAGTGGGGTTTCTTATGAAAAAATCAGGACGGGTTCTTATTGTTGCTTCCAACCCGCGGTTGCGTGAGCAAATAGCACCGGTGGTGGGTGAAGTTGGCCTGCAAATTCATTTTTGCACCGATATTTCAACCGCCTGTAATATGGCGCATCGGTTTCGGCCTGCGGTTGTGTTGCTGGACGCCGGCATTGCACGTGAAAACCTCAATGCTTGCCGCAAGTTACGTCGTTGTGTTCCGGAGTATCATCTCCCCATTCTCCTGCTGGTTCCTTTAAGTCATATCGATATCAGTTCCTGCCTTTGTTCAAGCGAAGCCGATGATTTTATCTGTAGTCCCTATCAACGCGAAGAATTGCTGGCGCGGGTTTTGGCCAAAATTGACGGGATTAGCTCGCGTAATGTTGAAAGTTTCACCCAGATTGACTATCAATTCCTGGCCGGACTTTCTCATCTGGCGAACGCTGATCTTGATACGACGCAGGTTTTAAAACGTGTGGTTGAAACCATTAGCCAGGTCATTGATGTGCACCGATGTTCGATTACCATGGTGCGCGAAGATGAAAAATTTGGTTATGTCATGGCGTCAAATGACGACCCCGATCTCAACGGTCTGAAGATTGATTTGGAAAAATATCCAGAAATCCAGGAAACCATCCGTACCGGCAAGCCCTTATTGATCGACAACATCTATCATCATCCCCTGATGGAAGGGGTGCGACCTTATCTGGAAAAGCTTGGCTTTAACTCACTGCTGGTTTTGCCCATGGTCGACAAGCAACGTGTCATCGGGGTCTTGGTGGTGCGGACTGCGCGCAGCATCGAAGGATTTGCCGAGCAGGAAATTTCCTTTTGCCAACTGGTGGCTAATGTGGCGACCAGCGCTTTACGTTATGCCCGTTTGATTGAAGATCATATTCCGACTGCGGCAGAAAATTTGGCCGGCGGCGCACTCAAGGGGGATTTTTTTGAAACCAAGGGGGGGTTGCTCGATATGGCAGCCCACGATCTGCGCTTACTGGTTTCAGTGATCGATGGTTACGGGCTGCTGTTGAATGAGGCCGATGATGGCAACCTGACGTCGCAGCAACGCGAATTTATCGATGGTTTGATGACTGGCTGTCGCCGCTTGGTGGAACTGACCAATAATTTGCTCGATTTTTCACGGATTGAAGCAGGTAAACTTGATCTGAATGTGACGAAAATTGATTTGCGGCACATGCTGGAAGCGGCGACCCATGAAATTCAGCCACTGATCAAGCGGCGTGGAATTACTCTGGATATTCAGGCCCGTGTAGCTCAAATGCAGACGCGTTGTGATGCCGAAAACATTCGGCGGGTTTTTTATAATCTGATGAGTAATGCGATCAAATTTACTCCTCAGGGTGGCCAGATTGAACTCTTGTTGAACGCCGATGGCAAGGATGCTTTTGTTTCGATTGTCGACACTGGGCCGGGTATTTCGGCGCAATTGCTGCCGCGCTTGTTTGAGGAATTCAACCATGGTCGTAGTCCCGACGGACAGCGTGGTAATGGCCTTGGCTTATCGATTTGTAAGCATATTGTCGATGCCCACCAAGGGCGTATCTGGGCGGAAAGTATTGTCGGCCAAGGCAGTCGTTTCACCTTCTGTCTGCCCATCGTAGCCTAGTTTTTCTCTCTTAGGAAGACCGCCCTTGATAAAGTCACGGTCTTTAATCCGGTCGTGTTTCAATAATTGACAATAATAGTCGGGTATGCTAGTCGTTATTCAGTTTTGCCCCTGTTTGTGTGGTGGTTTTTAACCCGACCATACGAGCAGGGCAGGGTTGAGATTCCACTTTTTGCCTCTCATTATGAAAGGGAAAACATGTTTGCCCACCTGAAAGAAGATTTGAAGGCTGTTTTTGAGCGTGATCCGGCGGTTCGTAATGTCTTTGAAATTGTGCTCTGCTACCCGGGTTTTCATGCCTTGCTCTTTTACCGGCTGGCGCATGGGCTCTGGGTGCATAAATTTTATTTGGCGGGCCGTTTTGTCTCACATCTGGGGCGTTTTTTTACCGGCATTGAAATTCATCCCGGTGCCTGCATCGGCAAGGGGTTTTTTATTGATCACGGCATGGGTGTCGTTATTGGGGAAACGGCGGAAATCGGTGATAACTGTACTCTCTACCATCAGGTTACCCTCGGGGGGACATCTTGGGCCAAAGAGAAGCGTCATCCGACTTTAGGGAATAACGTTGTGGTGGGTTCCGGGGCCAAAATTCTCGGGCCATTTACCGTGGGAGATAACGCCAAGGTTGGATCCAATTCCGTTGTGGTTAAGGAAGTGCCGCCGAATGCGACAGTCGTTGGTGTTCCAGGTCGGGTTGTGATGCTGGGTGAAAAAGCGGTTGGGGTTGATTTGCAGCATGGCAACCTTCCGGACCCGGTGGCCAAAGCCGTTGGGTGTATGATGGATCAGATTCACGCTCTCGAAACAAAAGTACGTGAGCTGACCGCGGAACAGCAAGAACTCAAGCGAAATCTGGCTGAACGCGACAATCGCGAAGTTGCCAACGGATGAGATTGTCAACCAAGGCACAGTATGCTGTGCGCGCGATGGTCAGTTTAACTCTGCACGGTGGGGACACACCGGTTTCGATGAAATCCCTGGCCCAATGGGAAGATATTTCCCTCACTTATTTAGAGCAGCTGTTTGTTAAGCTGCGGCGTGGCCAAATTGTGCGCAGTGTGCGTGGTCCCGGTGGTGGGTATGTCCTGGCGCGGCCTGCCGGCGAAATTCGCATTGATCAAATTATTGATACGGTTGAAGAGGCTCTGTCGCCCCTGTCCTGTATGGATGACGCCGGTTCCTGTCAGTGCAAAACCCGGTGCATTACTCATGATATCTGGCAAGGGCTTGGTGAGCAGATTCGCACCTTTCTCGCCTCTAAAACTCTTGAAGATCTGGCCAGGGAAGGCCGCAAAAAAATGTGTTTATAACTCCGCCCTTAAATCACCCATGATGACACCTATTTATCTTGATCATAATGCAACAACTGCCGTGCACCCTACCGTGGTTGATGCCATGCTGCCTTGGCTGACGCAGCATTACGGGAATCCCTCCAGTGTTCATTGGGCCGGTCGTGCTGCGAATGCGGCCCTCGAAAAGGCACGTGAACAGGTGGCCAGCCTGTTGAATGCATCGGTGAATGACATTATTTTCACCTCTGGTGGTACGGAAGGGGATAATTTTGCCATCAAGGGGACGGCGCTGCAAAGGGCCGAGCAGGGTCGTCACCTTATCACCACTGCAGTTGAGCACCCCGCTGTGCTGGAAACCTGTCGTGCTTTGGAACGCCAGGGCTGGCAGGTGAGTTATCTGCCGGTCGATTCCCAGGGGAACCTTGATCTCGCCCAGCTCGAAAGCAACATTCAACCCCAGACGCAACTGATTTCGGTGATGTGGGCAAACAATGAAATCGGCAACATTTATCCCCTCGCCGAGATTTCCGTCATTGCCAAAGCCCGGGGGGTCTGTTTGCATTCCGATGCGGTTCAGGTTGCGGGACGGCTGCCGATTGATGTTCAAGCGACCGGTCTAGACCTGGCGGTGATCTCCGGGCATAAATTTGGTGCACCCAAGGGTGTTGGCGCGCTCTTTGTGAAAAGCGGTAATCGACTTGAGCCCCTCATGCATGGCGGATCTCAGGAACGGCATCGCCGTGGCGGAACCAGCAACCTGGCCTCAATTGTTGGTTTGGGAAAGGCCTGCGAGCTCGCCGGAGTCGAAATGCAACAGAATGCCGTGCATGTTGCTCAGCTTCGGGAACGGCTGCAGCAGGGAATTCGTCGCGGCATTAGGGGGGTGTTTTTCCATGGCGCTCAGCAGTCTGATCACCGCTTGCCCAATACCCTCAATGCCAGCTTTGCCGGCATCAGTGGGGAATCCTTATTGATGAGCCTCGATTTGAAGGGCATCGCCGTCTCTTCGGGCTCGGCGTGCAGTTCGGGCTCCCTGGAAGCCTCCCATGTTATGACCGCCCTGGGTGTGGCCCCGCAGCTGGCTCAATCGAGCATTCGTTTCAGCTTGGGACCAACCAATACCGCCGCTGAAATCGATTATGTGATTGATGAACTGGCCGCTGCGGTTTCGCGCCTGCGTCAGATCAGCCCATTTGAGAATTTCTAACCTATGACCTACGAAATTATTCGCTCGACAACTCCAAAACGTATTGTTGTTGCCATGAGTGGCGGGGTTGATTCCTCGGTTTGCGCTGCGTTGCTCAAGGAACAGGGGCACGAGGTCATTGGCATCACCATGCAGGTCTGGGATTATTCCCGCTTTACTAACCCCGATGGCAAAACCTTTGGCAGCTGTTGCAGCCTGGATGATGTCTATGACGCGCGTCGCGTTGCCGAATCTTTGCAGATGCCTTTTTATGTGGTGAACTTTGAAAGGGAATTTCAG
>Ga0210014_1003400_pt1 | contig 10576 bp, 14 predicted proteins | sample CryGeymeta201519_FD_183983 | JGI IMG/M metagenome (GOLD analysis project Ga0210014, IMG submission 183983) | Groundwater microbial communities from Crystal Geyser aquifers in Utah, USA - Crystal Geyser metaG 2015-19 (SPAdes) (version 2) | ecosystem: Environmental > Aquatic > Deep subsurface >...
ACCCAGGAAAAAGCCCAGCAATTGGGAGTAACTGGTTGGGTTAGAAACCTGCCAGATGGCCGGGTAGAGGCGGTTTTTGAGGGAGATAAAGCCAAAGTTGAGGAAATGATTAATTGGGCTAAAAAAGGCCCGCCAGGAGCCATTGTCAATCATTTAGACCTGACTTGGGAAGAGTACAAAGGCGAATTCAACAATTTTGAAATTAGATATTAATGAAAATTTATACCCTAGGGACCTCAAAAAGGACAATCGAAGAATTTTTAGAAATTTTAAAAAGTTATCAAATTGAAATGGTGGTTGATGTCAGACGTTGGCCAACCTCAAAATGGTTCTATGAATCAGAGATTCATATCACCTTTTAATAAATTTTCAATTTATTAAAATGTTTGAACATTTCAAAAAAATTTGAAGTAATTCATATTATTGAAAAAGACAAAATCTGGCAACCCCAAAAAGAACCTCGAGAAATTAAACCTCAATGCCAAAGAAAATTGTTTAGTCGATGAATCATTCGATTTATCTTCACCCTTCGCTTCGCTCGGGTAAATAATTGATGTCGGAAATCTCTCACAAAAGGCAACAATTTGAACTCGAACATCTAATCGTTGGGCCTCTTTTGACAAATTGCTACATTTTAATTTCAAAGGGGGAGGCTTTGGTTATTGATCCCGGTGGCGGATTAAAAAGGATTTTAAAAGAGATTGAAAAAGCAAAATTGAAATATATTGTCTTGACCCATTGCCACTGGGATCATTTTTTGGCTGCTCCAAAATTAAAAAGGGAAACGGGAGCCAAAATTTTAATTCACGAAGAAGAAAAAGCTTTTATTAAATTCAATGTCGATCAATTCTTAAAAAACGGAGATGAAATCGGGTACCCGCCATTTGAGCAGGTGGGCGAAATTTCTTTAAAAGTCATTCACACCCCAGGCCATACAAAAGGAAGCATTTGTTTAGCCGGCAAAGATTTTATTTTTACTGGCGACACAATCTTTGAAGATGGCTATGGCAGAACCGATTTATCAGGCGGTTCCCAAAAAGACTTGGAAAACTCCCTCAAAAAATTAGAAAAAATTTTAAAACCAGGAACAAAAATTTACCCCGGCCACGGACACCCCTTCAAAAAATCGGCTTGAAAAGAAACAAAAAACCCGGCGAGCGCCGGGTTTTTTGTTTTAGGATTATCTGCTGAAATCCCTTTTTACTCTTCTTTTTGACCAGCACTCTTTGCAGTAAATAGGTCTGTCTGCAGCTGGTGCAAAAGGAAGTTCGGTGATTTCTACCCCGCAGTCTGAGCATTTCCAATTGCCCTTGACCATTTCTCGGGGCGCAAATCCTCTGTCTGATTCGTATGCCATGTTATTTGTCGATGAGAACTCCGTTCTCATCTTCACCTTCGCTTCCGTTTACGGAAGCTTGGTGTTTAATTTACGAATAAAAAAGCGACCTTGAAACTCTAAGTCGCTCTAGTCAAAGAGGATAAATCCTCTTTTCCACCCTTCGCTTGGCTTCGCCTCGCTCGGGTACTTAACTACTACTTTAATTTTTTAGGTTAAAGACTCGTTAAAGCTACTTCGACTTATCGTCTGATGTTCATTATACAGCACCCATAAAGAATGTCAAGCCCGGTAGTAGAATTTTGGCAACCCCGCTTAAGCGGGATAATTTCGCGAAGCAAGCCAAAATTCACTACCGGGCGCAGTCCCGTAGAGCAATTTCGGAAAGATTTTTCTAAAGAAAAATCAAATTTACGAAGTAATCCGAAATTCTTCTACGGGGCAAGTCCCACAATGGACAAAACCCTGAAAACCTGCCAAAATGAAATTAGAAAATGTTTACCCCGTTAATTTCGAAGAAATTTTATGGGGCCCAAAAAAGTAAAAACTTTTGACGAAGAATTATATAAAAAGGCCAAGATTACTAACCTGATTCTTTTTGGTATCAATTCCATAATCGAAAACAAAGAAAAATGCACTTTTGAGCGGCTAATTAAAGAATGTTTCACCATATTTCCGGAAATCTTTAGTTTTTCAAAATATCCCCAATGGCCAGATTCTCTTAAATTGGACCGTCAACTAAGAACTCTCAGAAAAAGAAAACTAATCACCGGCAACCCCAAAACCTCATTTTCTTTAACCAAACTTGGCAAGAAAATCGCCCTCGAAACTTCCAAATCCTTCAGACAGAGAAAATTATTTAAGTAAAAAAATATGAAAAAATCTTTATGGGCACTTCCTGCACACGCTGCAATTATCTGTGATGATTGAAGTGCCTCTTGAATTACATAAATTAGAAGTGGGCCAACATGACCCACAGCCGTACCACGGCGCAGATGACGGACAACCTGTTGGTGTACAACCGCCACCACCGCCCCCGCCGCTTTCTCCACCACCAGTGGTACCGCCTCCGCCACTAAAAGCTTGACGAATAGATTGACACATCTGATCCTGAGTATTTGGGAACATACCCATAGCACAACCCAAAGAGTACAGAACCAAAAATACTATACCTAAACCCATGAGTACACCGAGGATGTTAGTAATAGTATAAGTCCAAGCAGGTCCAGAAGGTTTTGTAGGGATTTGTTTAAGAACTGGTGGCTTCCCGGGTTCCACTTCAACGGATTCAATACCCAGAGTTTTACGCCACTGCGGTGTTATGGGGAGTGTTAATTTCTCTTTTGAAATTTCAACAGGTCCAGTCAGAGTAGCCCCACAATTTTTGCAAAATTTATCATCTGGATTAACTTTTCCCCCACAATTTGGGCAAAAATTCGTCATAATATTAATTTCTTTTAAGAGATTTAATCGACCTTATCTTAATTTTACTTTAAATTGCTACTTCGTCAAGCAACATTTTATATGAGGCAACCTAACACGCTAAGCCAATTTTCAAAAGAAAAAGCAGAGGGAAATGTGATAAAATAAAAATATGAAAAAATCCTTCACCATCCACGATTTGCCAAAGATGGAGAGACCGCGAGAAAAACTCATCGCCAAAGGCCCTCAAAACTTAAAAGATTTACCCCGTAGGGAACTTGTTTTCCTTCGGGGCGAGGAGCTTTTGTAAAATAAATTTATGTTTATCTTTCTTGATGAATCGGGTAATTTTACTGGAGATAAAGATCATTATTTTATTGTAGGTGGGTTTGTGACTGGAAATCCAAAACGAACAGCAAAAGCTTTTCGCAAGTGGCAGCATACTAAATTTCCAAAGAAAATTCGCAGGAAAAGCGAAGTAAAATTTAACGACACCGGCCTTAATGATGAGTTGCGGTTAAAGACTCTTTCTTACTTTATCAAACAAGATATCCGGATTTTCTATACTTTTCTTAGGGGAGAAAATATTCCTCAAGAATATAGGAAGAAAAAAGGTATAGAAACTGGGCTTCTCTACGCCGAAGTAGTGGCAAAAACCCTTAATTTACTTCTTCCAACCACAGATTTGGAATTTCGTATTTTTCGCGACAAACGTCATTTGCGCCGACTTACTGAAAAGAAATTTAACGAGATATTAAAACTTGATCTTCTCCCTAAATTATCGCCAAAAACCTCGGTTCAAATAGAAGCAGTCGACTCTGCTGAAAGTCCCAATATTCAAATCGCTGATTGGATATGCGGAGCAGTTTTTAGATATTATAATAAACGTAGAAACGGAGATAGGTTTTATGCAACTATAAAAAATAGCATTGTGGCTTCTGATGAACTTTTCAAGGATTATTGGGAAAACAAAAAATCCCGATGAATTATCGGAATCTTTTGTAGAGTGGCGTCTCTTGAAGTGGTATTCCTCAACTTAGACCTCCGCACCTGCAGAGGGAACATCGAGGCACCTCAAAAGGTATTATTGCCAACTCTAAATTAATATTAACAAATCATAAACCCCTGTCAAGGGATTACCTAGGGCATATGAAACTAAAATCTCTACCGAAAATTGAATGGCCAAGGGAAAAACTTATCTCCAAAGGCCCCCAAAACCTAAAAGGGGTATAATAAAAATATGAAAAGATTCCCTTCTGCTAAAGAAATATTAGAGGAAGCTAAGGCTCAAAAACCAAAAGCCGATATTAATCAATTGCACGCCTTAACTTTTAAGCTGATGATGAAATATAAAGATACTTATTATAAAGATAAAGTTGGTGAGTTTCTCTGTCGTAACTCCTTAGCTAATCTGCCAGAAGAAACAAAATTAAAAATTAAACAAGAACTACTTAGGCCAGTGAAGGGTGGGGACATACAGTATAGTAATTTTATGGAAGAGACCTCTCGCAGGATTAGTCAAACTTTTCAGCCCATTTCTGGAAACTTAGCAGAACTTTGTGCTGAAAAAGAATTAATAGATATAGGATTAAAACTAGGAATTAATTATAAGAAAAGAGTAGAACATACAGATTTAATAATCTACCATCCGCAACTATCCGGATATTCTAAAAAACATAGGGTAGAGGTAAAAAACGTCTCGGTAAGAGAAAGAGCTACAAGAGGATTTATATTTGATGGAGATAGCATGATAGGTTTTTTTAATGACCCCGGTGAATTCACTAATACTAATATAGATATAATTGATGAACAATGTCAAAAAACTGGTGGGTATTGCTACATTCCACCAGTAATTTTAGAAAGAATTAGAGATAAAACTCAAAATAAAAGATTTAAACCTAATACGGACTTTGTTTCTGATATGGAAAAATTTGTTAAAACAGGAATTATTTAGGCCGCCAAAAATCTAAAATATATTCGAGTGTAGTCCCTAAGGTTATATAATTACTAGGCCAACCAAAAATTCCTGCTTTGTTTACCAAATTTCTTCGATCCCAAATTATTGTATTTCTCAACTCATACCCCACTTTTTCTAAAGCTTCTATTACATAAATATGAAGCGGAATTCGTTTATTTTCCCACCAAAGATCGGTGATATTTATCACACAATGAGCTCCCGGTTTATGTACGGGTAAAATTTTTCTGTAAATTTCACCTAAAGCCTCAGCGAATTTTTTTGGTTCCATAGTCCCCAAGTCTCGGGGATTTTTTGAATATTGTTGAACTTTTTTATAATGTTGATTATTTCTCAAATTCCCACGAAGACTCTTATTTTCTCGCGGTCTATTTAGCATATTAGCATAAGGAGGAGAAGTTACAGAAAGGGCAACAATATTCTTATTTAAATAATCAGGAATATTTATTGCATCATCACAAATAGCAATTTGTTTAGTGTCGACGAATAGGGGAGATTGAGATAATCTTTTTTTTGTGAGGTCAATATATTTTCTATTTAAATCAAATCCTATGGCATTTCTTCCCAAATCTCTTGCTGCAATTAAAGTAGTCCCAATTCCAACAAATGGATCTAAAACCAATTCCCCTTTATGGGTAAATAATTCTATACATTTTGCTGGCAAACCAATGGGAAATACCGCCGGATGGATGTTTTTATCTCTAGTATCTCTCTTTTCATAAGAAAATTCCCAAATAGCAACTTGATTTTTCATCCACTGTTTAGCATCAAGACAATTAATATGATTTGGAGGACAATTACAGATTTTTTTAAAAGAAATATTTAATTTTTTGCTTTCCTCTTTTGGTGCTTTATTTTCCGTAAACTTTGTATTATTTTCAAAAGTCGTCATTTCTTTCAGTTCTTCGAAGGTTCGAATAACGCTAACAACTTTTCCTTGAATAGTTAATTGTTTCGTGAAAATTGGCTTGAGGTTAGGATTAGCTGGTTGAAGACGGAATCCATTTTTTTCTTTATAAATTTTCTTCAAAGTAACTTCGTTGCCATTTATTAGCGCAACTGCTGTTTCACCATTTTCTACTATTGGTTGTTTTCTAATTATTACAGTATCTCCATCAAAAATTCCTTCATCAATCATACTTTCACCCTTGACCCGTAAGGCATAATGTTCGCCAGATTTTGACAACTGAGATTTAGGAACTTTAATATTTTCCTTATCTTCTATTGCCTCAATTGGTTCACCGGCAGCAATAGTACCGAGTAGGGGAATCTTCACCAAATCAGAAATTTTCTTTTTTTTATTTAATTCAATTGATCTTGGTTGATTTTCGATTTTTTTGAGATATCCTTTTTCTCTTAATGCTTCAATGTGTTGATGAACGGTAGATTTTGCCAATCCAAAGCGTCTTCCAATCTCCTCCAGAGAGGGGGAGTAATTTTTTCCTTTTATATATTTCTTTATATATTCAAATATCTTTTTTTGTTTGGGAGTTAGCATATTGACACTTCTTTAAATTGCTTGCTATTATTACATTATACCGAACCTTAACCGAACCTGCAAAGGTGTCAACTGTGGATAACTTTTAAAGGTCGATTTCTAACCAATATTTCCTCAAAATAACTACAATGAATTTTTCTAATGAAATTATTCAAAAAGTATAGGAAAAAGGTGGGGTTGTGGCTAATAATAACCCGAATTTATGGAGAAAAGATTAATGCGGTGCTTGGATAGGCAAAGAATTTTATGGAAATAGAGATTCTCAATATGGATGGGAGATTGATCATATAAAACCAGAGTCAGAGGGTGGTGGAGACGAACTTTCTAATCTTCGTCCTCTGCAATGGGAGAATAATCTCGCTAAACAAGAAGGACGGTTAAGTTGCCCAGTAATATCACGTGGTGTAGATAATATACGGCTACGTTAAGATTTTGTAAATTCGTTATTATTTTCTTAATTAAACTTATATAAAAAGTCGAAAAATTAATTGAGAAACAAAATTAAATGGCAAAATTAAAGGTAAATATACAAAAAATTATTATAATTGGTTTATTTATTTTTATATTTTTTGGTAGTTTTGTTTTAGCCCAAGAAATACAAAAGGTAGAGCAAAAGGAAATTTTGTCAACCAAAGACAATGAATTTATAACGCAAAATGATCTTATTCAATTCCAACGAGAATCAATTTGGCAATTAGCAACGATTAATCTTGGTTATTTAGGAATTTGTATTGCAATAATCTTACTTCTTGGCGGGATATTCTATTTATTTAACTTGAAACCATTAGAGGAAAAAGTTAATAAAACAAAGGAAGATTTAAAAAATGAAATTGCCAAATCGATCAATGCCCAAGAGGAAAAAATTGAAATACTAAAAAATCAAACAAAGCAAGAAATAACTTTCGTAAAGCAGAGATCATTAGAAGATATAAAATATTTACAAAATAATATTAAGGAAGAAAGCAAGAAATTAAATGAAAATATAAAAAGCGAGCTCAATATTGAATTAGGAAAAGCGAAACAGCAAATACAAAAATTAGAATTAGAAATAAATAACAAATTAACAACTTTAACAAATGAATATCGAACCCTGGAGGTTTTAATGGATTGGAATCAACATTACGTTTGGGAGATAAGGGGCGTTCATATAAACGCATTAACTTCTTTAATAGGATGTTTGGAACTAACGATAGAATATAATTGGACTTATTGGTTTGACTTGATTTTAGATGAAATAAATAAAGAGCTAAGTGAGATGATTAAAAGCAGATATTTACCACCTGAAAAAGAAAATTACTTAAAGCTTGTAAGATTATTAGGAAAAATTGAAGGCTTTGAAAAAGAAAAAGAGGAGATTCTAAATAAAGCCAAAAAAATATTCGGATATTCTTAAAAGCAAAGAATTGTTGGGGAGATTATAAATAATCAAAATTTAGGGCGAAGTTGAGGAAAATTTAATTTAAATGATAGACACTTCATTTTTAGAAATTATAAAAGGAATTTGGATGTATGTAATAAAACCATTTTGGTGGGTATGGGTTATTGCGCTAGGGATCGGTTTGCTCCCCAGAGGACTTGATTATTTGTCTAAATGGTTAGAAAAAAGAAGAACTAAAAAATGGCTCGAAGAACATAAAACCTTAGAGGAATGGAAAAAAGTAGATGGTAGAAAATTCGAAGAAATCGTCGCTATTATTTTCGAAAAATTAGGATATAAAACTAAAATAAGGGTGGATCGAGGTATTGATATCATTGCTGAAAAAGATGGAAAGAAAACTTTTGTTCAATGTAAAAGAATGGAAAAGGTTATACCAGACGATGTTCGTGCATTTTGGGGTTCGATAACTGATTTAATAAAGAAAAGAGAAGGAGAAGGGGGGATTTTTGTCACTACCGGTAGTTTTACCGAGGAAAGTAAAGAATTTGTCAAAGATAAACCTATTGAACTCGTTGATGGGCTAAAACTTGAGAAATTAGCTAACCCCTAACTAAAATTCAACCAATCAATTTTAGACAAAGCCCTGAAGTAGAACGTAGTTCCCTACAGGGTAAACATTTAAAGGAGAATTAAAAATATGCCAAGAGATGTGGAAAACAAAGCAATAGCGTTAGTTGTAGAGTACGAAAGAAAGCAAGGACGAAATCCCCGCATTGTAAGTAGGACAGGGTGCGGTTATGATATAAAGTCGGAAAATAGATGTATTGAAGTAAAAGGACAAAGTATGAAGAATCCTGATTTCATTTATTTATATAAAAAGACGCTGGCAAAATTGGGAGCAGATACTCTGAACTATTATATTTACGTTGTTTACGACATAAATAATAAACCGAAGCTTAAAATACTACCTCCGGAAAAAATATTCGGGAACATTGAAATCGAACCGATGTTTCTAATTAGAGGTAAGGTTTTCAGGGATTTAGAAGATATCGAATTATAAACAATGAAGAAAAAATCTAAGTCTAATAAAAAAGAATTGGAAAAAATATTTGAGGAGGCAAAACCGGAATTATGTCCAGAATGCGGGGAAGAGCTGCTTGGTACTTCAATAGCCTGTGGGTTTGAATGTTGTTTTGAATATCTCTGTCTTAAATGCCCCAGAGAGGTAGTTATAGGGTCTAAAAGCGGGATGATATGTAATAAAAAATTAAGTCGGGATAAGTTAATTAAAAGAATAGGAGAAAATTGGAAATTAAGTCGGGAGGATACAAAAAAGCTAATTAAAGGGTTGGAAGAATATTATAAAGTCAGTCACTAAACCAAATCTGTGAATGAAAAAAATAAGTGAATTAGCACAACTTTTTGCCGAATATAAAATCTATCCCAAAAGCTGTTATAATGATTATTCACCGGTAAAGGCTTTTCAGAGAATGTTTCCTGAAAATTATTATAGTAAGGACCTCGAAACATTTCTTTCTTATCAAAATTATAAACCAACTCAAAGGGGAGCAGATTTGCCTTGGTGGGGTGAAAAGTTTTTTACTGAGGAAATAGGTTTTCGAATCTCGATAATTAGCCAAGATTCCCTTTATAAAGATGCGGGGAGTATAGTTTTGGCTGCGCATCTTTTTCCTTTTGTTAATAACCCTGTTCAATATCAACAATTTGTCGATGAAATGGGTGTAAAGAAATATTTTAGTTTCAGTAGATATAAAAGGGTTGAAGACCAATTAACTAAATGGGGGATAGACTTTAATTTTTTATATATTACCGATGCATCAAAGGTTTATAAAGAAGGTTCATGGAAAGATAGAGATTTTGATAGGGAAAAAAGTAAAAAACTATTAGAAGTTGAAATAGAATTTTGTGAACCAAACCTAATTATCCTTTTAGGCACTCCGGCATTGCGTCTCTTAGATAAAAATAAAAATTATGGCGAGATTGTTGAAAGTAGAGAGAATATTTTTATAAAAGGTGTAGAATGTGTGGTTTCTCCCTTTTTTATTGGTAATGGTCTCGCCCAACCTAATTTTAAAAAGAGATTAGAGATGGCAACTAATTTAATTAAGGAGGCATTGAAATAAAATAATCAAAATTTAGGCCGAAGTTGAAGAAAATTCGAATTAATTTGTGTAAAAATGATATCAGACTTTTTATTAGAACTCATAAAAATAGTTTGGTGGATAATTAGAACGTTCTGGTGGGTATGGGTTATAGCATTAGGAATAATATTAATTGAGTTAGGATTTAATTATTTATCCAAATGGCTTGATGAAAGAAGGTGGAAAAAATGGTTGGAGGAACGTAAAACTTTGATGGAATGGAAGAAAATGGATCCTCGGGATTTTGAGAGAATTGTGGCAATTATTTTTAAAAATTTGGGCTATAGAACCAAATTGAGGGGCGGACCAAAAGATAGGGGAATCGATATTGAAGCTATAAAAGACGGAAAGAGAAACTTTATTCAATGTAAGAAAATGGATACAGTTTCCCCTAATCTTATTCGAGAGTTTTATGGCTCTATAGTTGACTGTCTTCGAGAGGGAGAGAAGGGGATCTTTATAACCACAGGAGAATTTACTCAAGAGGGCAGAGAACTTGTTAAAGATAAGCCTATTGAACTTATTAATGGTTTAGAACTCGAAAAATTAGCTAAATTTCAACCGAAATGAAAATAGGGGATGTGTTAAAAATGAAGATGAAGTGGTGGATTGCGTTTTTAATTTTTCTTATTTTCAGCAGTTTAATATTTTTATTAGAAACTCTAATAGGAAAATAATCAAAATTTAGGCCGAAGTTGAGGGAAATTTTATAAAATATATGAAATGGGTTGCGATTAGTGGAAGTTGGAGAAAAATAAATAAAGAAGTAGAAAATGACGTTAGAAAAACTGTAAGAGAAATTATA
>Ga0210014_1003413_pt1 | contig 10555 bp, 13 predicted proteins | sample CryGeymeta201519_FD_183983 | JGI IMG/M metagenome (GOLD analysis project Ga0210014, IMG submission 183983) | Groundwater microbial communities from Crystal Geyser aquifers in Utah, USA - Crystal Geyser metaG 2015-19 (SPAdes) (version 2) | ecosystem: Environmental > Aquatic > Deep subsurface >...
TTAAACCTACTAATCTCAATACTAGAGTGTGTTCCTAGTAAGTAATCATTTTGTAATAACGTGTCCATTGAGACAACATTTGAAATTGAGACAACATTTGAAATTGAGACAACTTTGCATGTTTCACTAGCTCCTTCAGCGGAGTTAATACAAGAAGTTGACCCAGGTCCGTCATCTGCGGAAACAATAAACGTTGTGAATGATATTAAGACAATAAAGGTAAAAAATATTTTTTCAGACGCTTATGATATTTTCTTTATATAAGTACGCAACACAAGATGCATGGCAAAATACTTAAGGCTTACCACTGCACCTATTTTTAACTTTGAAACTTTATACTTTCTGAATTATTTCCTTCTAAAACATTTGAGTACAAATGCTCGGGCGATAATTTTGCAAAAAACACCAGCAAAATTATTTAGCCCACCCCTTGTTTTTCAAACCATCCGCTGCGGCGCCTTGCTCGGCGTCTTGTTTTGATTTTCCTATACCTTGACCAACTAGCTCGTCGTTTAGATATACTCCAACATTAAAATCCTTGTCGTGGTCTGGGCCAACTTCGCTGATAACACGATATGCAGGGGTAATACCAACATGCTCTTGCGCCTCCTCCTGGAAAAAACTTTTTGCGTCGCGCCAGAGTTCTTTCTTCACAATCTCTTCTGTTTTTACAAGGAGATGATTTTTTAAAAATTGTTCTGCTGTTTCGTAACCAATGCCAAGGTAAATAGCGCCGACAAGCGCCTCAAACGCATTCGCAAGAATAATCTGGCGCGCTTTTGTGCCTTTGTCTTTTGCTTCGCCTTTTGAAAGAAGGAGATACTCCTCCATGCCCATATCTATAGCAAGATTGCCGAGTGTCACCGCATTTACAAGAGCCGCGCGGTAGCTCGTGAGCTCGCCCTCGTTTGCTTGTGGATATTTTTTGTATAGAAAATTCGTAACTACTAGCTCCACTACCGCGTCGCCAAGAAACTCAAGACGTTCATTGTGGTCAAGTCCGCGCTCGCGAGTTTCGTTTATATACGAGCGATGTGTAAAAGCCTCGCGAAGAACCGCACGGTCTTTGAAATGAACGCCAATTTTATTTTCGAATTCTGCAAACTTTTCCATAATTTTGTTATTGAGCGAAGCGAGATTAGAAAATTATGGACCCCGTTAAATGATTTCTTTAGAAACCCCTGCTCTGCAGGATTTAACTGGGGTAATAATCAACTAAGACCACGTTGCTTATTATTTAATTTATTTCTTTAAAAGTATATTCACCGCCTTCGTAATTACTGGCAACATATCGTCATACATATTTAGATCAATGATATCCGCGAGCCTAAACCACTGCGCGTCATCAAGGCCGCCTTTTTTCTGAAGGGATATTTCCTGATATGGCGCCTCGCAAAGAAAGTAGCTCACATGCTTTCGCATCTTGCCTTTTTCTGGGTGCGATGCAACATATTCATTCTCGCCCAATACTTCTCCAGGAACTATCGGGAGACCGATTTCCTCCATAACTATGCGAGTAATGGCCGTCATGTCATCCTCGCCTTCCTTGTAGTGCCCTTTTGAAAGCGTCCAATGTCCAAAAATGTCATGCACGAGTCCGAGATACACCTCCTCGCCATCGCTCGCATAGACCACCGCGCCTCCAAGCTTGTCCAAAGGAAGTGTCTTTGGGTCAACTGGCGTAGGAGGAACTTTTTTCTTGCTTGTCTCGTCTTTGCCGGGCTCGCCGAGCTCCTTGTACACTGCGCCGAGCACGCCGTTTATAAACTTCCCACTCGTCTCACCTCCATATGTTTTTGCGAGTTCAATCGCTTCGTTGATGGCAACCTTAGCTGGCACTTGCGCGCGGTCTTCAAAGAGAAGTTCGTAAAGTCCAATGCGCAAAATATTTCTATCAACGAGCGCAATTTTTTCTATTGGCCAATCAGGCGCAGCTTTTTCTATAATGTCGTCTATCTTTTTCTGTTTGTTGAGAATACCAAGAAGAAGCTTTCGCATAAACGAGATGTCGTTCACGCCAGTGGCAAACTCTTCTGCGTTGCGCACGAGTGCTTGCTCTATCTCAAGGTCTGTTAAATCTCCTCCACGAAAATCCCATTCGTAGAGGACCTGCATAACTATACTTCGTGAAAGGTGCCTGTTTGCCATAAAAATTGAAAAGTGCTTCTATTATATTATACACATTGAGACAAAAAGAAAAAGAAAAGTTGTTAAACTTTTCTTTACTTTGTCGCTCTTGATTTTGCATTCACACGCTTCTCTGACTTCGCTAGAGTTTTTGTCACCTTTAGGACTGCTTTTCCGCGGTATGTGCCACAAGCTGTGCAAACCTGGTGGCGCATATGCAAGGCCGAGCACTTTAAGCACTTTGAAAGTCGTGCTCCTTCCAAAGAGTGGTGAGAACGGCGGTTTGCCGTATGCGCTCGGGTGTGTCTCATTCGTACTACCATAGTTTTAATACTCTACCAAATGGCTCACAAAAAATCAAGTGTGCTGGGTTCCAAGCAAAGCTGTTGCATAATTTTTCTTTTTCTGCTATATTGCGTAATATGGAATTTCTGGTTACGGTTCTGCCTTGGTTGCAGATTATCCTCTCTATCATTCTCGTTGCGGCGATTCTGCTACAGCAAACTGGAGCAGGTGTTGGTGGCGCTTTTGGCGGCAGTGACGATTCTATTCGTTACACGAGAAGAGGAATGGAGAAGGTGCTTTTTTACACCTCAATCATCGTTGCAATTTTATTTGCGCTTTCGGCATCCGTAATGCTTGTTATCAAGGGATAAGTAGTAGCCTCGCAGTACATTCAACAAATTTGTCGTGAAGCAATTTCTTTCACATCTTTCTAAAAAAATGAATTCGCGTTTCACCTTTCCTCTTGAAGGGCGTTTTGCTCTTGCTCTAAAATCTTTTTCTGAACGCGAAAATCAGATTTTCTTTACTGCAATGGGCGTACTTGTTGGAACAACTATAGTTCTTTTAATTGGAGTTAATTATTCCTTTACGACAAAGATTCCAGCAGAGGGTGGTACGCTTGTAGAAGGGGTATTAAATACACCTGCTCATATTAATCCACTCCTAGCAACTTCTGAGATCGGAACCGATGCGGATCGCGATCTGACTGCTCTCATTTATTCTGGACTTTTGCGAGCAGATGGCAAAAATGGGTTCATTCCAGACCTCGCGGAAAGTTATGATGTATCTACAGACGGTCTTTCATATACATTCATTCTAAAACCAGACCTTGAGTGGCATGATGGTAAAAAAATTACCGCCTCTGACATTGTATTCACTGTGAGGACTGCTCAGGATAGCAGGATGAAGAGCCCAAAACGCGCGAGCTGGGACGGGGTGAACGTCGAACAAATAGATGAAATGACTGTGCGTTTTACGCTGAAGAAACCTTATGCGCCTTTTTTGGAAAACGCTACTATGGGAATCCTTCCTGAGCATATTTGGAAGAATATTGATTACAATCGCTTTGATACAAATAAGTACAACCGTGAGCCGATTGGTTCTGGTTCATACAAATTAAAAAGTATTGAAACTGTAACCAAAGACGGCGATGAGATTCCCGTTTCATATACATTGAAGTCATTTAGCGCGTTTGCTCTTGGAAAACCACCAATAACCACAGTAAAATTTGTGTTTTACAGAAGCGAGGAAGCTCTTGTGCAGGCTGTAAAAACTGGTTCTGTTGGCGCTGTCAATTCTATTTCATCAGATAACGCGTATAAACTTTCAAATGAAGATTTCCGTATTGAACACACATCGCTTCCACGAGTACTAGCTGTGTTTTTTAACCAAAATGAACAGCCAATTTTTGTAGATCCTGCGGTACGCAAGGCTCTTGCTCTTGCAGTTCCAAAAAAAGAAATTGTAGATAAAGCGCTATCGGGATATGGGGTACCACTTAATTCACCGTTTCCGCCTGGAACCATCGGATATAAAATAGTTGACACAGAAAAATCTCGCGAGGAGAATCTCGCCTCGGCGCGCGTCACTCTCGAAAAAGCAGGTTGGAAATTTGCATCGACGACAAACACATGGACAAAGCAGGTCAAAAAAGAAACTCTATCACTTCGTTTTGAATTAGTTACATCCGAAGCGCTTGAGCTGAAAACTGTGGCAAACGAACTCAAATCCTACTGGGAGGAACTCGGAGCGCAGGTGACAGTGCGAGTGTTTGCAACTGGCGACTTAAAAGAAACCATTATCCGTCCACGTAAGTTTGATGCTTTATTTTTTGGGCAAGTACTTGGGCAAGGTGGTGACCCATATCCGTATTGGCACTCAAGCCAGCGTCTAGATCCAGGCCTCAATGTGTCATCCTACGCCAACACAAAAGCGGATAAAATCTTGGACGATGCGAGAGCTGAAACTAGCCCTATAAAACGGGAAAAACTGTACGGCGATTTCAACGACGAGATAATGAAGGATGTGCCAGCGGTCTTTATGTACGCGCCTGAATTCTTATATGTGTTTCCAAAAAACGTGCGTGGTCTTTCTCATGGCTACATCAAGGTTCCGTCCGAACGATTCCTAAATATTTATGAATGGTATATAAATACCGATAACGTGTGGCGGATATTTGCGCCTTCTTCATAAAATCTGAAAATATAAAATTTAAAATTTTTAAATAATTTCTTAATTTCAATTCTTGAAATTAGCAATTTGGGACTTATTTAGAAATTTGAAATTAAACATTAGAAATTTCGCAGATTAAAAAATTTAATTAATTTATAAATAAAATGACAAATGAACAACCCAAGAAGATAGATGGGAGCGCTCAGAGTGGCGACAAGGGTGGCGGTTACAGCGCTCGTCGCTTTCCACGCAAAGACAGTAACGCTCGAGGACCACGAAGTGCGGTAAATCGCTCCGCAAATCGCGGGAACTACCGCGGAGCAACAGCTACTCACTCGCAAGAAAGCTCTGCTCATGCAGGACAAACGAGTCCTCAGAAAGGGAGGGCTATTGGAGGAGGTTTTCGAGGACCACGCGGACACACAACCGATGCTACAAGAACATCAACTCGAATCAAACATTCAACAAGCAGAGAAAAAGCTGACTCTCGCAGAATGATGGCTCCGTACCCTTCTAAAGATCAAGACAATGTTGTAATTCCACCATTAAAGGATGGGGATATTCGCATTATAGCGCTTGGGGGCGTGGAGGAAATCGGTCGCAATATGACAATGGTTGAATACAAAGATTCAATCGTCATTATTGACGCCGGACTTCAGTTTCGCGAGGAAAACACTCCTGGAGTCGACTACATCCTTGCTAACACAAAATATCTTGAGGACAGAAAACACAAGGTGAAGTCAGCAGTGATTACGCACGGACACCTTGACCACACTGGAGGTATACCATACCTTATGGGTAAAATTGGCAATCCTCCGATATACACACGCAACCTTACAGCGCTTATGATCCAAAAAAGGCAGGAGGAATTTTCACACCTGCCACCGCTTGATCTTCACATAGTTGAAAAGAACGACCGCATCACGATGGGTGATTTCAAGGTTCGTTTCTTTGCTGTAACACACACCATACCCGACGCAATGGGAGTCATAATTGAAACCCCATACGGTAACGTTGTCCACACTGGCGACCTAAAACTTGACCATGTGGACGGAGTGCCTACAATGGAACAGGAGGACGAATTTGACAATATCGCAAAAAACGGGAACACACTTCTCCTTATGGCGGATTCTACAAACGTGGAACGACCTGGATATTCGTTTCCAGAGCGCACAGTGCTAAAAAATATTGAGAATATTATTCGCAACACAGAAGGACGTATTATTGTCGCAACATTCGCGTCGCTCCTTGAGCGCCTAGTAAAAATTATTGACATTGCGGAGGTCCTTGGCAAAAAAATCGTGCTAGATGGACGCAGTATGAAAAACAACGTGGACATCGCGCGACAGTCTGGCCTCCTAAAAGCAAGCTTGGAAACATTCATTCCTATCGAGGATATGGAAAAGTACCCGCCAGACCGCATCATACTTCTTGTTACTGGAGCGCAAGGAGATGAGTTTGCGTCACTTATGCGCGCGGCAAACAAGGCTCACAAGTATTTGAAAATTAACAAACGTGATACGATTCTTCTTTCCTCTTCTGTTGTGCCGGGCAACGAACGTAGTGTTCAAAAGCTCAAGGACAATCTTTCGCGACAAGGCGCGCATCTTATCCATTACGAAAATGCAAAAGTTCACTCATCTGGACACGCGCATCACGATGAAACACTTTGGATTCACAAGAAACTAGAGCCTCGTTTTTTTATGCCAGTACACGGATACCACTACATGCTTCGTTGTCATGCTGACATTGCTCGCGAGGCGGGACTTTCTGACGAAAACATCATTATTCCAGACAATGGCATGATTGTTGAAATTCAAGATGAAGGAAAGAAAATCGTTTCTCTCAAAGAAACTGCGCCGAAAGGTCTCGTGCTTGTAGACGGATTCTCGGTCGGTAATATGCAGGAGGTTGTGCTTCGAGATCGCCAAATGCTTTCACAGGATGGTATCTTTGTTGTCATAGTTACACTTGATACATCTACAGGAAAAGTTACAAAATCTCCTGATGTTATTTCGCGAGGATTCGTATACCTACGCGAGTCGCAAGACCTACTAAGAAACGCGCGCTTCCTCACAAAGAAAACTGTGGAGGATATGCTTGGCGGTTCAAAGCAAATAGACTTTGACTATGTAAAAGACCATGTCACAGATGCAGTCGCTCGCCTACTCTTCCAAGAGACCGCAAAGAGACCGATTGTAATTCCGGTGATTTTGAGCGTTTAGTGTAATTTTAGAAACACGCAGTTGGTCTGAAACAACTGCGTGTTTTGTGGTATACTTCTAAAAACCTATGCTACGTATCTCTGAAAAAAATCCGCTATTTATTCTCGTTTATTTGGCGAGCTTTTTTTACTCGTTTCACTGGGCGTTACCAATATATATAGAGTCATCATTCATCAGCCAATTTCTTTCCACAGAAAAAACTATTGGTCTCCTCTTTTCTATCGCAGCAGTTTTTTCAGCAATTTTAACTTTTTTATTTCCACGAATTCTCCGCAGATTTGGGAACTACCACGCCACGCTCATCGCAATGGCGCTTGAAATTATCGCGCTTCTCGTACTAGCATTTTTCACCACTCCAGCAATTATTATTCCTGTATTCATTCTCCACCAGACTCTCGCGTCTGTAATTTTTCTAAATTTTGATAGCTTCGTGGAAGCATTTTCTGTGGATGAAACAACAGGTGGTATTCGTGGTGTATTTATGACCGTGCTCAACATCGCGTTTGTTGCCGCTCCGTTTCTCGCGGGTCTTATGATCACCGATCACGACTTTTGGAAGGTTTATCTTGCAGCCGCGATATTTATGGCATTCAGCCTCGGTGTAATTGGTAAAAATTTCAAAAGCTACGTGAATCCCGAATATGTTATCCCTTCATTCAAAGACACCCTTCGCATAGTGTCAGAAAGCCACGACATCCACTCTATTATATACGCGCATTTTTTACTTGCTCTATTTTTTTCGTGGATGGTCATCTACATTCCGCTTTATCTAAACCAACATGTTGGGATTTCGATGAATGTAATCCTAGGCGTCATCACTCCAATCGCGCTTTTGCCATTTGTCTTGTTTGAAGTAATACTAGGTAAAATCGCCGACACTCACCTTGGCGAAAAGGAAATCCTGACTCTCGGTTTTATTATTATGTCATTATCAACAATCGGAATCTCGTATGTCGCTACCGCAAGCGTAGCGCTCTGGGCAGGGCTCCTTTTTATCACGCGTACTGGCGCAAGCATGGTAGAAGTGGCAACAGAGAGTTATTTCTTCAAACAAGTAAACGCGGGGGACACACACCTCATCACCTTTATGCGCACAAGTCGTACACTAGCTGCGATACTTGGGCCACTCTTGGGATATATTCTCCTTCATTTTATGCAGTTTCAAAATCTTTTCCTAGTACTTGGTATCATTCTACTCACCGCACTCCCATACTCTCTTACTATCAGAGACACGAAGTAGAAGCAAGAAAAAAAGACCCTCTTTTATTAAGAGGGTCTTTGAGGACGAGGCAATGTCGTCCTAGGTTTTTTTCTTTAATGAAACCTTTTTTGCTGGGACAAGCTGTTCTGTTTTTTTGACACAGGAGCGACAGGGGCAAGTGTTGCAGTAGTCATGTTGTCCATATACGGAATGAGCTGGTTGAATACGTCCAAAAACCCGGCAGCAACCACCTTCATTGCAGGAGTCTTACTGGAGCCACCGCCAGCACCAAACGTGCCAGCTCCGAGTAACGCAGCACCGATGCCGATATCAGAACTTTTGCCAGTACCTGTTACCGAGGCAATAATCTCGCTGTTTTCCAAATCAACAATTGTCAGAATCACTTGAGCTTCAGTGAAACTCATTGATCCTTCAAACGGCACCAGCTGCGACACTAAATAGACCCCCTTAAGCCAGGAATGAACCTTGCTGCTGCTACAACACCGGCACACCAGCGTCAGTTGATACTGTCGGCTGTGGCGCTTCCACCTTCATCCCCCAACGCGCAGGAATAGTTTTCCTGATTTTGGAACCGCCCATTTCACTGTTAATTTCGCGCTCGCCCATTGCAAATGATGCGCTACGGTCAATCAAAGTGAAACAACCAGACTGCATTGCCACATGACGCGCAAGTTGCATTGGCAGAATGCCGATATCCCAGATTGGGAAAATAGTATCATGGTCTGCTGGCTCATTGGTTGCTCTTCGATCGCGAGACGACCATAGTTCTTTGAGCAGCGGTGAAGTTACTACTGCCAGAACTCGCTGTTTTCTGGCCAGCACCAGTGTAGACGGCTGCGCCGGAAACAGGGGCTGATTCGCCACCGCCACCTTTGACAGTAGAGCACCCTACAAGTGCGAATGCAAAGAACAACAACCATAAACTTTTAAAGATCTTCATGATGCGCCTCCTTAGATAACGTTAAAAAACAAAAAGAGAATAGTGCTAATTCCCACGTAAAAATATAGCAGGAAGGCCCTATTTTGGCAGGTCAACGCCTATTGGCTATTTCACTAAGTGTGGCCTATTGGATAATCTAGTTCACCTTCCCTGCCGCGATCTCACGACCTTCTTCAAGTATTAGAGCGAGAGCATCGGCGCCTTTTTTTATTGTTTTTTTCAAATCATCATGTTCTGATTTTTTAAATGGTCCAACAATAAAATCAAGCAAAGCGTCTTCGCCTTTTGGTTTTTTTAATTTCCCTCTCGGAGTCATGGGGCAAATGCCAATGCGAAGTCGCGCAAACTCTCGTGTCTTCAACGCATTGATAATAGACTCCACCCCTTTGTGCCCGCCAGAGCTTCTGTTAAAAGATATTTTCATTCCGCCAAGTGGCAAATCCAAATCGTCATACACTACTATAGTACGTTCCGCGTCCTTTGCATTTTTTACGAGAGGCGCGACGCTCTTGCCAGAGACATTCATAAAATTGTCAGGCTCTAGTAGAACCACTTTGTCTTTTCCCCACATTCCTTTTGAAACGCGTGCTTTCAAAGCTTTATCACCAAACCACTCTGGAAAATCATTTTTCTTGCGGAATGCTTCCACGAGCATACGCCCCACATTGTGACGCGTGTTCGAATACTCCTCTCCTTTATTTCCAAGCCCGACTATTAAGTATTGCATATAGTATGTATCGTACACTGAAATCCTGCGTGAGTTAATAAGCCAAAACATTACACCACGCATTCCGCCTTTGCATCAAGTCCAGTTGTGTTTTAAAATGATGACACTAAATGAGTGAAGAATTTACAACACCTCCTCCCGTTCCTCCTGTAGAACCTGCAGTTGAGAAAAGTCATTCGTTTCGTGAAGAGGCGTTGGAGACTTTTCGTTTCCTCTTAATAGCGCTCGTCATCGTTGTCCCAATTCGTATTTTTATCGCTCAACCATTCATCGTGTCTGGCGCTTCTATGGACCCCACATTTAAGGACAAGCAGTACCTCATTGTGGACGAACTCTCATATCATCTTAACGACCCAGTACGTGGGGATGTAGCAATTTTCAAATATCCTAAAAACCCAAAACAATATTTCATAAAGCGTGTTATTGGTCTTCCTGGAGAAACCGTCTTAATAGATAACGATGGTAATGTGTTAATAAAAGACAAAGATGGAGAAAATATTATTGAGCTTGAAGAGTCATATGTTATGTATGAAAAGGGTGGCTCATTAGAGCGTACTCTTTTAATGGATGAATATTTTATGATGGGAGACAATCGTTCTGGAAGCTTTGATTCACGCTCGTGGGGACCTGTCGGTCGTGATTTGTTCGTCGGCAAAGCATTCTTGCGCCTATTCCCACTGAGCTCTATAGATATTCTTCCGGGTCAATTTAGGCAATAATATACAACTATATATAGTATGAGCACAGAAAAAGAAAAAATGGATAGGACAAAAAAACTTAGAGCAGAGGATATTGCGAGCCCAAAAGGAATGCGCGATATTCTTGATAAGGAATATTATGCGTATCAGGGGTTTTTT
>Ga0210014_1003414_pt1 | contig 10552 bp, 8 predicted proteins | sample CryGeymeta201519_FD_183983 | JGI IMG/M metagenome (GOLD analysis project Ga0210014, IMG submission 183983) | Groundwater microbial communities from Crystal Geyser aquifers in Utah, USA - Crystal Geyser metaG 2015-19 (SPAdes) (version 2) | ecosystem: Environmental > Aquatic > Deep subsurface >...
CCTCCTGCGCGGCCGCGGCAGGGACGGTCATCATTGCCACCGTCACACCCGCCGCGCGGATCTTCTCCGCCATGTCGGCGGCATCCTGCACGGTGAACTCCCCCGCTTTTTGGCCGATCTTCGCGGCGTCGTTATCGAACACCATCACAATGCGGAAACCGCGATTGCTGAATCCCTGGTAGCGCGCCAGCGCGTGCCCCATGTCGCCCGCGCCCACCAGCGCCACATCCCAGATGCGGTCCACGTTCAGGATGGCGCGCAACTTATCCAGCAAAAACGGGATGTTATAGCCCATCCCCTGCTTGCCAAACTCACCAAACTGCGAAATGTCCTTGCGGATCTGCGCCGCGGAAATGCCCACGCGCTCCCCCAACTCCTGTGAGGAGGTTGTCTGCATGCCCTTCTCAGCCATGCGTTGCAAGGCCCTCAGATAGACGGGCATGCGGCCAATGATGATATCCGGGATTTTTTCTGCGTTCATGGATTTCCTCGCCGAGCGTGAAAATAATTTGTCAACTTCACTATTATAAACTCGTTTTGTACAAGTCGCCACAAAGAAGACTATCTCCCGGCGGCCACCCTTCCAACCTTTCACCTGATCCGGCCTTCTTCGACCGATCAACCAGGGTGTTGACTGGACTTTCGCCGCCGCCGAATTGACAAATTCCGCCTCGAACCCTCCTGGACCTGTCGCGGGGCGCGCTCGCTGATGAGGTTCGCCCGCTGACGTTTTGGCTCATTGGGAGTTGCCGTGATTCGTACACGGATTGCGCGGATTTTACGGATTTTCACGGAAAAAACCTAAAAAAATCCGTGCTTTTTCCGTGTTTTCCGTGAAATCCGTGTACCAAAAAGAGTCAATCACGGAGATTCCCAGAGAGCTGACGTTTTCATCCGTCCCTGCGCGCAAAACCAGGGTGGTCGCGTCGGAGCCGGGCAGAGTCCCCGCACGCTTCGCCTAAATTGGATGGCGCGCCCTATGGCGAGATGGGTTGGCAGGTGAGCGGAGCGCCGTAGAAGGTGGGACACTCCACCCACTTCCCATTGAAGTTGACCAGTACCTGCACGTTTTCCAGGAATCTGTCGTAACGGCTGACAACCAGCTGGCGGGATTCGTGGATGTCGTCCTGGATATAGCGGAAGGAGGCCAGGTGCTTTTCGCGTGAGGTGGCCTTGTCCACTTCCTGGCCGCGCGTGTCGAGCATGAATTGGATGGTTTCGTCGAGGCCGAGGATGGGGTCGCGCAGGGGTTTGTTGTTGAGGCTGTCTGCCACGCCCCCGCTGATGAGCATCAGGATGGCGCAGAGGATGTGCGGTTTCACTTTGCCAAAACCGCTAATGCTGAAAACGGCCTGGTCGAGCATCGGGATCTGGACAACGGCGATCACGATGGCCGAGACGATGATCCATCCAAAGGCCACTGCGATCATGGTTGGCAGGTTGTCGTAGGTGGTGTAAAGCAGGAGGGAATTGATTTGCGGTTGAAGCACGCCAGTCAATCTGGGAGTCAAAACGAGCGGCACGATGACCGTGAAGAGCGCCAGCAGTCCACTGGCAGCCATCCAGAATAGGATTCCGATCAGGGTTTTTTCAAAACGCGCGGTGAGCCAGCCAGCCAGTCCGCCCACCAGGGTAGTGAGGATGCCGCCCACGGCCAGTTTTATCCAGGGGAAAAGGGCATGGGACCCGGAAAGCAGGTAGCCATCGAAGCCCCACAGGGCGACGGCAAAGGCCAGCCCGGCCGCGGCTCCATAGGTAAAGCCGAATTTCTGCATTCGGACTTTGAGGAGGTGTTCTTTATCGGGAGTTGTTGAAATCATGGTGGACTTCCTAAAGCCTGCGTGAAATATGGTGGAAAGGGGACAGGCGGAACCGGTCCGCTTTCCGTCTGTGCAATTGTACCCAAGAATTACGTGGGCGGGAGACCGGGGATGGGGAAAGCTGTCGCGGCGCGCTTTTTGATTCTTGGGAGTTATAATTCGTTCAGGAGAAACATCGTGTCGAAACGCAAACTGACAGAATCCGAAGTTGACGAATTGGTTGAAAAACAAGCCAATGACGATTCGGCTTGGGAAAAGCCCGTTCAAGTGCAAAGGTTGAACGTAGACTTGATCATCGAGCGCGATGGTTTCTGGCTCCTGACCCGCGCGGGCGAATATTTCGTCTCGTTCGCGGATTATCCCGATTTCGTCGGCGCGACGCTGGAGAAGATTTTCAACTTTCAGGAAAATAACGGGGATTTCTACTGGCCTGATTTGGATATTGACATCGAACTGGAAGCGCTCCAACATCCCGAACGCTTTCCGTTGAAATTCAAGCGATAGCGGTTTCCTGAAAACCAAAATGCGAACCGTGGACAAGTCCGCGGCGCGCAGTTTTGATTCTGGGTTTGACTGGTTATTTCTTTTTGGGAGCGTTCAATTCAGGCGGAAGCATCGAGCGCTTTGCGTCCATACAGGAGTTTTCCCTCTCTGGAAATTTGCGCCTCCAACGAGGCTTTGACCGAGGTGTAGCGTTGGAATTCCTTCCTCGTCTTGACGAGCACATCCACCGCGGCTTTGACTCCCAGCAAACTGCGCTGTGCGCGGACCGCGCGCTGAATGGGCTTCTCGCGGCTTTCAGGGACGATGACCATCAAATCCATGTCGCTATCCTCGCTCGGTTTGCCCCAGGCGTATGACCCAAACAGGTAGATCGTCTCGGGCTGAAACTCGTCCACGAGACGGCGGATCACTTCCTTGCGGGTCACAGGCGAAATGGTTTTCATGGCTGACGCGATTATACCCGCGTTTGAAAACCAACTGCGCGCCGTGGACAGTCTCCGCAGCGCGCCTTTTTGATTCTATCTATATCAACCGATCCCCTCCCTCCACCGAATCGACCCGATAATGACAGCCGCGACTCTGCCTGTTATGTTGCGCGGACTGTGCCACGATCAGCGCGGCTTCGACCGCGTTGCGCAGGCCGATCAGGCCGTCGCTCAGTTTGGTGGTGCGGTAGAAGGTCTCGATCTCGTTTTGCAGGTGGCGTAACTCGCGGATGGCGCGCGAGAGACGGTCACCGCTGCGGACGAGTCCCACGTAGTGCCACATGATGTTCTGGATGGTCTGCATGTCACCCTGGATCAGCGCGGGGTCGCGGTCGTCGGTCAAGCCGCTTTCGTCCCACGCGGGCACCGCATCCCCCCCTCGCCCGTAATCGGGAGAGGGGGTCGGGGGGTGAGGGCGTGTGGCGATATTCTCCCCCGCGCGCTCGCCCCACACCAGTCCCTCCAACAGCGACGTGGACGCCAGTCGGTTCGCGCCGTGCAGTCCCGTGCACGAGACCTCGCCCACCGCGTACAAATTCGCGATGTTCGACTGCCCCCACTCGTCCACCTGCACGCCGCCGCAGAAATAATGCGCGGCAGGCACCACGGGGATCGGTTCGCGCGTGATGTCAATGCCCGCCTTGAGACAGGTCGCGTAAATGTTGGGGAAGCGCTCGCGGATCGCCGCGGCCTCCATGTGCGAAGCGATGTCGAGCAACACGTACGTGTACGCGTGCTCGGTCATCTCCTGATGGATGGCGCGCGCCACCACGTCGCGCGGCGCGAGATCCTTCCACTCGGGCGCGTACTTCGCCATAAACGGTTTTCCATCGGGCGTCAAAAGAATCCCGCCCTCGCCGCGCACCGCCTCGCTGATCAAAAATCCCTCCGCCCCAGGGACGGCCAGCGCGGTCGGGTGGAACTGGACGTACTCCGCGTTGATGATGCGCGCGCCCGCCCGCGACGCCATCGCCAGCCCGTCGCCGCGCGCGCCCACGGGGTTGGTCGTGTTTCGGTAAACGCGACCCAGCCCGCCCGTCGCGAGAACCGTCACGCCCGCCAGCGTCCGATGCACCGCGCCCTTGTTGCGGTCGAACACGTACGCGCCGTGACAGGTGATCGGCTTGTACGTGTCGAGCGGGTTGCGCGAGTGGTGCGGGTACGTGATCAGGTCAACGGCGGTGGCGTTGGTGAACCAGTGGATGTTGGGCTTCGACTTGAGCGCCGCGATGAGTCCGCGCTCGATGGCGCGACCCGTCCCGTCGCCGACGTGCAGGATTCGACGACGCGAATGCGCGGCCTCCTGACCCCATTCCATCGCGCCGCCCTCGCCTCTGTCGAACGGGACGCGGGCCGCGGCAATCAGAATTTTTTCCAGCAACGGAGGTCCCTCCTCCGCCAGAATGCGCGCCGCGCTCGGCAACGACGCGCCCGCGCCCGCCTCGAGGATATCCTTCACCAGCAGGTCGGCGCTGTCGTCGGGACCGCGGCTGATGATCCCGCCCTGCGCGTACCCCGTGTTGGACTCGTGCGGGTCAAGCTCGCGCGTGATGATCGTGATGTGACGGTTGGGATCCTCCGCCAACTTCAGCGCCGCCGTCGCCCCCGCGATGCCCGTGCCGATGATGAGTACGTCTGTTTGGAGCATGGTTCCTCAATGTGGAAAGGTAATAGTAGACAGGTAAATGTTCGTTCTGTCGTTGTGAGAATATGTTGGTTCGAATGATATATGGGTTTCGATATATCAGTCTTTCTTGAATTGTACAACATATCGCAGGGTGTAGTTTGCGAAGATTACATGAACGAAAGCAGAAAATCGGTTCTAAAAATCGGCTTGGTTAGGGTAAAATACTGCCATGACAGTCAGGTATGTTGATTTATTCGCGGGATGTGGTGGAATCAGCCTTGGCCTGCACAAAGCGGGGTTACAAGGTTTGTTTGCTGTCGAGAAAAATCCTGACGCTTTCCTCACACTGAAACATAATTTAATTGAGACTCACAAACATTTTGACTGGCCAAAATGGTTACCAGTAAAAAATTGGAATGTAAACAATTTACTCAATGAGAAGAACAAACCTAAATTAATGGGTTTACGCGGCAAGGTTGACTTAATTGTTGGAGGTCCTCCTTGTCAAGGCTTTTCGTTAGCAGGGGAACGTCAAGCAACCGATAAGAGAAATCGGTTAATTCACTCGTATTTGGAGTTTGTTAAAGTCGTCCAGCCGCGCGCCATTGTTTTCGAAAATGTATATGGCTTTACTTTGAAGTACCCAAAATCCAGAAACCATAAAAAGATAGCCTATTCAGACATCGTAATCAAAAAACTAATTGACCTAGGTTATGAAGATGCTTGTGGCGAAATGATAGACATGTCGGAATATGGTGTTCCTCAACGTAGAAAACGATTTATCGTAGTTGCCACAAGGGAAAACAAAGCTAGGGCTATTTTTGATAAATTGAAGAACGGGCGCAATGAGTTTCTTAAAGCGTGCGGACTTCAGAATTACAACACCACCGAAGATGCTATTTCGGATTTGGAATACGGGCATGGTACAGTCCAGTGTTCCGATTCCAAAAATTTCCTTGCAGGCAAAACTTCGGCTAAAAAAGGTTCTTTGCAAGAATACTTGCGATTGCCTGATATAGAAAACTACATTCCCAATAGCCACCGCTTTGTTAAACATAAAGATATAACAACACAGTTATTTTCAAAACTATTGAAGGATGCGCCCCGCAACAAGTGTATTATGGGAGATGAGAGGGAATCGTATGGTATTAAAAAACGTAGCGTGACAGTCCTTGATAAAGGGCAGGCGTCCCCAACAATCACTACAATACCAGACGATTTTATTCATTACTCCGAACCCAGGGTGATGACAGTTCGTGAATGCGCTCGTCTTCAATCGTTCCCTGACTGGTTTGAATTTAAGGGAGTATACACAGCTGGGGGTAAGGAAAGAAAAAATAGCGCCCCTCGATATACTCAAGTGGGCAATGCTGTGCCACCCCTTTTTGCGGAACAATTAGGGTTAGCAATACAGCAAGTCTTATCAAGTAAGTGATTTTGAATTTGTTTTATGGGATCGTGTTTGCCGACGTTGCCCCCACAAAAAGCGAAGCGAAATGAAAAAGACCCTCCACTTCAAAACCAACATACTGTTGAAAAATCTCGTTGGGAAAGACCTTATTAACGATGACAATATCGCCATTGTTGAATTGGTGAAAAACAGCTACGATGCAGAATCTGAAAGTGTTCTTGTAAGGTTTACCAAACTTTCACCGAAAGATATATCAACAAAGTCGAGTCAAGTAATCATTGCAGATGAGGGTGTAGGGATGGATATTACAGATATTGAAGATAAATGGTTAAACATAGCCTATTCTGAAAAGGTACTATTGGAACAAGAGAATGGGGCATATTTGGCTGGGAACAAGGGAATTGGTCGGTTTTCTTGCGACAGATTGGGCGAGCAACTTGATCTTCTAACGCGAAAAAAGGGTGGCGAGCTACTGCGCATGAAAATTCACTGGCCTGATTTTGAGGTAGAAGGGGACAAAGACCTTACAATCCAGGCAATAGGCTTAGACATTGTTTCGATTGATGATGCTAAAGCCGCACGGATAGCAGGCATTCCAAAGTTTCCCAGAACTGGAACTATCTTAGTTATATCAACACTAAGAAGCACCTGGGATCGCGAACGATTAAGGCAACTAAAAACAGCTCTGGAGAAATTCCTAAATCCCAATCAGCTATTTTTGCGTAATAGGTTTAGGATAAATCTTTCTGTGCCTGATTTTGAAGAATCTGATAAAAGCATGGCACATCCAGATCGAATTAATGGCGAAATACATAATCAGATTTTTGATAAGCTAAAATTCAATAGCACGTATATTGATGCTAAGATTTCTGATGACAATCAAGCGGTTTCGGTTGTTCTTTATCATGAAGGGGAAAAAGTGTTTGACCTAATAGAACGTAACGATTCTTACCCCTTACTTGCGGGCGCGCATGTTGTTATCTATTATCTTAATCCATACAAAAAAGCATACTTTAAGCGGCAAACTGGTGTCAGGTCTATAGATTTTGGATCCATATTCTTATTTTTAAATGGTTTTCGCATTGCTCCATATGGAGATCGAGGCGATGATTGGTTAGGTTTAGACTCTCGGAAAACACAACGCACTTTAAGCTATTTGGCAAATCGCGATATCGTCGGTCGAATTGAAATAAGTGGTAGTGAAGATGAGTTTAAACCAGTCTCAAGTCGTGAAGGATTAAAGAAAACCGCCTCATTTGTTCAACTTCGCGAAATCTTCTTTTTGGATGTACTTCGGAAGTTAGAGAAATTTGTTGTTGAGGGACTTGATTGGGACAGCGTCCCAGCCCCATTGCGCCAAGAATTGCGTGATAGTGAAGGTCTTGATTGGAACAAAACGGTAGAGCAATATTCAGAATCCTGGGAACGCAAAAAACAACGTATCGCCTTGTCCATAATGACCCTGATAGGTTCGTCGCCAGATCGGATTATTAAATTCTGGTTTAATCCTGCGCTATTGGAAGGTGTTTATGAAAGTAGGCAAGAGGAAGTAAAGATTCTTTTGTCGGAGATTGAAGGTTTTGAACCAGAAAAGATTGACGCCAAATTAATTAAGAGCCTCTCAAAATTTAGGGGGCTTATTGAGGAAAAAGAAGAGCAGGTCAAGGCCGCGAAATCGGCTGTTGCCGACCTGCGTGTAGAAGTGGCTGAGAAAGATGAGAGGATTAGCAATCTTGAAGGGGAGAAGGAAACCTATCGCGCTCAAACCTTGTTTCTCCAGCAGGTGACATCACTTGACGTAAAACAATTGATGTCTTACCATCATCAAATCAATCTTGACTCAACTATTGCTGAAAACTACATTGCCAAATCTATAAAAGCCCTGCGCGAACTTCCTAATTCTGGGAACACTCTTGATGACTTACAGAAGGCCGCCCTGGCAATTAGGCGAATTGCTACTGTTGCCCAATTTGCCACAAAAGCGAACTTTCGCTCTGGTACAAAGAAAGAACCCACTGATATTCCCGCATACTTTGAGCAATACCTATTGAGAGTTGCAAAGGATTTTCTTGCAGCAGATCTAAACTTAGAGGTATCCAATACGGTTCAAGAGCCTTTTGAAATAAAAGCAAGCCGTATTGAGCTGTCAATACTGATTGACAACATTATTAGTAATGCCAATAAAGCGGAGGCGCGCAAGTTGGTTGTAAAGATTTCAAAAATATCAACCAATACGTTGAGAATATCTTTCATAGATGATGGCAAGGGATTATCAAAAGAACTCCCAAACATTGATTCGGTGTTTGAAATGGGTATTACTACAACTCATGGTTCAGGTTTTGGTCTTTACCATGCCAGGCAGATTGTCAATGGCATGGGGGGCAAGATTTCAGCCATCCCGATGAAAACAAAGGGAATGGAAATCAGAATCGAGGCGACAAAATGAAACTCACTTTTTCAATTCTTTGGTTTGATGATAGCGATGATTATTTTGGATCTTTAGATATGGATCCGCTGAAGGCGGAGATCTTGTCATGGGGTTTCTCTCCAGAAATAAAGCTTGTTACGACCCCCGATCAATTCTTGATCTATGCCCCTTTTAAAGAGTTTGACTTAATTGTTGTCGATCTGGATTTAGAGCAATATGGCGAAGGGCAAGATTTTATTGCTGGTTTGCGAGAAAATGCGGTTTATACAGAAGTGATTTTCTATACTGTGCGCAATGTTAATGATCTATGGGATGCCGTTCGGGAAAAACAGTTAGAGGGAGTGTTTGTTTCTCATCGAAGTAATATCCTCCCAAAGATTTTCAGAGTGGGACGCCAATCTATCAGAAAGGTGTTGGACTTAGAAAATATGAGAGGAATCGTAATGGCAGAGGTTGGGGAAATAGATCATCTGCTTGACGAAATAATAAGGGTTGGCGTCGGTAGCTTACCACCCGATATGCAAACGATTATTTTTAACAAGTTCCATAAAGAGGCTGCCAAGCAAAACCAACAGTCAAGCGACCGCCTTGCCACATTTATTGCCGCCCCAAGAATTGATGAAATGCTTGATATGTGTGACAGCAATAAGAGATGGGGAAACTTTAATCGCTTGTGGAAACTTCATGACAGGTTGAAAGAAAATAACAGATTTGGGGACTATAAAACAGAAGTCCTTGATATTCGAAATATCCTCGCTCATGGAAAACCTGAAATCCGAGATGGTGGTTTTCTCTTCCGACATCGCGGAAAAGAATTCTTCTTCAACGATGAGACCAGTAATGGGCTTCGCCAAACGATATTAACCTACAAGCGCGAGTTTTCCAATGTTTTAACGATAGTAAAAGAATGAGTTCGTGCCATAGCCTAAAATTTCGTACATGACAGATTTTGTTTCAAAAGAAAAACGCTCCAAAATAATGAGCGCAATTCGGTCAAAAGGAAATGAAACTACCGAAATTGCGCTGATGAGGCTGTTCAGGCAAAACCAAATTGTTGGCTGGAGAAGAAACTACCTATTACACGGTAAGCCAGATTTTGTATTCCCAAAAGATAGGGTGGTTGTATTTGTTGATGGTTGCTTTTGGCATGGGCATACATGTTTAAAACCAAGAGATAGCCTGAAAAAAGGATTTTGGAAAGAGAAAATCGAACGTAATAGAGCGCGTGACAAACTTGTAAACAAATCGCTAATAAAAGAAGGGTGGAAAGTTGTGAGGGTTTGGGAATGCGAAATTGAAAAGGGAAAGTACAGAAGGAAATTCAATTTCATCATGAATTACTTGGAAATTTCTCGCTCGAAAAAACAGACCCGATAACGTAAATGGTTGCGTAGCAATCAATTCCAAACTCCGTAACCATCCAAACCTCCCTACCCTATCTCGATCATCCTCTGCACCGACCGCGCCGCGCGGACGCGAATGTCTTCGGGCTGGTAGCCTGCACGGGGATAATATCATACATAAACCATGATAAACTGACTCTTGATAATCTATGCTTCTGGCGTATAATGGCAATTGTAGAAAATACGTGCTATTTATCGTCTCAACAATATCCCAATGAATTTCAAGATTGACGAAACCCCTACCAAATTACGCGGCGGTTATTACACTGACCCCGATATTGCCGCATTTCTTCTGAAATGGGTTTTGAATATTCACCCAAAATCCATTTTGGAACCGAGTTGCGGCGACGGCGTATTTTTGCGCGGGCTTTCAAGATTAAGCGCCAATGGCTTGAAATCAATTAAAGCATTTGAAATTGAACCTGTCGAGGCAGGGAAGGCTAGACACGCGGCCAGCGAATTCAAGAAGGTTGATGTTGAAATTGAGGAACGAGATTTTCTTGGTTGGTCGCTTATAAGGTTACTAAATCCGCCGCAGTTTGATGCGGTTGTTGGAAATCCGCCATTTATTCGCTATCAATATTTGGACAGCAACCTGCAAAATATTTCGGAACAAATTTTCAAGGTCTTTCACCTGCCATTCACAAAGCATACAAACGCCTGGGTTCCTTTTGTGATTTCATCATTAGCCTTACTCCGTCCAGGCGGCAGACTGGCAATGGTTGTTCCTTCCGAATTATTACATATACTTCATGCCGAGTCGTTGCGTGCCTATCTGACAAAGGTTTGTTCGCGTGTTCTGATCTTCGACCCGCAAGAAATATGGTTTGAGGATACGCTTCAGGGCGCTATTTTATTGCTGGCGGAAAAAAAG
>Ga0210014_1003425_pt1 | contig 10541 bp, 10 predicted proteins | sample CryGeymeta201519_FD_183983 | JGI IMG/M metagenome (GOLD analysis project Ga0210014, IMG submission 183983) | Groundwater microbial communities from Crystal Geyser aquifers in Utah, USA - Crystal Geyser metaG 2015-19 (SPAdes) (version 2) | ecosystem: Environmental > Aquatic > Deep subsurface >...
CATAGCCTCGGTTCTCGGGCCGGGTCACGGCGGAAATCATGATCCGGTCGAAATAATCCTCTTCAGGGTGGGCAGCCTCGATCTCTTTTTTCATCCGGCGTCTTATCTCCTGGTCTTTCAGCCGGTTCATGAGGCCTTCGGTCCCCCCCTCGAAGGCCCAGTCCGGAAGCACGGCCGATAACCCGGTGTTGGATGCCGTGTAGGGGTAACGGTCAGCCGTCACGTCCACCCCCTGTCTCCGGGCGGTCTCAATCCGTTCAAACAGGGCATCGAGTTTGTTCCAGTTCCGCTCTCCGGATGTCTTGAGATGAGAAATCTGAAGTGGGATGCCGGAAATGAAGGCGATCTCGATCACCTCGTCCACGGCCTCGAGCAGACGGTTCCCCTCGCTTCGCATATGCACCGCGAAGATCCCGCCGTCCTCCTTGGCCGCCCGGCAGAGATCGACGATTTCGGAAGTCCGAGAGAAACAGGCCGGCGGATAGATGAGCCCCGTAGAGAGTCCAAGCGCTCCCTCGCTCATGGCATGCCTGATGAGCTGAACCATCCGAGCCATTTCTTCGGAAGACGGCGCCCGGTCGCTTCCATACATCACGGAAGAACGGATCGTATTGTGTCCGGCGAGCAGGCCGAAATTCACGGAGATCCCCTGCATGGCCAGATGCGAAAGATACGCGCCCACACTTTCCCATGGAAGGTCCAGCCCGAAGAGGTCCCGATAGACCTTGACCCTTTCCTCTCTGACCTTGCCGAAGACCGGGGCCGCGGAATATCCGCAGTTGCCTCCGATCTCCGTGGTCACCCCCTGCCGCACCTTGCTTTCCGCAAGCGGGTTGACCAGGAGATAATAATCCGAGTGGGAATGGACGTCCACGAATCCCGGCGCGGCCGCCTCTCCATGCCCCTGAATCTCAGTCTCCCCCCGTTCAGGGCAGCAGGGGCCCACATAGGCGAAGCGGCCCTGATGGATGCCGATATCCCCGGTAAAGGCCGGGGCGCCGGAACCGTCCACAATGCGGGCCTCTCGGATCACGATCTGCATAGCCTGACTCCGATCAAACTATGGGTTGGATGAATCCTTGCCGACATGGGGTGCAGAGGGCTCATAAAGACGTCTGTAGATCTCCATATTATTCAGGACCCTCTTGACATAATCCCTGGTTTCCCTGAAGGTAATGGACTCGATCCGCTCATCCGCATCCAACTGTTGGTAGAGATCCCACCACTGATCGGACCTGGATTCCCCTGCATTGTAACTGCATAGAACCCGGACCAGGTCTCCATTGGAACGATCCTTCAAATCAGTCAGGTACCGGATTCCCATTATGATATTCGTCTCCGGATCATATAAGTTTTCCGGTGTGAAATCCTTGATTCCGAGATTTCTGGCAATCACCCTCCCCGTCGAGGGGATGATCTGCATAAGGCCGCGTGCATCGGCAGGAGAGACGATGTCCGGCTGGAACAAGCTCTCCTGACGCATGACCGCCAGCACAAAAAAAGGATCCAGATTGTTTTTCCGTGTCTCTCTTTGAACCGTATCCCAAAAAGCCAGAGGATACAAGAACCGTTTCATGCAGGCGATGTTGACCTGCCCCTCCGAGCCGCAGGCCTTGCTCTTCAGAACCCACCTCAAAGACTTGGGGAAGTTCCCGGCCCTCTCATAAAGGACCGCGACATAACAGAGATCCGCCGGGTTTTGGGATACCTGCTTCTGAACGGCGGCTATTTCTTCCCCGGATTCATCCAAATAACCGATCCGGATCAGCTCCTCCGCTCGGTCCAGATGGAAGGCGAGCGGCGATCCCGGAGCCGGACGGATCGGTTCCGGATACCATGCCTGATCCTCTTGATCCGAAGAGGCTGCCGTATCCGGAACCAGATTCCAGGATGATTCCAAACGCTTTCTGGCCATGGTTCCGTAGAAATTCCAACGGTAATCCTCCGCGAGCCGCCGGAAGATTTGTTGTCCCTGTTCCGCGTTGCTCAACTTTTCCTCGCATTTACCCTGCCAGTACAGCGCCGCAGGGAACAGGTCGGACCGGGGATAGTTTCTCATACAGGAAAGAAAAATATCCCTCGCCTTCTCGTATTTCCCTGCCTTGTATTCCACCCACCCGGCGCGCCATGCCCCTTCGGCCGCAAGCGGATGATCGGCGTTGACCTCCCCTGACGTGAGAAAATAATCCACGGCCTCGGAATCATCCCCATCATTCTCATAGATCCTTCCGAGGGCATAACGCGCCATCATGCCCCATTCACCCGCAGAATAGGCCCTGATCAGGCGCTTGAAGATCCGTTTTGCCTCGGAATCCCTGTCCTGATTCCAGTAATAACTCCCGAGATGGTACGCCGCTTCAGCCTGGACCGTACCGGCGCCTTTGGAACGGATGAGCTTCTCATAAAGATGGATCCCTTGATCGGGCGATTCAGTCTTGATCAGGGCCCTGGCCTTAAGAAGAAGCGCCTGCTCCAGCAGAGGACTCTCAGGATAGCGCTTCTCAAATGTACTGCAAACCTCAATGACCCGGTCATACCTGAGGGATCGGTTCAGCGCCTGCACCCGTGCGAAATAAAGATCGTCCGACGGAATCTCCGGCGCCACGCCCCTCGTCTTCATGATACCCGCCATCCGTTCTTCCGCATCTCTTCCCTCCGGGGTGACGGGATTTTCAAAGGTTAGGCGCTGATAGACGTCCTGGGCGCCCTGCCAATCCTTCACGCCTTCAAGGGCTTCGCCCAGCAGCAGAGAAACCCGCCGCCTTGTCTCGGATCTTTCTTCCTGTTTCAGGATCCCCTCGGCAACCCCCCTGGCCGCAGGGAATTGCTTCCAGGAGATCAGTGCCCGGACGATCTCCATCCGGGTCCTGGGGACCAGCACACTTTCCGGATACCGCTCAAGAAGCCGGCCGGCAAGGGTAAAGGCCTCTGAAGGTTTCCCCATCTTCAGAGCGGCCCGGATCCGATAGTAGAGAATATAGTCTCCGAGCGCCGGGTAAGCCTCTTCAAGGCCATCCAGCAATCCGGCGGCAAGTACGGCATCCCCTTTTCCCAGGGCGGAAACCCCCTCCTTGAATAACGCGGTCGGGTATCCGGGATCTCTGACGGATGTTGTTCCGCCGGTCTCTTCTCCGTGAGTGGTCCTGACCTCCGTGTGCTTCTTTCCCGAGGCCCCGAACGAACCCGCCGGATGCAGGAGCAAAAAAGATAAGACCATTCCGTATAACAGCAAAAGCCAAACCTGTTTCATTTTCAATCCGCCGCACGGTTTTTGAATTCCGGGACCTGACGACCGCCGATATAGACTGCATCAACCTTAAGAGACCCATTCAGAATGACCAGATCCGCCTCCCCTCCGGCAAAGAGCCTCCCTCGGATGTCCGAGAGACCCAGGAGATGAGCAGGGTTCAACGTGGCCATTCGCGCCGCGTCCACGAGAGGGATCCCGGCCCACTGGACCCCCAGGCGCAGGGCCTCCGCCATGGAGAGAAGGCTCCCCGCAAGATTCCCTTCCTGATTCAGCGCCTTCTCTCCCCGGATCTCCACCCTCTGTCCGGCGAGCATGCATGACCCGCTCTGCAGGCCTGAAAGCGGAGCGGCATCCGTCACAAGGATCATCTTGTCCCTCCCCTTGAGCCGGTAAACCATCTCCACTGCGGCCTCATGCAGGTGATGCCCGTCCACCACCACTTCCACGCTGATTTCCGGATCAAGGAGCGCAGATAGCGCGCACCCGGGCGCCCTGTGGTGAAACCCCCGCATGGCATTGAAGAGATGCGTGGCGTGTCGTATCCCGATGTGGAAGGCGGCCGCGGCCTGCTCGTATGTCGCATCCGAGTGCCCCAGGCATGGAATGATCCCGAATTCCTTGGCCTCCCGGATCAGAGCCATGCCGCCGTCGAGTTCCGGCGCCAGGGTCATGAGGCGGAGGGCTCCTCCTGACGCCTCAAAAAATTCCCGGATCAGACCGGACCTTGGAAGGAGAAGGGAACCTGCATCAAAAGCCCCTCTCCTTTTCGGATTTAAAAAGGGGCCTTCCAGGTGAAGTCCGATGATCTCCGGCAACGGACTTTCATCATCCGTATTTTGCGGATAGCCCTTCCCAAGAAGGGCAAGATTCGTCCTGATTTTCGGAAGACTCTCCGGACAGAGGGTGGGAAGCATCGCCGTGGTCCCTTGCGAGGCATGAAAGCGCGCCGCTCCGGCCAGGCCTTCGGCATCGGAAAAATCATATCCCCCGCCGCCGTGCAGGTGGATGTCGATGAACCCGGGCGTAAGGATCTTCCCTGTGCATTCGATCACCTCGGCCCCGTCCGGCACCCGGATGTCGGAGGACCGGCCCAGGGACTGGATCCCCCGGCCGGCCACAATCAGCGTCCCGTCCGGAATCTCTTTTTCCGGGGTGATGATCCTTCCATGCGTGAATGCGCGGATGGTCTTAGTTTTTTTGTCCATCTCAGAACGTGTTTCTCCGTTTATACATTCAATTTTCTCACTCCCTTTCCAGATTCCTCAATAATCTCAGGTAATCTTTCTGGCTTTCATAAACCATGCAGGAGATGAGATGGATAAAAGGTTGGTTATTCCCTTTGTTGCTCTCCTTTAACGTCTCCATATAATCACTTCTCAATACCGGCGGAATGACGGTTACTGGATAACCTTCCTGCAGTAATGCAAGATTCATGACAAGCCTTGCCGTCCTTCCATTGCCGTCAATAAAGGGATGAATGTTTGCAATCCGAATATGCAGGAGAGAGGCAAACTCCACCGGATGGTGTTTTTCCCTTAGCTTAGGAATCTCCGAGTCCAATTTTTTCATTAAGGTTTTAATCTCTCCGGGAGACGGAAGGTCAACCTGGGCGCCTGTAATAATGACCGGTTCTCTTCTGTACCTGCCTGCGTTCTTGGAATCAATTCGGTAATAAAAAATTCTGTGGAGTTTCAATATTGCACTCTCGGTTATTTCTTTTTTTTTCGCCAGCATGTAAAGCAAATCAAAGGCCTCGCTGTGTCCAACGGCCTCGTAGTGATCTTTCAGGGGCTTGCCGCCTATGGTTATTCCGTTTTCTATAACGACCTTTGTCTCGGATTCGGTAAGCGAATTCCCTTCAATGGCATTACTGGAATAGACAAGACCAATTCTGTAATATTCCTTCAACTGCTTCAAGGCATTGCGCTTCAGCGGTCTGTATTGGTTGATCTCTTTTTGAAGGTCATCAACTTGTGCAATCCTGTTCTCATATTTCATGGATGCCCCCTTGTGCTCGATTCAAAACCCAGCACTTTCAAACTTGTAGGCTCAACATATCATAAAATAAAGGATTTATAAAGCATTCCCGGATTTTATAAGGATGGAAGATAGAATCGGATTTCGCTTTCAATGGCCATGATGACAGCCCGTGTCTTATTTTTTTTGCATTGACAGTCTTTTTCAGCGTTTCAAGAAGGTCGTTCGGTAATGTCATTCTTGTCCGTTTCACAAGTCACTACAACCGATTGATGGCCTGGCGCTAAGCGTCCGAGCCATCGCCGGAGCTAAGTGGCGCGGCGGTGAAGAGGCGACAGCCGACTCAGCCGTCTGCTCGAGAGCTTGGTTATGTGCTGTTATGGCAACGAAGGATAAAAAACAACATAACCAAAGTAATCTCGAACCATGAACAAATCGATTTCATTGTATTTCGATTTGATAGTTCTTAATTCCCGCAAATAACTGTCCTGTTGCATGAGAGTCGACGGGCCTAATCTGCGGTTATACAATACGAGCATAGTCAAATCACAATTGAAATGTTCCCGAGTGTTCTTTAATTGCTTCAGTACTCTCTGTTTTTTGTCCTCTATTTTTATTATAGCGTTATTCAGAAACATATTGCCCCACCAGTAAGGGATGTGTGAGTTTCCCATGACCTTGCCAGGAACTGGCTTCGGATTGTTTTCCATACGTATAGTCTTAACCTCGATACCCAATAGTTTTCCGCCTTTCTTGGCAAGGAGGTCTGCAGAAGGAATACGTTTCCCATTAGACTTGATGAATCTGCCTAGCTTCTCGATACCTATGAATCCGTTTTCATGCAGGGCAACAACAATCAATGGTTCTGCAAGCAAATCATGTATTTTCTCTGGGTCATATCTGATAAGTCCAGACCTCGTTGCCCTCGGAGTCAATTGTTGCAATATTCGGGGGGCCAAAATTCTCTAATATGTCATTTTGTGACGTTATTCCTTTTTTTATAGTCAGTTGAACGTTTCCATGGGTAAATGGAGATGGCTTTGTATCAAGAGGTTGAGTTGTTGCACAACCAACACACAGGATTATGCCAATAAGAACAATTAACATTCTTCTCATACCATTTCTCCTTTTTAAAAATATAACATATAGCGTTTTATCCGTAGTGCCGAGAGGCATTGCGGATAAAACGTGTTGGACTGTACCGCCTTCGAATAATCGTTAAGTATTCATTTATCAAGTTCTATGGGATTTGTAAAGGGAATTGTGGGGGCGGATCACAGGAGAATCACCTATGAGGAGGGGAAGTTTTCGGTCGTCGAGGAAGGATGAGGCGATCCCGGGCTTCTCTGACGGGCAAGAAGGGAATTTGGATACGGTTTTCGCCGCTCGATTGCGTGGGTCCGGTGTCAGGCCCGCACATTTCACAAACTCAACCCCCTGTTCACACCGCACCGAACGTGGCGCCGCCACACCCACTCCGAAGGTTCTGCTATCGAGGAGGAGAGGGCGGAAAACGACTATCAAAATATTGGCCGTCATCGGAAGTTGCTGACCCACGGGTAAATGCTCCCGGTGAACCGGGGAGAACTGAATTCTTCTTGAACATATCTATTCCCTGATGTATATTCTTCGTAGATTGGCAGCCCCTTAAAGAAAGGGGTTCATTTGAAGGAGACCCATGAAATTTGATGTCCTTGGCCCCATTGCGAATATTGAGGTCATCGCATCAGGTCCGGGTATTCGGATGCTCTCCTATCTTCGGAAGGCTTATGGCCGAGGCCGATGGCGCAAGTTGAAAGGCTTGGCCACCGTTCGGTTGCCGAACGGCGCCCTGCGTCGGGTGGAATTGCATTGGTACGAGGCGCATGGCATCGGCAGGAGAGACATGAAAATCAAGCGCTATTTGGAGGACTGATGAAAACGCCGACCAAGCCGTTTGCACTGTGCATCAATAACGCCGACTACGAGGCATCACTCATCCTCGGCAAAGTCTATCGGATTATGCCTGATGCCAAAGCCGCAAAGGATGATCTTGTGCGCATCGTGGATGAAAGTGGTGAGGACTACCTCTACCACAAGAGCCATTTTGTCTTTGTGGACTTTCCTGAAGCCGTGAAGAAAAAAATTCTCGCTCTGGCCAACGCCGGTTAATCCGGCCCCGGAAGTGTCTCCGTGGCGATAAAATAGTTGAGTCTGTCATCTCCATGCCGGATATCATCCGCTTCACGTTCGAACTCCATATGGCCCGCCATCTTCTTCAACTTTTCCAGTTTATTCCTTCGGATCTCACCCTCAATGGCCATGATCACAGCCCGGGTTTTGTTTTTCGCTTTTACAGTCTTTTTCAGCATTTCAAGAAGGTCATTCGGTAATGTAACTGTCGTCCGTTTCATCATTCACCGTATGAATGTCAAACTTTTATTTAAAATACGCCGCCGACATGCATATATCAAGTTCATATTTGTGGATCATCTCCAAAAGAGTGGGTGAAAACATCAGGGGTCAAGGGGTCAAGGATTCCAGGGGTCAAGTGAGGTGCTCAAATACTACAATGAATGCGCCCTGACTCCACGACAAGATTTATCGTGTCGCCTGCCTTGAATCTATTGTTCAATAGCTCGTTCGTAAGAAGCTCCACGATTAGCCTTTGAATCACTCGGTCCATCTCTCGGGCGCCAAACGTTTCGTTATAACCCTTCTCAATCAGGACATCGTAGACCTCGTCCGAGACCTCCAAAGAAAGGTCTCTCCCCGAGAGCCTACCCCTAATCGCATTTAGAAACTTATCTATTACGAGTCTTATCTGCTCCTTGCCCAATGGACGGAACACGACAATCCGGTCAATCCGGTTGATCAGCTCCCGACGAAACGTCTGCCCCAGAGTTCGGTACAAATCCTCCGTATCTTTTTGTTGATCTTTCTGTGCCTTATCCGCTTGGACAAAACCGACATTCTTCTGGCTTATTTGTGAAAAGCCGGCGATATTCGATGTCATAATAATAATGGCATTGGTGAAATCCACTTTCCTCCCTTTCGAATCTCTTAATCTTCCTTCATCAAAAATCTGTAAGAAAAGATTGCTGATGTCCGGGTGGGCCTTCTCAATCTCATCAAAAAGAATCACAGAATAAGGCTGAGTCCTCACTGCCCCTGTCAATTGCCCTTCCTGTTCGTAACCCACATACCCTGGAGGGGCGCCGATCAGTTTCGATACACTGTGCGCCTCCATGTATTCGGACATGTCGTAGCGGATCATCCGCCGCTCATCGTCAAAGAGAAATTCGGCAAGGGACTTCGCCAGTTCCGTTTTCCCAGTGCCCGTAGGCCCGAGAAAAAGAAAGACCCCCACCGGCCGATTCGGATTGGCCAAACCCGCCTTGGCCGCCCTTATGGCATTAGCCACAGACTGAATCGCTTCATCTTGACCAATCACTCTCTTGCGAAGGATCTCCTCCATCCGGAAAAGCCGCGACGTTTCCCCCTCCGTCAGTTTATTCACGGGTATACCGGTCCATTTCGATACCACACTTGCAATATCCTCCACGCCCACTTCCATGACTTTATCCTCTTCCGTCTGCCCGTGGAAACTCAAGGTCTTGAGTCTTTGCCTGGAGAAAGCATCGTCAATCAGATCGATCGCCTTGTCCGGAAGTCTCCTGTCCGGAATGTAACGGATGGACAGGTCCACCGCCGCCCGAAGGGCTTCATCACTGATCTTAGCCTTATAATGAGCTTCATAAGTCCTTTGGAGCCCTTGCACAATCTGGAGAGCATCTTCTCTTGAAGGCTCCTCAATAAGGACAGGTTGAAACCGTCTCTCCAAGGCGGCGTCTTTCTCGATATACCTTCGGTACTCATCAATAGTTGTTGCGCCGATACACCGGAGATCCCCTCTGGCCAGTGCCGGCTTAAGGATGTTCGACGCATCGAGAGAACCCTCTGCCTTCCCTGCACCTACGATCGTGTGCATCTCATCAATGAACAGAATCACATCCTTATTCTTGCTCGCCTCGTCAATGACTTTTTGCACCCGCTCCTCGAAATCGCCTCGGTAGCGTGTCCCTGCAACCAATCCGGCAAGCCCCACCTCGATAACCCTGAGTCCTTGCAACTCTTCGGGGATATCGTCCCTCACAAGCCTCAACGCCAATCCCTCCACCACCGCCGTCTTTCCCACACCGGCCTCCCCGATAAGGACAGGATTGTTTTTCTTCTTCCTTGTAATGATCTGGGCGATCTGCTTGATCTCCTCCTTGCGTCCAATGACTGGATCAATCTTGCCCTGGCGCGCCAGCATTGTAAGATTTCGTCCGATCCTATTTAGCAAGGGTGTTTTTTGAGCCGACGGAAAGAGTTTCAGCTCCTCTGATACCCTTTGGATACGTTCCTCAATAGCCGGTATGATTTTTGCCATGTCGATCTTCTTGTCTTTGAGTAGCCGGACAGCGACTCCGTCCCCACTGAGAAGCAAGGCCAGCAGAAGATGAATAGGCTCCACCATTGCGAGCCGACAGGTTGTGGCAATTCCCTCTGCACACTTGGATATCTGCTGCACCCGGGGGGTAAGAATGATCTCCTTCCCCCAGACCGGTTCTTGACCTATGCCCGGACCCATGCAGGCACGCAGTTCACGCCGAATCAGCGGATCAATCCCGAATTCCTGGAATACCTCGTTGACCTCAGGGTCAGAAACCTTGCAAAGTCCAATGAAAAGATGTTCGGTCCCAATGTAATAGTGATTGAAGAACCTGGATTCCCCAACCGCCACCTCCAGGACATTTTGGGCACTTGGCGATATGTTCCCGAAAATCACGGTTTTCTCCTCCAGAATAGGACGGCTATTATGCAACGCCTATCGTCAGTCTCATCTCAGAAGCACCCACCCTAAAAATGGATTCCACGTGCAGTTCCACCTTCGCTTCCACTTTTTCCCCCATCAAATAAGTCCCATTGGTGCTGCCCAGATCCTCAAGCCAGAATTTCTTATCCTTAGAGCTGATCCGTGCATGAGAGCGGGAAACAAGTGAGTCCAAAGGGAGTAGAATATCCTTGTGCTGATCTCTCCCGATCTCAACAACCTTTTTTTCAATCTTAAACCTTGTCCCATCCATGGGACCGCTCAGAACCTCCAAAATCAATTTGTCAAATCCCTTCTCACTTTCCGAAGCAGATCGTAATGACATCTCAGAATTCATTTACTCCCCCCCTTCGCTTTGCTCTAACCCTTCATCATTACTCTTCCAGCGAGCACTTATATTTAGAACCACCACAGTAATTCTGAAGAAACATTTATCTTTGCCCTTTGAGCTTCCGG
>Ga0210014_1003439_pt1 | contig 10516 bp, 11 predicted proteins | sample CryGeymeta201519_FD_183983 | JGI IMG/M metagenome (GOLD analysis project Ga0210014, IMG submission 183983) | Groundwater microbial communities from Crystal Geyser aquifers in Utah, USA - Crystal Geyser metaG 2015-19 (SPAdes) (version 2) | ecosystem: Environmental > Aquatic > Deep subsurface >...
ACACCTTCGGCAGGTCTCCGCGAAAGTCTTGCGTTCGGCGATCCGCGTCCACGCGAGGGTCACGGTCAACGACGGCGCGGATGAGACACCTTCGGCAGGTTTGTGCGAAAGTCTTGCGTTCGGCGATCCGCGTCCACGCGAGGGATACGGTCAACAGCGGCGCGGATGAGACATGTCAGGTTTTTGCGCGTGTATAATCCGCCGCATGGACATCCCATCCCGTATCATTACCCTCGCGGAACTCCGCCGCAACACGGGCGAGCGCGGCACACGAAAGTTTATCGCCTACAAAGGCGTCGTTTATGATGTGACCGATTGCCCCAAATGGCGCGGCGACCTGCACGAGAATCTCCACTTCCCCGCGCAAGACCTGACCAGCGAACTCTTCGACGACGCGCCGCACAAGGAAGAAGTCTTTCTGCACGATTGTGTGAAGATCGTTGGAAGGTTGGCGGAATAGGCCAAGTCGAAGGTCAAAGGTCAAAAGTCACGCGACTTTCGACTTTTGACTCTCCAGAAAACCGATTAGAATCCCTGCCATGACCCTCGAAACAGAAATCACCGAAACCCAAAGCAACTCGCGTCCCTCCTTCGTCGCGCTGTGCGGACGCGTCTTCCGCTCGGACCCCGAATTTTTCCCGCAAGCCGAGTATCGCGGGCGCACGATCTATCTATGCACAGATGCCTGCCTCGGCGCGTACCTCTCTGACCCCGAGCGTTTCGTCGCCGCGCACAAAAAGAGTTACAAGAAAACGACTTCAATCATTGCTACGTAGTGACGACTTCAATCGTTTCTACGTAGTGACGACTTCAGTCGTCCCAATTATCGGTAGGTGAACCATGCTCGAACCCCGCAAACCCATCCAATATTTCCAAGTCGACTCCACCCGCAACGAACCCACCGACGGCAGCGTCATCGTCGAGACGCCCGTCTCGCTGACGGTCAACGGCGAGGCCTGGGTTTCATTCATGTGCACGCCCGTCCTGCTCGAAGCAATGGCGGTCGGCTTCCTCTTCAATGAAGGCGTGATAGATGCGATGGATGAAGTATCCGATGTCCGCGTCTGCGAGCATGGCGACAACGTGGACGTCTGGCTGAACCACGCAGTGGACAAGCCGACCAAGTGGACGCGCACCTCCGGCTGTTCGGGCGGGATGACCGCCGTCGAATCCATCGCGCGACCTCGGGGGGGCGCGGCCCCGAACGGCCTCGTCCTCCCCGCCAGCGGAATCAGCCACCTGGTCGAGATGTTGTTCGACGCGCAAGACCTCTACCGCGAGACAGGCGGAGTCCACACGTCCGCGCTGACCGACGGCGAGCGCATCATCCTCTCCGCCGAAGACATCGGACGCCACAACACGCTCGACAAGATCGCGGGGATGTGTCTCATGCAAAACGTCTGGCCTGAGCGACGCATCCTCATCACCACGGGACGCATCAGTTCGGAGATGTTGCAGAAAGCCGTGCGACTGGGAGCGAGCATCCTGATCTCGCGCACCTCCCCCTCGTCCCTTTCGATTGAACTGGCCGAGAAATGGGGCATCACGCTGATTGGCTACGCGCGGCGGAATCGATTCAATTTGTACGCGCATTCTGAGAGGATTTTGACGACTGTTGAACATTCAGCAAAGTGACGGTCACTTCGGAAGTGACTGTCACTTTGCTTCTTGATTGATCGAGTAAAAAGGTGTATCTTTGTTGTAGATACAGACAGGAGACAACCTCATGCTCACAAAAGTCCAGAAATGGGGCAACAGCCTTGCCCTGCGAATCCCCAAAGCCTTTGCCCTAAACGCCCAATTGGAAAATGATTCCTTTGTGGAAATCAACATCGTCAAAGGCAAGATCATCATTACGCCCGTCCCCGCGCCGAGTTGGACTCTTGAAGAATTGCTGGCGGGCATCAACAAAAACAATCTTCACCACGAAATTGACACAGGCCTCGCCGTGGGAAACGAAGCGTGGTGAACGATGGCATATATCCCCGATAGCGGCGATATCGTTTGGATCGCATTCAATCCACAAGCGGGACATGAGCAGGCAGGACGCCGACCCGCATTGGTCTTATCGCCCGCGGCATATAACGGAAAAGTTGGGTTAGCCATCCTCTGCCCCATCACCAGCCAGGTCAAAGGGTATCCCTTTGAAGTCAAAATACCCGACGGTTTGGAGGTCAGCGGGGCAATTTTATCTGACCAGGTGAAGAGTCTCGATTGGAAAGCAAGAAAAGCGGAATTTTATTGCAAGTTGCCGCCTGCGCCGTTTAATGAAGTTGTGCAGAAGTTGAGCGCGTTGATACCTCGGCAACTGTAATTCAGTTGAACAGCCAGAAACCTGACATGTCTCCGCGAGAGTCCGATGATCGTGATCCATGTCCATGCACGCGACTCGGTTAATCCAGGCGCTGATGAGACATGTCAGGTTTTCCCTCGATTCAATTTGTACGCGCATCCTGAGAGGATTTTGACTGCTGTTGAACGGTCATCGTGAATGGTTGGAAAGCGGTGTTTTGTTGTTTTATAGGAGGTGTGGTTGTATAATATGTACATAATCCGATTATCCGAATTCTGGCCTTGTGATTACCCAAACGGGATATTGACTGAAAGTCTGTTTCCTTAAGAAGTATCTAGCCCGCTTAAGTATTTCGTTAGGATAGTTGATCATATGCGAAATCAACAGCCTTGGCATAATACATGGACGAGCATTGATAAGACATCTGATCCTTCTTGGTTTGTTCGCTTTCTTGATGAATCTCGAAAATCTGCCAAAGAGTCTGCTAAATCAAACCCAGAACAATATTTCGCCTTTCTAAATTTACAGCCTGGGCAGCGCATTTTAGAAGTTGGCTACGGCACGGGTGATATTACACGATCGCTTGCTCAATTGGTAGAAAATAGTGAAATAATCGGAGTTGACACCAGTGAAACAATGGTGTGTGAGGCACGTAAGCGCGTTCAAGGTCTAAATTTACCCTTACGATTCGAGACTGGTGACGTTCACAACCTCCAGTTTGAAGATGATACTTTTGATAGGTCATATGCCAGCGCTGTCTTCCAGCATATTGAAAACCCCCATCTTGGTCTGTCAGAAATAATTCGAGTTACTAAAATGGGTGGACAAATAGTTATTGCAGATCATGATTGGGAGACGTTTGTTGTTGCATCTGACAATGACATGATTAGCCACAGAATGATACAATTCTTCCACAACGGTATACGAAACGGAAGTATTGCTCATCACCTCCCAATCTTATTTAGAGATTTAGGCTTAACTGGTATCACAGTTGATCCTCATACAGAGCCAATGTTCAGTCCTACCACATCGCTTCTTTTAGGTGGTCGAGTAGCGAAGCGTACCGAGACCCCGACCCGACGAAGCAATCCCCTCGAAATAGGAGATTGCTTCGCAAAGTGCGCTCGCAATGACGAGATGTAACGCGAGGCCCCATGACCAACAAAAAGATCGTCTACAACCCCATCCAACCTGAAATCCTGGAACTCGCCGCCGAGCGCGGAAACAGTCCCGAAGCCGTCCTGGAAGTGTTAAAAGAAATCCAGGCGGAGCACGGCGGCCTTTCGCGCGCCAACCTCACCGACACCGCCCGCGCCCTCGGCATCCCCGCCCACCGCGCCTACGGCATCGCCACCTTCTATTCCATGCTCTCGCTCGAAGAGAGGCGGGACGTTTTGCGCGTCTGCGATGGACCCGTTTGCTGGCTGAAGAGAGCCAGTGTTCAGTCATCAGTAATCAGTAATCAGTCGCCAGTCGCGGAGTGGCAGAAAAAAGTGGGGGATAATTTCACCGTCGAGCGGACTTCCTGTCTCGGACTCTGCGACCGCGCCCCCGCGCTCCTCGTCAACGACGATCAGGCTGGACCCGCCAGCGGGCGCGACGCAACGCGCGTGACGCGCGGCTGGCGCGGGGACGCGACCAACTACTCGAAGCCGCGCCGCGGCGAGGTTCGCGTGATGACCGCCCTGATCGGGAAGATTGATCCCGATTCGATTGACGACGCGTTGGCGCATGACGTGTACGGCGGAATTAATTCCGCCCTACAGAAAACGCCCGAGGAAGTGATCGCGGTCGTCGAGGCGAGCGGACTGCAAGGACGCGGCGGCGCAGGTTTCCCCGTGGGACGCAAGTGGCGCTTCGTCGCCGGCGAAAAACGGACGCCGCGCTACATCGTCTGCAATGCGGATGAGAGCGAGCCGCTGATCTTCAAGGACCGCGTGCTGATGGAGACCAATCCGCATCAACTGTTGGAGGGCATCGCCATCGGGGGTTATGCCTGCGGCGCGTCCGAGGCGTGGATTTACATCCGAGGCGAATATGAGGTTCAGGCCCGTCGTTTGGAAAATGCCATCGCACAGGCCGAGTCAAAAAATCTGTTGGGGGAAAATATCCAAGGCAGCGGCTTCTCGTTCCGCATCCACGTTCATCGCGGCGCGGGCGCGTACATCTGCGGCGAAGAGACCGCGCTGATCGAGTCGCTCGAAGGCAAGCGCGGCGAGCCGAGGCTGAGGCCGCCCTTCCCGCCGCAATACGGATTCCGCGGCCAGCCGACCGCGGTCAATAACGTGGAGTCTTTCTGCGCGGCGCCGCATATTTTGAAGCACGGCGCGGACTGGTGGAAGTCGCTGACGGGCTACACGACGGCCGGCACGAAGGTTTACATGGCGCTCGGCCACGTCAAGAACCCTGGGCTGTTCGAAGCGCCGTTCGGGCTGACGCTGCGCCAGATCATCAAGATGGGCGGCGGGATGGCCGATGGGTCGAAGTTCCAGTTTGCGCTGTGCGGCGGCGCGGCGGGGACGGTGGTGGGCAAATCCCTGCTGGATACGCCGATTGATTTTGCCTCTTCGCAAAAAGGGGTTTCGCTTGGCGCGGGTTCGTTCCTGATCTGCGACCAGAGCGTTTCACCTGTCGCGTTCCTGCGCGAACTGCTCCACTTCTTCGCCGCGGAAAGTTGTGGCAAGTGCACGCCTTGCCGCGTCGGGACGTGGCGCTCGCTCGAAATCCTGAACCGCATGGCCGAAGGCAAAGGCGCGAAGGGCGATCTCGAAGAACTCAAGTCGCTGTCCACACTCATGCTTGATTCATCGTTCTGCGGGTTGGGACAGGCCGTGCCGATCCCGATGAATTCGGCGATGAAGAATTTCAGTGGCGCGTTCGAGAAAGCGGAGTCGTGATTGGTAATTGGTAAATGGTAATTACCTGCTCCGTGTTCCGTCAGCAGTTGGACTGCTGACGGGCTCGCAGTACAACTGCTCGCGAACCTGCGAACGCGAAGAAATAAAAATCGGGAGGAAGTGCCTCCCGATCCAGAACCTTGAAAACCGATGGCATTTACACCGCGAGCGGCGCGGGCATGATGGTCGGAGTCCATTCGACTTGCTGGACTACCTTCACCTGTTTCGTCATGCGGACGTAAACAAGCGGCGCATCCTCGGGCGGTTTCGGCGAGGACTTCACCATCTCGATGTTGGCGCGATTGAATTCTTCGTCTTCTGGATCAAGCAAAACGAGAACCGCGCGTTCTGGCAATTCATCGAGAATACCAGGATGAGCGAAAACGTAGTGATTGAACTGCTCCATGAGTTCAAACACCTTATCGGCTACAACTTTAGGGTTTAGCGTGTCCATTGTTTGTACCTTTCGGAATAAGACTCATAATTCAAACGAAAATCGCGAATGGCAAAATTGAAAGCATCCTCGTAGTTTGGAAACACCATTGGTAATGTTTTTATCTGTTCACCGTTTGGTTGAAGATCGTCACGATGAACAAAGCCGTGAGATGTATCGTAGCGAGAAATTGGCGTCCAGTCATCGTTCCAGTAGATTTCCAATTGAACCACGAACCACAGGAAGTGTCCGCGGTCTTTGAGGTAACGGACCCGAATACGTACCAAGACGCCAGGATATTGAAAGTATTCTCGCTCGTTCATCGTGGCAGGATGTCATCTTCACGCCGCAAGCGGCGCGGGCATGATGGTCGGAGTCCACTCGACTTGCTGGACAACCTTCACCTGTTTGGTCATGCGGACGTAGACAAGCGGTACCTCTTCGGGATACCGATTGCTTTTGGCAAGTTCGACATTCTGGCGATTGAATTCTTCGTCCTCGGCATCCAAAAGCACAATGGCCGCCTTCTTGGGCAATTCATCAAGAACGTCTGGATGAGCGAAGACGTAATGATTGAACTGCTCCAGCAGGTCGTAGAGTTTGTCATGAAACTTGGAGTCTAATTTTGGGATTTCCATTGCTTATACCTTTCAACATGCCATGCGGCATTCGTCCGCAAATCGTTGATGGCGAAATTCATGCCATCTTCATACGATGGAAAGAGCAGAGGCGACTTGAACTGTTCGCCGTTTGGTCTCATATCATCACGATGAATAAAGCCATGTGCTGTATCATAACGCGTAACGGGCAACCATTGTTCGTCGAGAATAATTTCCAATTGAACCACGAACCATAGAATTCGCCCATGCTCTTTCTGGAAGCAAACCCGAATGATTACACCTGAAAGTTCCGTTCCGAATGCGAATTCTCGCTCGTTCATCTTGGCAAATATGCTATCACAACTTAGACAAACCTTCAAGCAGATTAGCAGTATCCTCCTAATCCGACGCTAGAGAGCGTCTCCTACACTTGCCGCGTAAAGGACGTTCTCTAACGTCCGCCAGGCAGAAAAGCAATTACCAATTACCACTCACCAATTACCCATCCTGAGGTGATCATGACAATTAACCTAACCATCAACGGACAAAAGATCGAAGCGCAACCTGGGCAAACCATCCTCGATGTCGCGCGCTCAAACGGACTTGATATTCCCACCCTGTGCTATCACAAAGACCTGTCCCCCACTGGCAACTGCCGCATGTGCGTGGTCGAGGTCAAGGGCGGACGTTTCCTGTCTGCCGCTTGCGTGACACCGATCTACGAAGGGATGGAAATCCAAACCCACAGCGAGAAAGTGGTCAAGGATCGCAAGTTGACCTTGGAACTGATGCTCGCCAACCACCCGCAGGACTGCATTACCTGTGACGTGAGCGGTGAATGCGAATTGCAGGATTTGGCGTACGAATATCAGGCCTCCGCTCCGAGTTGGGGCAGCAAGGGGACGCGTTATCCCGTCAACAGCGACCCCAATCCCTTCATCCGTGTGGACATGAACCGCTGTATCCTGTGCCGCCGCTGTGTGCTGGCCTGCGGCGAGATCCAGGTACGCGATGTGTGGGGCGTGGCCAAGCGCGGTTTTGACGAGGTCATTGTGGCGGGCGCGGGCGTGACCATGCTCGAGGCGCGCTGCGAGTCGTGCGGCCAGTGCGTGGCGTACTGTCCGACAGGCGCGCTCTCGAATAAGATGAACTACGGGATGGCGCGCGCGCATCAGGTCAAGAAAGTCACGACCACCTGCGCGTACTGCGGCGTCGGTTGCCAGTTCGATTTATTGGTGAAGAATAATAAGGTCATCGGCGTGCAGTCCAACCCGGACGCGCCTGTCAACGGGATGGCCTTGTGTGTGAAGGGACGCTATGGGTATGATTACATTCATCATCCAGATCGGTTGAAGAAGCCGAGGGTGAGACGGTATTTATTGGAAGGTGGAACGAAGAAAGTAATCAGTGATCCCCCTTCGGGGACTTCGCAGTCATCAGTGATCAGTAGTCCATGGGAGTGGGTCGAGACGGATTGGGATACAGCGCTGAATATCACCGCTAAGAAATTGATGGAAGCGCGCGACAACCACGGCGCGGATAGTATTGGCGTGCTCACTTCGGCGAAGTGTACGAACGAAGAAAACTATTTGATGAACAAACTGGCGCGGCAGGTCTTGGGGACAAACAACATAGACCACTGCGCCCGTCTCTGACACTCCAGCACGGTGGCCGGTCTGGCCGCCTCCTTCGGTTCGGGCGCGATGTCCAACAGCATGGACGATGTCGCCGCACAGGCAAAAGCATTTTTCATCATCGGTTCCAACACCACCGAACAACATCCCGTCTTCGGGACGATGCTGCGGCGCGCGGTCAAGTTCCGCGGCGCAAAACTGGTCGTGGCCGATCCGCGTCGCATTGACATCACCGATTTCGCCACGCTCCACCTCCGTCAGAAGCCTGGCACCGACATCGCCCTGGTCAACGGGCTGATGCACATCATCCTCGAAAAAGGCTGGGAGGATAAAATCTTCATCGAGGAGCGCTGCGAGAACTTCGATGAGTTCAAGGCCACGCTGATGAATTACCCGCCTGAGAAAGTCAGCGAGACCACGGGCGTGCCTGTCGAGCAACTCTACGAAGCCGCACAGATCATCGCCGAGAACAAACCCACTGCCGTCATTTGGGCGATGGGCATTACCCAGCACATTTCGGGTGTCCGCAACGTGATGGACCTCGCCAACTTCCAGATGCTACTTGGCAACATGGGTAAAGCAGGCGGCGGCGTCAACCCCCTGCGCGGGCAGAACAACGTGCAAGGCGCTTGCGACATGGGCGGCCTGCCGAATGTGTTCCCCGCGTATCAACCTGTCACTTCACCTGAGGTGATTGAGAAATTTGCGAAAGCCTGGGGACTGGAGAACAATTCAGAATTCAGAATTCAGAATTCAGAATTTGGTCTTTCCGATAAAGTCGGCCTGACCGCCACCGAAATGATGCCAGGGATATTGGAGGGCAAAACCCACGCGCTCTACATCCTGGGCGAAGACCCCGTCATGTCCGACCCCGACACGCATCACATCCGCAAGGCGCTCGAGGCGATTGACTTCCTCGTCTTGCAGGAGATCTTCCCATCGGAGACCTCGGCATACGCGGATGTCCTGCTGCCTGGTGTGACCTTCGCCGAGAAGACGGGGACGTTCACCAACACCGAACGCCGCGTGCAGTTGGTGCGGAAGGCTATCCCCACGCAGGGGGACGCGCGCGACGATTGGTGGATCACGGCGGAGATCGCGAAGAGAATTCTTCAATTCAGAATTCAGAATTCAGAATTCAGAATTGATTCGGATGCGCCGTGGGCGAAGTGGGATTACAAAGACTCGTCCGCGATCATGGATGAGATCAACGCGCTGACTCCGTCCTATGCTGGCATCACGCACGCGCGTCTCGAAAAGGGCGAGCGGCTGCAATGGCCGTGTCTCACGCTTGAGCATCCCGGCACGCCCATTCTGCACACCAAGGCGTTCGCGCGCGGCAAGGGAAGGTTCATGCCGATTGACCACGTGCCGCCTGCCGAGGAACCGAGCGTGGATTACCCCTTCGTGTTGAGCACCGGCCGTGTGCTGTATCACTGGCACGGCGGAACGATGACGCGCCGCGCGGCCGGCCTGATGCAAGTCTACGGCGAGGCGCTGGTGGAGTTGAACCCCGAAGACGCAGCGCGCCTGGGCATCAATGGAAAGAAGATTGTGCGCGTCACTTCACGGCGCGGAAGCATCGAGGCCCAGGCCTGGGTCACGGACCGCGTCCCGCCCGGCATGGTCTACGCCAACTTCCACTTCCCCGACGCGTCGGCCAACGAGTTGACCATCTCCGCGCTCGACCCGGTGGCGAAGATCCCCGAGTACAAGGTCGCGGCGGTAAAAGTGGAGTTAGTTGGATAGTTGGGTAGTTAGGTAGTTGGATGGTCAAAACCCGTCCTGCCAATGAACTACAAAACTACCAAACTACGAAACAAGGAAACTAAAAATGGACATCCGCAAAGTTCTGGAATACGCCCTGCAACGCGAATATGAAGGCAAGCGTTTCTTCGAGCAAAATGCGGACCGCCTGCAAAATGCCGCGGCAGTGGGCGCGTTCAAGGCCATCGCTGAGGAGGAACAACGTCACATCGAGTACATCCAGGCCCAACTCAACGCGCTGGCTGGCCTGGCGCAATCTCTCGCGCTCGAATTGCCTACGGCTGGTTTCTTCGCCGACCGCGCCGAGGGCGAATCCATCGCGGACACCGTCGCCGAATCCATGGTCGCGGACCTGCCTGTCCTGCGCATGGCCTATCTGATCGAGCGCGACTTCGCTGAGTTCTACACCCAAGCCGCATCCAAGGCCGAAGGCGAAGTAAAAAAGACCCTCGACATGCTCGCCCACTGGGAAGCCGGCCACGAGCGGCTGTTCAAGTCCATGCACGATAAGGCCTTTGAGTTGTATTCGGGGATGCCCTGGGGAGGGTAAGATCGAAAGATGAAAGATGAAGGATGAAAGAAGACCTCCGAGACGGTTACTTCGGAGGCCTTTTATTTGTGAACTCAGTATGGGACTCCGTTCCCGCCGAGTCATGACCAAATCCTTGCCTCCATCCTACAAAACATCCTCCCAAAAGTCAAGCCACGCGCGCCAATTACCAATCACCATTTACCAATTACCTATCCCCGTCTTTGGTACAATCGCCCCCATGCGCCAAACCGTCATCTGCCTTCTGCTTTCCGCGTTCCTGCTCGCCTCCTGCGCGCCCGCGACGGCCGCAGGTCCCACGCCGACGCCTCCCGCCTACGATCCCTTCATCCCGCTGGATGGG
>Ga0210014_1003441_pt1 | contig 10512 bp, 9 predicted proteins | sample CryGeymeta201519_FD_183983 | JGI IMG/M metagenome (GOLD analysis project Ga0210014, IMG submission 183983) | Groundwater microbial communities from Crystal Geyser aquifers in Utah, USA - Crystal Geyser metaG 2015-19 (SPAdes) (version 2) | ecosystem: Environmental > Aquatic > Deep subsurface >...
CTGGTCGACCACCTGCAAATTGGCCGTACGCGCCAATTCATTGAGTTCGGCGAGGGAGTCTTCCATTTCGCGGCGTGAATTGTGGCCGACGCAAATGAGCAGGGCCCGCTCGCGGCCATCCTTGAGATCGACCTTTTCCCCCGCAACGCGCTCCATTTCCGTGTCGAGGGCACGAATAAAGGCAGAAAAATCTAATTCCAGCTGGTAGTAATCAGCCAGCTCAACGCGTTCAATCTGGCCCTTGTCTCTGGTCGGCAGCAGGTGCGCGTATTCCACCCGTCCCGGCAATCCATTAGGAGAAACACCAAGCGCCATCATGGCGTCAAGGCGCAGCAGTTCGAGGTCAGTCAGGTCGTCACGGGAAAGATTTTCTTGTTTCAGGTGGGTATGAACACAGCGCAGACCGCGCAAACCGCTGCGGCCCAGGGCAAAGCCCGACAGGTCGGGAATCAGAATTTCACGATCATCGCCAACAATGACATAGAGCACTTCACCAGCGCGATCGATAATTAACCCGAGCTGACGCCCGATCTGACGCGATTGTTCGGTGAGATACCGCGCCAGCTCATCACTCACCAGCTCGTCCGCAGGAACGCGACGGCGATAGATGCGCTCAAGGGCTTTGAGATCACTGGGTTTTAAGCCGCTGGTTTTGCCGTGGATCATAAAATCCTTTAACCAACAAAGGCCCCAAACGGGGCCTTTGTTATAACAGACAAACAATCAATCTCAGCCTTCGGCGATACTGAATCCACCATCGACATAATGAATTTCACCCGTCACCCCGGACGAAAGATCGGAGAGCAGATACAGGGACGACTTACCGACTTCTTCCTGGGTGATGGTGCGCTTGAGGGCCGCCCGGGCTTCCATGACGCGCAACTTTTCGTTCAGATTGCCCACGCCTGAAGCGGCCAGGGTTTTGATTGGCCCGGCAGAAATCGCGTTGACCCGGATTTTTCGGCCACCCAGTTCGGCCGCCAGATAGCGCACCGAAGATTCCAGCGCCGCCTTGGCGACCCCCATGATGTTATAACCGGGTATCGCGCGCATCGCCCCCAGATAAGTCATGGTGACAATACTGCCGCCATCATTCATCACCGGCAGAGCGGCGCGGGTCATAGAAATCAGCGAATAGGCACTGACGTCCAGAGCCAGCTGAAAGCCTTCGCGGCTGGTTTGCGAAAAGGGGTTTTTCAAATCGTCACGATTGGCAAAGGCCAGGGCATGAACAAAGAAATCAATTTTGCCCCACTTCTTTGCCACCGCTTCAAAAACTGCGGCTATCTGTGCTTCGTCTTGCACATCGCAGGGCAGAATCAGCTCAGAATCCAGGCTTTCGGCCAGGGGCCGCACCCGCTTGGCCAAGGCGTCGTTCAAATAAGTAAAGGCCAACTCAGCCCCCTGTTGCCGCAGCTGCTGGGCAACGCCCCAGGCAATACTTTTATCATTGGCGACGCCAAAAATGACGCCACGTTTTCCCTGCATAAGTCCCATGAATTACCGCTCCTGTTGATCAATTTTAAGGTCGACCATTTTTAGCAGATCTCATGGATTAAGACAAGAGCCGCCGCCTGACACCGGGCGCTGCGCCCCGGGTTCCCGTGTACAGAAAAGCCCCGCTCGTTAAACGCGGGGCTTTTCTGTACACTATTTACCTTAGACGCTTATTTGGCAAACATCTCTGAATAGATTTTCTGAAACTCACCGGATTTAATTGCTTTTTTAATTTCACCGGTATTTGAACTCATCCATTTATGCATCGGATCATTGGTCAGTAGATTGTCAATATAGGCATTGACTTTGGGGTTGTTGTACTGACGCGCTTCGGGAATCAGTTTGAAGTAGAAGTTATAGGCGACTTCATAAATGCCATTCCACCAGGCGTAATCCGGGGCCATCATCGCTGCGCCCATGCGCGCCCGACGACCTTCGTGATGCCAAAGCTCCCAGTAATCCCACTCAATCGAGTTAGAAAAGGCGGCCGGACTTTCCAGGAGTTTTTCAGAACGAACGATCTTCATCAGCTCGGTTGCCGGTTTGGCAAATTTTTCGTTGTAGAGATTTACCAGCGCATCATACTGGTAATAATGTCCGTCGACAAACGCCTGCTGATGGCAATTTGAGCAGACATCCTGCATCTTCTGACGCTTAACCTCGGCGTTGTCTTTCTTTTTAGAAACCGGCGGGCGCAGGGTCCAGGAGATGCGCTGCCCGACATCGTGAGTCAGGGCCTGGTTGGAGGTGGCAGACATATGGCAAGTGGCGCAGGTGGGTGCTTCGTAATAATCCTTACCCACCACCCAGGATTTGCTGTCGAGGTTCATCTTGTCGACATTGCTGTAAAAAGCGATGCCGTGTTTTGATTCTTCGTAAATCTCTTTTTGCGGATGATCCGGGCCTAAGTGACACTTGCCGCAGTTTTCCGGCTGACGCGCCAGGGCGGCAGAAAAGGAATGACGCGAATGGCAGGCGTTACACGAGCCCTTGGATCCATCGGGATTGATGCGACCGATACCGCTGTTGGGCCAGTCTTTTGCTGAAAGCTTGTTGGGTGAAGTCGGATCGATCGTCACTTTGGAACCGTGGCAGGCGACGCAACCAACGATGGCAACCGGCTGGCCACCGGCGGCATGGGCGAGATAGGCGTCATTCGACTCCAAAATTTCGCCGGCATTGGCATGATAAGAGGTGGAGGCTTCTTCTGCAATTTGCGCGTGACATTTTCCACAATCTTTGGGCGTAACCAGAGTCGCAATAGTTGCCCCATTATGGGCGAAAGCGTCGACATCCTCTTTGTTCGCCTGGTGGCAGTCGATACAGCTAACCCCGTTTTCAGCGTGAGCGGAATTTTTCCATTGCAGATAAAGCCCGGGATTTTTTTCCTGGTGGCAAGCCACGCAGTCTTCTGCGGCAAATGCGCTGGTGCCAACCAGCCAGAATGCCAGGGTAAAACAGCTTAACAAAAAGATTTTTCTCATACGGATGCCTCCTTTGGTGAGAGCGACTGAAAAAAACGGGCCCCATGCCCGGCGTAAGCGGGATGTGTTTTAACCTAAAAAAGCAGTTACTCACACGAAGCCGCCAAGTTCACGAAGAAAAACGACTGGTTAAGCGAAAAGTTTACTCAACCTGTCCGGTGAATATCTGTTTTGCTTTAACCCTCTGTTTTTCGTGCCTTTTCGTGTTTTTCGCGGTTCCAAAAGCCGTTTTCAGGTTTAAGGATATCACGTTATCTCTTGCAATCAAGACGGTTGCTGATGGGGGAAACCTGGGGTGGTTATAGGTGAAACAAAAGGCGGGGGAATTGACCTGGATCAAAAAACGCAAAAGATCCGGGTAAGGTGAATTTTTTTTGGAGGCCCTTCTCCTGACACAGATAAGGGCCTCCCGGTTTTTCATGGCTTATAATTCACGGGAAGTAAACTGGTAAACGAAAGATTTCGGCGCGTAAAAATCGAGGGCTTTGCCGCCGACTTCGGCGTAGGGGTAACCAAAGGTATTCAGCGGTGACCCCGCCTGGGGCGGATTCAGCACCAGATCACGGCCACGCGAGAGCTCAAAACGAGAGGCATCGATCCCACCCCAGAAATAATCGCGCAGTTCGGCGACACGCGGCGAGGCAAGTTCGAGCTTTTCGACCAACATGGCTTTGCGCACATCAGCGGGGTCAACCACCACCCAGCCATGGCCGGGCAGAAAAAATTCTGCCCAGCAGTGCTGCCAACCGGTGATATCCTGCTCAGGCTTCTTCCCCAGGCGCAGGCCAAAGATCTCACGCGCCGGCACCCCCGCCGCACGGCTCAGGGCGATAAAAACCGAAGAAATATCGGTGCATTTTCCGCCGGGCTTTTGCAGCAGAAGACAAACATCGCCCAGGCCACAGCCGATGGTATCGGGGTTGCGGTACATATTTTCAACCGTCCAATCATAAATGGCGCGGGCACGGTCAAGAACAGACGGCTTCCCCTTGGTTATTTTATCGGCAAGGGCCTTGACCACCCCATCCGTCGGCCCTAAAACCGTGGGCGCCAGGTACGCGGCGTAATCGGCGGGGTTCCAGGCCGGTTCGACGGTGGGAAGATCACCTCGGCGAATCTCTTCACGCTTGACGTCAAAGGTCAAGCTTAGTTTGCGGCTCACGCTCCGAGGATTCCATTCGGCATACAAAAGGGGCGCCCCATTTTCCGGCAGAGCATAAACCGCGGCTTCGGCATAGTCGCCGACAAGGCGCACCTTGCTGATCTGCTGATCTGGGTTGGAAACGGGATAGGGAATCCACAATTGCACCCTTTCCCCCAGGGGTTGGGCGCTGAGATCAAAATTCATCGTCACCTGTCCGCTGCGCGACCCGGCCCAGGCCGATGAGATCGACAACAGAGAAATCATAACTACCGCCATCAGCACATTTTTCATCATCAGATTCTCCATAAGATTTAGGGTCAACAACAGGTCCCTATTATTTAGAAATTGCCCTTTCTAAAGCAAATTGATAATTTAGATAAAATGAATAGCTGACATTCAAAATACCTATAGGATGATTATGAATTTGCGTCAGTTGGAAGTTTTTGTTGCGGTGGTTGAAACGGGCAGTTTTTCGCGGGGAGCACAGGCGACCTGCTTGACGCAATCGACGGTCAGCCAGCACATTGCCAGCCTGGAAGTCTGCTTGACCGCAATGGCCGCGGGGTTCTGCCGACCCAGGCGGGCAAAGTTTATTTACGCCATGCCCGGCGCGTGCTGGCTGAATGCGGAGCTTTGCAAACGGCGCTGGCGGAATTTAACGGGTTACAACATGTCAATTTAACCCTGGGTGCCAGCAACATCCCGGCAAATTATCTGATACCCGGAGTACTGCCCCAATTAGCAGATGAATATCCCGGAATTCGCCTGAGTATGCAAACGGGCAGCAGCCAGACCATCGTTGAACGTTTGTCTGCCGACGAATTTGAATTGGCCCTGGTGGGCAGCCGCAACCATGAGCGCGCCCTCGTCTTCGAGCCCCTGGCTGACGATCTGCTGGTGTTGGTGGTGAGCCCCCAGCACCCCTGGAGCCAGATCAAAACCCTGGAGCTCGACGCCTTGCGCCAAAGCCCGATGATTCTGCGCGAACAGGGATCGGGCACGGGTAAGGCCCTGAACGAGTCCTTACGTGAGGCGGGGTTCGACCCGGCGCAGCTTCAGGTGGCGGGACAACTGGGCAGCAATGAGGCGGTGCGTCAGACTTTGCTTGGGGGGTTTGGTGCCGCGTTTCTTTCTGAAATTTCGGTGCGCCAGGAACTGCTGCGGGGAGAACTCATCAGCATCAGGGTCGAAAATCTTCACGTCCAGCGTCAGCTCTGGCTGGCAACGCGCAGCCGCCGCGAACTTTCACCCGCGGCCCAGGTCATTGTTGCGCTGCTTAAAAAACATTGCGCTAATCCTTAGCCGCAGAAAGCCCGAGAAAATACTCGGTCACTCAATCTCAGCGGGCTGCCTTCAACCGCCCCTCAGGTCACATTCACCACAAAGTTAGCCGCGGCCAGAATCACCAAGGAAAGCACCAGGCATAGCAGGGCAACGCCCCCCATCAATAAAGCAGCTCCATGAAATTTTTGACGCAAACAGGTAAAACACAAATAGCCGGAAATCAGCCCGATGGGTATGAGAAAAATCAGAAAAAGCATGGATCATCTCCCTTTGGTGCAAACACTGATGACATATTTCAGATAATCTCCTTCAGGAAAACAGACCGACACCGGAAAATCTTCCGGCTGGCTGCCGCGATAAATAGTGCGCAGCTCCCATCCTGCCTCCAGCGCCCCTCGCCGCAGTTCCTTCAGATAACTGGCCGGATCGACCTTCTGGTGATTGGAAGAAGTGATGAGCAAGCCGCCTGATTTCAGCAGCGGCAGGCAGGCAGCTACCAACTGCGAGGTTCCGTTACGGGTGGCAAAACGGCTGTTGCGCGTGGTCGAAAAAGACGGGGGATCAAACAGAATGACATCGAACTGCGCGCCACTTTTCTGCGTTTTGGCGAGCTCAACAAAAACATCGCCAACAATGAAGTAATGTTTTTTCGGGTTCAAGCGATTCAAGGCAAAATTCTCGCGCGCAATATCCAGATATGCCCCTGAAACATCCACACTGGTCACCTGTTTGGCCCCGGCCGCCGCAGCTGCCACCGAAAAAGCCCCGGTAAAGGCAAAGAGGTTAAGAAAACGTTTTCCCGCAACTCGCCGCATCAAATCAAGCCGGTGCTGACGCTGATCGGGAAACAGGCCGGTGTTCAACCCCTGCTGCAGATCGACATGATAAGACAGACCATTTTCCCGCACCATCAAAGGATGGGGGGCTTCAGTGCCCGCCAGCAGACGGCTGTAATTTTTACCCTTGCGCCGGGCTTCCAGCTGGCGGGTTTCCTGGGGCCGCAGTTTGCGATAGATCCCCGCCGGTTGAAACAACTCTTTGAGCGCCTCGACCAGTTGCGGTAAGTAGCCGTCCCAGGCGGGGGTATAAAGCTGAACCATCAGATAATCGGCATAACGATCAATAGTCAAACCGGGCAGGCCGTCGCCTTCACCATTGACTAAACGAAACACATCGGTCTCGTGCAAGCAGGCCTGCTGACGCAGCTCTGCGGCCTGCCGCAGGCGATCCACCCACCAGCTGCGGTCGAGTTTCAGCCCTGGTGATCCCAGCACCCGCGCCACAATGCGATCCGTGGGATCGAGCAAGGCCGTCGCCAAGGATTGCTGCTGCTCATTGCACAAGAGCGCCAATTCACCGCAGTGGACTTTCGACCATTTTTTCGTAAAAGCATCGGCCAGCACCCAGGGATGCCCCAGGGCCAGCATGCGCTGAGTGTCTGGTCCAACCTGATATTTTTTCATGCATCTATCCTTTATGCTCAGATATCTATTCCGCTCCGTAGAAACAGAGTCCGGGGCACCCATTCCGCGGGCCGCATGAATCCATCCCTGGAGCTTAACTGTCGCCATCCGGGCGACAGATACCCGTTCCATGGCGGCCTCGGACTCTGCGTGCTGAACAGTTATGTCCTCAGAAGAGGGCCGCATTCTACTCAAGGGGAGATTCTCTCGCCACAAAAATACGGGTTGTGCTAAGCTGCCCGCGCAATAATGCGGATTCTTTCCCGGAGCGAACCAGATGGCAACCACCCCCAAAACCAAAGCCGAGCTGGTGATTGAAAAGATCATGCAGCAACTCGATCCCGCCTCGTCGCGCTATCAAGTGCTGAGTGTGGCGCGGCAATTCAAATCTAGCTGGGTGGAACTGGGCGAGCAGCTCACCCGGGTGCGTAATTCCGGCGAATTCAGCAGCTGGGGCTATGACAGCTTTGACGCTTACTGCCGTGATGAAGTGCGCATCAAAAAAGAAACCGCTCTCAAATTGACCTGCGCGTTCAGCTTTCTTGAAAAGGAAGAGCCCGACCTTCTGGCACGCAGCCGCCAAATGCTGCCGGTTCCCGACTACCGTTCCATTGACCTTTTGCGCCAGGCCCAGGAGGCCGGTCAACTGAACGGCGAGCAGTATCAAATGTTGCGCGAGGCGGTTTTTGAAAAAGAGCGCAGCCACCCGACCATTGCCAAACAATTTCGCGAATTCAACGGTCAAAATCAGCCGCCCGCAGAAAGAGAACTTTTGCGTCAGGTCCTGTTGACGGCGCGTCGCCTTGAAAATCAATTACAGCAACTTCCGCAACTGAGCGAGCACCTGCCCCCCTGTTCTACCCTTGTCCTAACGCTGGAACAGCTCAGTGCCCCGCCGACAGATGCCGGATAATTGATCCTGTATCCGAATACGCTGGCACATTACCAGTTTACACCTCACGCTTCACGCCTCACGGCCTTAATTCCTTATCTCAAAAAAAAGTCGCGAAAAGTTTGACATTGTCTAAATTTACGCTAATCTTCCACGGTCTCGAAAAAATTGCTGCCAATTCACAGGAGGAAGACATGAAGATTTTTGCTAAACTTGTCGGCGGGTTTGCCATTGTTGCCGCGATTTGCGCCCTGGTGGGGGGCATTGGCTGGTATGGAATTTATCACGCCAGCGACGGTCTCAAAGACGTCGTGACCCAAAGCCTGCCCAAAAGCCGTGAGCTGGGGGTGATGATGGAAAGCCTCAATGGGCTGAAATCGGCGGAGCGCACTATGCTGATTGCCAGCCTGGAGGCAAGCGCCCGCCATCACGAGGAAGAAAATTTCGTTGAACGTATGAGCAACCTCGATCGGGCCCTGGCAGATTTTGAAGCCAAGCCTCATTCGAGCGCAGAAGGCAAACTTCTCGCTCAGACCAAACAGGCGCTGGTCGCCTGGAAAAGTGAACATCAAAAATTTGCCGAGCTGGTCAAAACGATTGCCCTGGACGATGTTGCCGAGCTGAAAACCATTCTGGTTGCGCGCCAGCTAGATCATGTCAAATGGGTGGCCGGGCTTGAAATTGCCGTCAACCGCCACGAAAAATTCACCGGGCAACTCAATCCGAGCCTCTGCGGCCTGGGGAAATGGCTGACAAAATATCAAACCGGCGATGACCAATTTAGCGGTTTGCTGAAATCTTTCGACACGCCCCACGCACGCCTACACAATTTAGGCGAAACCATCAATAATAAAATTGACGAGGGAGACTATGGTAGTGCCGGGCTTCTGGTCAGTTCACAGGTGAAACCCACCCTGGCCGAAATTGAAACGCTGTTCCAAGAAGCCATTGCCTATGTCAGCAAAGATCTCGATGAATTAAAAGCCGCCGAAGCTATCGCCTTCGGCAGTGGGCGCGAAGCCTTTAATGCCACCATGGCAGAATTTGATGCCTTGTTTGCCCAGGCCCTCAAGGAAGCTGACGCCATCAGCCAGGAAGCACAGAGCGAAGCCGGCTCCAGCAAGACCATGGCTCTGGTGGCAGTCATTATCGGCGTAATTGCGGCTCTTTTGATCGGTATCACCATGGCACGCAGTTTTGCCGCACCCATGCGCAAAACGGTCGAAATGCTCAAAGAGTTGGAACTGGGGCACCTCGGCATGCGGCTGAAGTTAAATCGCGCCGATGAAATTGGTGAAATGGCCAAAACGCTGGATGAATTTGCCGACAATTTGCAGCAGGAAACGGTGACAATTCTCAAGCAATTGGCCAGTGGTGATATCAGTTACACGGTGGCACCACGCGACAGTCAAGATGAAATCCGTAACGCCCTCAAGCAGCTGGGCGATGATCTCAATCAGGTGCTGGGCCAGATTCAAACCTCGGGCGAACAGATCAATTCGGGGGCCTCCCAGGTTTCAGACGGGGCGCAGGATCTCTCCCAAGGGGCCACTGAATCAGCCGCATCCCTCGAAGAAATCACCAGCTCCATGGGCGAACTCGCCGGGCGCACGCGCGATAACGCCGAAAACGCCAATCAGGCCAACCAATTATCCCTTGAAGCCAAAAACGCCGCCCAAAAGGGCAGCAACCAGATGCAGCAGATGGTGACGGCGATGGACGATATTCGCCAGTCAGGGCAATCGATCAGCAAAATCATCAAGGTTATCGATGAAATTGCCTTCCAGACCAATTTGCTGGCCTTGAACGCGGCGGTTGAAGCCGCGCGCGCCGGTCAACACGGCAAGGGATTTGCGGTGGTGGCTGAAGAGGTGCGCAACCTGGCGGCCCGCAGTGCCAAAGCTGCCCAGGAAACCGCCGAACTCATCGAAGGGTCGGTGCAGAAAACCGAAAATGGGGCGAATATTGCCAATACCACCGCCGAAGCCCTGAAAGAAATTGTGGCCGGCATTACCAAAACCAGCGATCTGGTGGCCGAAATTTCCGCCGCCAGCAATGAGCAAGCCCAGGGCATTTCCCAGGTCAATCAGGGGCTCGAACAGATCGACCAGGTCACCCAGTCCAACACTGCCAGTGCCGAAGAAAGTGCCGCCGCCGCCGAAGAGCTTTCGGGCCAGGCCATGGAACTGCAACGTTTGCTGCAACAGTTCAAACTGCGCCAGTCCGCGACATATCGATCGGCGATTTCAGCACCAAAGTCCGTCAGCTCAAACCCCGGAAAGAACACCAAAAAATCACAGCAGGAAATTTCCTGGAACACCTCCGCCGCCACCAGTGGCTGGCAGGCAGCAGAACAGAGCGCAAACACAGCTGCTGGTCGCGATAACCCTGCCGCAGAAATAGCCCTCGACGACAGCGAATTTGGTAAATTCTGACCAATAACCTTGCTTGTTTTTCCCCTCTCCGGCGGTTAGGATGCAGTCCTTGCCGTCGGAGTTTTTTTATGCAGCTGCCACACCCCCTCTACCCTGGTCGCCTGGTACGACGCTATCAGCGCTTTCTTGCCGATATCAAACTCGACAAGGGTGCGCTGATTACCGCGCATACCCCCAACACCGGCAGTATGCTGCAATGCGCGGTGCCCGGCAATGCGGTGCTGGTATCGGCCCATGACAACCCCAAACGCAAGCTCAAATTCACATTGGAACTGATCCGGGTTGGCAACCACTGGGTCGATACCCACACCCA
>Ga0210014_1003456_pt1 | contig 10482 bp, 14 predicted proteins | sample CryGeymeta201519_FD_183983 | JGI IMG/M metagenome (GOLD analysis project Ga0210014, IMG submission 183983) | Groundwater microbial communities from Crystal Geyser aquifers in Utah, USA - Crystal Geyser metaG 2015-19 (SPAdes) (version 2) | ecosystem: Environmental > Aquatic > Deep subsurface >...
ATATTTAAATGATTGTCAAGGGGTATTTATTATTTACTTTATATATTTTATTTATATATGTTGTAATTTTAAATATTTTAATCAATCGATATATTATATATGTATAATGTATAGTAACCGCAAAACAAAATGTCATCCCCGTAAAGACGGGGATCTAGTCTATAATTATCTTATTTATAATGTATATTGTGTCTGGATTCCCTCCTACGAGGGAATGACAAAAACGGACATTTCGTTTTGCGTCAACTATATATTTTAGTTATAGATAAATATTGGGATGGAGAATCCGTCTACTGGTTTTAAATTTCAAATGACAAATAACCAATAACAAATCAATCATAAAATTTCAATTACAAATCGTAATAAGAAATTTTGTAATTTAGTATTCTTTATTCATAATTCATAATTCATCATTCTTCACTTGACACCAATTATTCCGTCTGTTAAATTGATACTATTATGGGAATTAAAGATAGACGGACGAAGATATTACTTGCACTTCAAATACTTTCGTCAGTACAAACAGATATAAAAGAATTTCCTTCATTAATTTTTGATGAAAAAATTCAAAAGCTTCTTGATCTAAGTATGAATCAGAAAACAAAAAGCATATTGGCGGGAATGGTGAAAGAGGGAGTGATTGAAAAATCCCAAATCCAAAATCCAAAATCCCAACCAAATTCAAATGAACAAAATTCCAATGTAGGGGTCGACCTGCGTGTCGACCCAAATGAAACGGGCGAACACATAGGTTCGCCCCTACAAAATATTGATTCAAACGCGTATAAATTAACAAACGTTGGTTTTTCACAGTTGTGTTTTCAGTTTCCATTTTTCCGTTTTTTAAAAGAAGAATGGGATGGAAAATGGCGTATTATTTCCTATGAAATTCCTGAAAGTAGACGGGAAATCCGTGATCACTTACGTCGGGAAATGCAAGGTTGGGGACTGGGACCGTGGCATCGGTCATTCTGGCTAACACCACATCCGGTGTTTGAACGATTAAAAGAACTAGTGGTTGGAAAAGAAGAAGAAAAATATATTCAAGCATTTTCCGCCGATCATAGTTTTGGGCAGCGGGCAATTTTAATTGAGAAGGTCTGGATGATCAAAGAACTGGACAAAAAATACCGCGAGATGTTTAAAAAATGGCATGATATTTTAGCATCAGATGTAGGGGCGTTAACGCCCAAAAACTCAAAAATTGAAAAATTTTTACTAGTGATTTCCGAATATGTGACATTGCTTCGTGAAGACCCGGGTCTTCCAAAACAATTAATTGGAGAGCAGTGGATTGGGTTTGAGGCTTATAATATCTTTAAGGAGATTAAAAGCATACTTCTATCATAAATATCTAATTTCTAATTGTTCTAATTGATCTAATCAATGACCAATAACCAATGTCCAATTGAGAATTGGGATTTATTTAGGTTAATTAGGTCAATTAGGTTAATTAGAAATTGAAAAGTCTATATTTCCCTCCTTATCCGTTCTTCTCACCTTAACATTATACTTTCGCAATAAATCTAGTATTAACTTACTCGGGTGGCCATAGCTGTTTTTACCAACACTAATAACGGCAATTTTCGGACGTAGGTATTTGATAACCGTTTCTGTTAATCCGTTTTTTGAACCATGATGAGGAACTTTAAGAACATCGATATTATGTAAGGGCGATTCACGAATCGCCCCTACCTGATATAATAATCGGCTCAATACAAAAGGTGAGGCGTCTCCGGTAAATAACGCTTTAAAATTATTTTCTTGAAATAACACAATATGGGAAAAGTCATTATCACTAGATGATACAAAATTATTAGGGGGCCAGAAAAACGTAAGTTGTCCATCTTTCACTTTTATTTTTTCACCGGAAACACTAAATAATAATGGTATTTTTTTATCTGATATTTTTTGGAGAAGTTTTTTATAAGTTTTACTGACGATCGAACTATTAACTGTAATAAATTTATCTATTTTATAGCGGTCGGTAATAAAAAAATAACCATTATAATGATCATTATTAGGGTGACTTAAAAGCGCCAGTTCAATCTTTCTATCAAAAAACGGCATGTATTTTCCCAAACAATCAAGCACTTTTCGATCTGGGCCTGCGTCAACTAAAATATCAAAACGATTATTAACGCGAATATATGCTGCGTCGCCTTGACTGACGTTGCAAAAGACGATTTTTGTATGTTTATCAAAAAATGAAGATAAAAAGACAACAAAAATAATAACAAATGAAAATATTGAAAATAGAATTAAATCACGGATTTTTACAGGTGATTGGAACATGTTTGGAAGGATTATTAATATCGATATTCCAAATAATGGGGTTATTTTTTATATATTGACGGATTTTATGTAATCGATGTTCATTACGGATGATATGTTCATAATAATTGCGTTGAAAAATTTTTTGTCCGGGTGTATTTCGTAATCGATTAATTTGAACCGTACATTCCGTTTTAAACATTCCAACAATAAAACCCAATGTATACGTCGGTGTTATTATTGTAGTAGGGGCGCGGCGTGACGCGCCCGAAACAATGTAGCGTGACGCGCCCGAGACAATGTAGCGTGACGCGCCCGAAACAATGTAGCGTGACGCGCCCGAGACAATGTGTAATATAAAATGGATATGATTGGGCATTATTTGAAACGCGTCCAATTCCACAGGATGATGATCATGTAACGATTCCCAAACATTTTTGATTATTATCCCAAATTTATTTAAAATCATCGAAACGGGTCGGTCACGCCCGACTAAAATGGTATGGTTACATAATCCCAGATTGGGTCGGTCACGCCCGACCCCTACAGGATGGTTTATTATATGACCAAACAAACATTCCCGGTTTTGCGTACAAACGGTAACAAAATATAATCCCGTTTGGGAATAATCATAATTTTTTAATCTGATTGATTGACGATTATTGGCCATTTCAAAATCCAAATACCAAATTACAAATCAATAACAAATATCAAAATTCAAATCTCAAAACTAAATCGTAATTCTTAAATCATGAATCTAAGGTTTTGTATCTTTGTCATTTGAACTTGATTTGAATCTTTGGATTTTGTTATTTGAAATTAATAACTCATATATCCTCCCGGTATTTTACTCAACCATTCCACCACCCAAACCATATAACTTAAAATTCCATAACAAAAATATGCTGGAATGATTCCCAACGGATGCCAGATTGTACCCGCAATTGTGGTGATAAACCCAAATACCATTAAGGGTGCAATCGTGAAACTCACCATCACATTGGCCAAAGGAGAGATCAGCGAAATTTGTTTGAAATAGATAAAAATAATTGGTGCGGTAAAAACCTGGGCAGATAAGGATGTTATAAATTCATTGACGATGTATTTTGTAGGGGCGGATTTTATATTCGCTTGCTTTTTGCCAAATATAATTAAACCTAACGTGGCTCCATAAGACAGTTGCAAAGAAATTGTTGTTATCCATTTTGGCCAGAAAACTGCAATAAAAATTAACGACAGCAACAATGCATATAGCGCATAATTTTTTCTTCCATAAATAATTGCTACGAGCGTAAGGATTCCAGTAAATGCAGCTCGCACCACCGGAGGTTGTGGTCCAACAAATATCACAAACAAAATAATTAGTAAAATTGTAACCAACACAGAAGCTCGCTTATTAAGAAATCCGGTAAGTGATCCGATCATTGCTGCTAGAAGTGAAATATTTGCACCGGATAAAACCACCAAATGCAGTAACCCAACCATTTTTAACCGCTGATAAAATTCCTTAGACGTTCTTAAATTAACACCAAATATTATTCCGTTTAAAAGTGACGCCTGGGGCTCAGGAAGATAGGAATTAATTACCGAAGTAAAAATAGAGGGAGTAAGCATAGTAATAATTTCTAATTGACCTAATTGACCTAACTAACCTAAATAATGTCCAATGATCAATGTCCAATTGGGAATTGGGATTTCTTTAGGTTAATTTGTTATCTCACTTTTTGATAAATTTTATTGAATATTAAATTTAGTTCTTTTGCTTCCCGCCAAAGTATTCTTGCTTCATCCTCAAGGTTCGGCACAGCTATGACAATCATTCTTATAAAATGTTTTGTTTCTCGACATTCTTTTTTTACAATTCCTATTTTATGTCTAAAATCATTTTTACTTTCAGCATCATCAGCTTCACAATAGTTTGCACCAACAGAAGTTCCGGATTTTATAAGTTGAGTTATTAATGGATTAGTAATAGGATTTCTTAGTATTTTATTACAAAACTTTATTATATTTTCTCCAAATTTAGCTGTTCTTTCCTCCAAATCATATTTACTTTTATTTATTGAGTTTTGTTTATTGGTCATTTTTTAGATCAATTAGAAATTAGGTAATTAGGTTAATTTGTTGTTATCAACCCTTTAATATTTTCAAACACACCTTTATTAACAATTTTTTTGTTTAGCAAATCTTCGATTGTGGCGTATGGTCGGTTATTAATAATCTTATTAACCGTAATCGCGCCGATTCCGGGTAAGGTGTCCAGTTCTTCAGGCGAAGCGGTATTTAGGTTGATAATTACTGGAGACTGATTGGTATTTGTGATGGCTGAGTTATTAACAGGGACAACCGGATTGGAATAATCCAACGTTCGTGTATTTTCTACAAAGATTCCCGTACTAATTTCCCAAGAAAAAGGAATATAGATTTTTTCTTGATCGGAAAGCAGACGTGCACGATTGAAGTTACGACTAAAAAAAACTTTATCCGCTTCCTCAGTTAATCCGTTAGCGAAATTAAGTGCATCTTGAAGTCTGGCGCTACTACTCACTTCGTAAACTCCAGGTTTTTCCACTGCTCCGGCAATATCAATCATAATATTTTGATGAGTAATTGGTGTTTCTGTGTCAGACTGAATTTCAGAATGATCTTCTGTTGGGGTAGATCGGGAAGCAAGATAAATTCCAAATGTAATTATTGTAATAATGGTTGCGGTTGATAATAAAAAAACCTCAATCCGGTATTTTTTTAAACGCTTTAAAATGGGTTTGAATGATGCGAAAAAGCCGTGCATAAAATAAATTCAAATTTCAAAGTTCCAAGATACAAATCAAATCCAAAATTCAAATAACAAATAAAAATCTTTATATGTAAATTTTTACACAGTTTACAGTTCTGTCAACGGACTATAAACATCATTTAGGAGGAATTAGGGGATAGTAGTCGGTAGTTAGGAGGAATATACCATGAGTATTTCTAATTCCTAATTATTCTAATTTCTAATTGATCTAATCAATGCTCAATGACCAATTTTTAATTGGGATTTATTTAGAAATTAGGTCAATTAGGTAATTAGGTTAATTTAATAACTAGGTCAATTAAGATCTATTATTCTGTCTCTACTTTCACCTTCTTCACAATCATCACACTGATTATTATCACAACGAAGATTCCAATAATAAACTTAATCGGTATTGCATAAAAATCCGTGTTTGCATAAAGATTGGGAGAGTCAACTCCGAATGAAACCGTGGTTGAAAGTTGATATTTTCCAATGAAAAAACCATTAATGATTAATGTGGATGGAGATAGACACATTTTCTCTGATCTTTTTTTATTCGTACAGTCTGGTACAAATGACGGTTGAGCTTGAGTTAATCTTTTGGAATGAGCAAGAATATTTTTTGGAAGATATTCATATTTGCTGGTTTCACCGAAATTACCACGAAGCACAATTTCTCCATGAGGTTTAAGATAATTTTCGCCCAAGTTTTCAACGACAGAATCAATTATTATTTTATCTTGACTGTCAATCACACGAATAGTTTTTCCACGAAAAGAAAATTGAAAACGCGGTAAAATCTCAAAACTTGAAATCTTACCCTTCAACTGGACTTCTCCGGTTTGGGTAACTGTAATTAATAAATTAGAGCCGATTGTGGCTTTAACCTGAGATGAAGAAATGCCGTCGATTGAGGGAGGAGGTTGAGAAGTTGCCAGAAGCGTGTAATAATAATCACTAATTGGCGCACCTTCTGGAATGCGAATTCTAAGAAGCAGTTGTTGAGTTGAGCGGGTTTTTAAAAAAAATGGTTCACTCATTTTAATATCAGAATTATCCAAAGAAAAACGTACTGGTCCGGAAAATTCATTTTCAATGATCATGTCTCCGGAAATTCCTCGTGGAGAAAAGGGCATGACATTAACACGAAAAATTGCCGGATCACCAAAATTTTCTAATCGGTAAGCAATTAAAATTGATTTTCCTGGTTTAATAATCGTTTCAATCAAAGGAGGAGAAAGGGAGAGGGTGAGTTGCTGAGCAAGGGAATAAGGGGTTAATAGACAAAAGCTAAGGGTTAAAAAAACTAAATTAATGATTATTGTTTTTATATTCATAGAAATCTCTCAACTTCTAATCCCTTCTTCCCTTAACTATTAGCCCCTTAATCCCTTAACCCCTTTTCTTAAAAAGATGGTGTGGCCACAAAATTAATCACAGCCTGATAACTTCCAGCCGCTTGAATTGGTGATATATTAGCCTTAAAAGTAATTGTCGCCTCATGAGTAATATCCCGTGGAGTACCGGTTGGATTTGGGACAATGGTTGGATTTGGTGTTGGAGTAATGTTTAGTGTAACATTGCTGCTTGTCATAATTATTTCAGGATCCTCGGTTGCACTGCGATCGGGAAACGGACGAAAATAGGTGAGACCTCCAAAATCAACCGGAATATCTTCACCATCCATATTATATCCAAAACCATAACTTGAAGGAGAACTCCAAATATTAGCAGATGATTTTGAACATGATGTTCCACTATCACAGGTGGTGTTAGGAATGGTATAACCGTTTGAAAGTTCTTTTAATAATGTTTCCTCGATTGCTGTAACTGTATATTGTCCGGCTGCGCCAAAAGAGACTCGTATTACTGCGTTGTCAGTTTTGGGAGTATTTGGAAGTAATGTTCCCAAGTTAATATTGGTTTTTGAGATATAAAAAGTAAAGGGGATAACCGAACGAATATATTGAAAACCAGCCTTGACAATATAGCCGTTTGAATGAAATTCATTGGCCGCCAGTTGTCCGAGTGTTGTGTCAACTGAGTAATGATCAGACGCCTGTTTTTTTCCGCCAATATTAACATTTGGTGCCTGAATTGTATATTGCGGGGAGTTGAGGTTGACAGCGAAGACAGAAGAATTATGAATTAAGAAAATAGAAATAAGAATTTTGATTAGTAAAATTTGTTTCAGTTTCATAAAATAAGTATCAATATGTATAAAAATAATGTCATTGCGAGGACTTTTACCTCAGACGGGATAAACTCTGTGACGAAGTTATAATCCCGAGCTTAGTCGAGGGACAATCCCGTTAGGATAAAATATCCTATTGGTATCGGGATCGCCACACTCCCAGATACCATTCGGCATTTGGTTCGTTCGCGATGACAACAACAAACATTAATTGTTTTCAAACTTTTCAATCAATCTCTCCATCTTCTCCGTATTACGTTTGATTTCATGCAGTTCGTGATCTCCCATGAAGCTTTCGATTGCCGACTTAATATTTTTCAGATGATTTTTTAGCATTAAAGATAAAAACAAAAATGTATCCTCCTGTTTTTGATTTATTTTTCCCTCTAAATTCTTAATTCTCAATTCATCATTCTTAATTCTGACGTATTCTTGTCCCAGTAAAAGCGCAAACGGTGTTAAAAAAGCAAGAGAAAAAACCGGAATTAAAGTGCCAACTTCTTGATTTGGAGGAATGGAGAACATAAAGCCGATCATAAGCGTGAAAGAAACAGTAATAGCAATGATTGGTTCCATTAGTAAAGCTAAAGCAAATAAAAGAAAATATATTAAGAAAAAAAAAGGCGAGCTGGTATTACCGGTAGCACCGACTATCAAGAGGATTACGAGTGTAAAAATCACCGATTCAAGCAAACGACCGGCTTGATTAATCAAACGACGGGAAAAAAACATGATAATAAATAAGACAGCGCTGATTTGAAGATCATATTGGGCAAGATTAGTTTTTGGGAAAAGAAAAGCAATGGCGATGGTAATGATTAAAACAATTGAGTGGATTACGGGCTTGGACATAGTTTTAGTATAGACTAATTTTATGATATTATTTAAAGCAAATGCCAGATAAATTACCAGATTTACTACGACAAACACAAACGCAACCTGTTCGTATTGGAGAAATAACCGCACATACTGTAAATCTGGGTGATTTTTCTGTTGAATTTGGCGCTTCTCCAGCATTGCTTGCTAACTTTATTTTTGTTGAAGAAAAGCCTGGGAGCATTCTAACGATTGGTAAACCTAAGTATTCAACCTTTAATGCTTTGGACATTGCAATTCAACAATGTTTATCAACGATGAATGAAAATGTTTATCGGTCATTTCCTTATGGTAGTTTTGGAAATATTTCTCCTGCAGTTATTATCCTCTCTCACGAATCATATCAGAAATGTTTTTCTGCTGGAACAGCACCTTCTGAATGGGCTGGAGTATGTATGAGAGATGGAAGAGTAATTTATGATGAAAATTATCTCAACACAGTTTTAGCTGGAGACAGTAATTTCGGTGGACATAATTTTACACCCCAATATTTTTTTCGTGAATTGAAACATGAACTTCATCATTTAGACGTATTGACTTCAATTTTTCTAGACGATCTTATTCAAGCAGAACATTTTAACGCAAATAGTTTATTTGTAATTGAGGGTATGGCAGAATTAATTCCTGGTATAGTTGAATCGTCTGATACTTTTCGAGAAAATTTAAAACATTATCTTGACAGAAACAGAGATTTTTCTACTAAAGATTTGGAAACCGATTTATTTCATGTAGATGGGGGACCTGTTGGTAGAAATTTAGCTTATCAATATAGTGCTCGTTGGATGAGACAGCTTGCTAAAGCTATAAACGAATTTTATACAAAAAAATATCCAGACGATCCTGCTACTAAACCATACGAGAGAGCGTATGCAATTTGGGCAATTGCAAGAAATAGATATAATTCTGGCAGTAGAGAATCCTATTATGACGTATTAGAAGCAGAGTTTAGCGAATATGGAGTAACTAAAAAATGGCTATTGGAAGAAGAATTAAAATGGCAAAAAGCGGTTTTATCTGGAGAAGCGGAATGAATTACTACATTAAATTGTTATATTGTAGTGAGAAAAATAAAATAAGTAATAGTAAATTTGATCAATACTCCTTCTTGACAAAGTGTACAAAGTTTGCTAAGTTATAATTATGCAAAATATACAATCAATATCGACAAAGGATTTAAGGGACAATTTAGCCGAAGTGCTTGAGCAAGTAGCGATTGCTCACAGGTCTTTTGTGGTAGAAAAGTTTGGTAAGCAAAAAGCAGTGATTAATCCGATTTCAACATTAGAAACTAAAATGATAAAAAAAATTGACTTTTCAAAACTACCGGCGTATGGGATATGGAAGGATAGGAAGGATATGAAAGATCCGGTTGAATGGGTAAAAAAAATTAGGGAGAAAAATAGCAGGAACTTTTCTATTTAAATGAAAAACTATCTTTTTGATACAACTGTACTAATTGATTATTTGAGACATAACTCTAAAACAATATCTTTATTTGATGAAATTCAGTATCCAGCTGTTTCAGTGATAACAGTTTGCGAATTATATCAAGGAGTTAGTAATAAAATTGTTTTGAGGAAGATAAAATCAACATTATCAAATTTCAAAGTTTTCCCTCTTACCGAGTCGATTTCCGAAAAACTATTAATGCTTGTTGAGCAGTATCATTTATCACATGGCCTATTAATCCCTGACGCCTTGATTGCTACTACAGCCATTGAAAATAACCTTACTTTGTTAACGGGCAACTTTAAACATTTTCAAATGATTGAAGGCTTGAAGGTAGAAAAATGGTGATTGGAATGAAAATTTTTTATGTTACAATATAAGCTACCTTATTTTTATGGCAAAAAATATTCCAAAAATTCAGGTACCGGTATTTCGTGATGTAGTTGAGGAGCTAAAAAAGGTTACTTGGCCTTCAAAGCAACAAACCATTAGATTAACATCAGTTGTGATTGTCATCTCCTTGATTATCGGATTATATATCGGTATAATTGACGTTTTGTTAACAAAAGGATTGGAGTTCTTTACGAAAATGAGATAAGATGGTAAATCCAAATGACAAAATCCAAAGATACAAATGAAGTTCAAAGATCAAAGTCCAAAGATACAAATGAAGCTCAAAGGTCAAAATCCAAAGATACAAATTAATTTGACATTTGAACTTTGAATTTTGGATTTGATTTGTCTCTTTGAGCTTTGAATTTTGAATTTAATTTGTATCTTTGAACTTTGGATTTTGGATTTAATTTGTAATTTGAGCTTTGAATTTTGAAATTAGTATTTTAGATGATATAGATGTCTTCACAACAAATTGCACAGGAAAAACAAGCGATTGAAAAAATGCAAACCACTC
>Ga0210014_1003480_pt1 | contig 10448 bp, 7 predicted proteins | sample CryGeymeta201519_FD_183983 | JGI IMG/M metagenome (GOLD analysis project Ga0210014, IMG submission 183983) | Groundwater microbial communities from Crystal Geyser aquifers in Utah, USA - Crystal Geyser metaG 2015-19 (SPAdes) (version 2) | ecosystem: Environmental > Aquatic > Deep subsurface >...
GAATGGTTTACGCAAATAAATGATGCACACCGCGTGAAAGGCTGGGCATCTTCCTTGTTGGGAGTAGATTTTAAGGAGCGATCTGTCGTAAGCACGGGTTTGATTGCCAGCCTGTTGCTGCAGGCTGAGCAAATTTCCAAAATTTTCCATGGTTTCGATCCGTTCGCCGGAAGTGATGCAAAAGCAAAGAAGGCTTGCAGTTTACTGGGCGGCTTTTTAAAAACACTGGTGCAGGTTAACCGGTTGTTGGATTTGGAGAAATCCGCTTCCCGGTTGTTGGTGAAAGAGTTGGCGGAAACGCGTGAGGTCTACAAGAAGGCCTCCGAGGAATATGAAATTGCTAAAAATACCATTGGTTCCGGATCAACCGACATTGTACGTGCCGCCGAACTTTACCATGTTTTGGATCAGCTTTCTCGCAGAACCTGGTTGCGATTGCTCCGGGATGCCGTGCGCAAGGGCGATACTGACCAGTTCCGTTCGGAGGTTTTGCGCGGCGCCACTGGCTTGACGGAAGATGGCCTGCGAAGCGTATTAGGGTTGAAATCCAGCGCAGATATTGTGGATATTCAGAATGTGCTGGCTACGAACATGGGCCATATGCTCGGTGAGAATGATGAAGAGTATGAAGGACAGTGGTGGCAGGCAACATCTCCCAATCCCACGCTCGAGTTCCATTATCGAATTCTGCCTCAGGTTGATCGCGTTTTACAGGCTAAACTGAGAGCGCGTGCAGAAGAGGATAATATTCCATATAGGTACATCTTTACGGAATTTGGCACAATTGGTCTTTACGTTTTGGCTTTCCATGGCGTTTCCATCAACCAGACCGATGGGGATACGGTGTCTGCCACAGCATTCCTATTAACGCCTTTATTGGCTCAGGTTAGAAAGGCTTTGGCTAATTGGCAAAAGAAACCCGAACCCAATTTGCCGTCTGGACAATTCCAAATTGTTGTGTCAGGTGCAGGTGGTGAGGCGCTCTACACACATGCACTAAGAAAAATTGGTTTGACCGACGATGAAATTGCCAAGATAGGTCAATTCTATAAACTGTACTCGAGCGATAAGAGCTGATCAGGAATATCCCATGGAAAGAATCTCTCAACGAAAACTCTGGCTATTCTTGATTTTGGGCAGCGGATTGGCGTCAGTGTGGATCAGCAAAAACTGGCTTTTCCTTGATGCTTCGTGTCCGCACTTGCAGGATCTCTTACTTTACATTTGTGCAGGTATAGGCACATTTATTGGACTGTTGTATGTAATTGTCACACGGAATGATTCCCCGGTTTCCCAGGTGGTTTCCGTGATCACTTTGCTTGTAGGTGTCTTGGTAATTACCTCGGTTGTGGGCGGGATTCTCGGCAACCAGCCCCAGGTGCAGGCTGTTTATTGCAATCCCGATGCTTGCCAAAAGGCAAGTTTGGCAAAAGCCTTGCGAGGTACAGGAAAATTGGATGGTGCGGAGGATGTCGCCCGGACTTGCATTGAGGATGTTTCAAAAGCCTTATTGCCACAGGCTTGCTCGGATGAATGTTCTGAAGAGCTAAGTGCTGTACTGTACCAGAAGGCAGGCAGGAATATAGACGCTTTGCCAATGTTGTCGATCACAGACAAGAAAGTGGCGTGTGAATCCACTGACCTTCAGCTTCAGGAAGCATTGGTATTGGCCAACGAGGACACTCTGTTCTATGCAATTAGTGAACGCCAAAAACGCTTAAGCGAAAAATGCTCAGCCGAATTAATCCAGGCTTCACCTGTTCCAACGCCCACCATCCAGGTGGAAGTTATTCGACAGCAAATTAGCGTCACGCGTACAATAATCGATGTCCGCGTGTTGGAACAAAATCAACCTCTGCTTGGTTTATCGGCTAACGATTTTTCCGTGACGATTAATGGCGATTCCGTGCCTTTGCAGGTTGAGAGCAGGCAGGGTGACGACCCGGTCTGCGTAATTGTTGTGGCTGACAACTCCGGAACTATTTACTCTGGTCTGAACGATATCCGGGCTGCTATTCAAAAATTAAATGATTTTCGGAAACCCGGTGACCAATTAGGACTTGTCTCATTTGCCGGTCGAAGCGAAGTCGCCATCCAACAGGCCCCTTCCACCGATCCATTAAACCCCAATGTTATCAATGGAAGTGGAAATTTGACGGCTTTGTGGGATGGTGTACTGGAGGGATTGGTTGCTGCCCAGTCTTGTACGACGGAAAATCGTTTTTTGGTTGTCATGACGGACGGGCAGGATAATGATAGCCGGCACTTGGAGGGCGATAATGCTACCAAGTCTCGCGAAATTGCTCGTCAAGCGACTGAACAAGGGGTGGATATCTGCACAGTTGGAATTACCAGTAAAGTGGATGCCAACTCGTTGAGATTGCTTACCACAGGTTGTGATTTCTATTATGCAGAGGATTTCGAATCGGTTGCAAATCAATTTCAGAGTTTGATCGGCTATGTAAGGAATTTCTATCGCATCATATTACCGCCTGATGTAATCGGTGACGCTACTAATGTCATTCTCAAGGTGCGTCAGTCAGTGGAGGTGACCATTGACTTTACCAACCCCTGATGATGCCAGGATCTTCGTTGTAAAAGACTGGCTTCATAGCGCCAATATCTACCTTGCTCCTACACTAATTCTTCCATGTGGATTGGGAAATGATTTGGAGCAGTTGCAGAAGGGCATCAACCGTCGTTTGGATCTTGTCCTGGCAAAAGATATTGTCCGATGGGCGCCAGCATTGGATCCGTCGCAGGCAGTTAAGCCCGGCCAAATTCAGGAGGCGATCGCGCCTCTGTTGGAACTTGGGTATTGGCAGGAATTAGTGGATGGGGGTTATGTTGCTCATATGCCAGATGACGATCATCCAATGAAAATTCAACTGCTGGTTGTATGTAGAATTGATGATACTACTCAGGATGGGATGGCTGAATGGCTAAACAAGTTGGCGTCTGCGGTTACATCCAGCAATGTTAGCGAAAGAGTCGCCTTTACAATGGCTTTGTTAATTCTGGGGGAGCCTACTTTGGACTTGGAGAAAATCCAGGTATTCTGGCCCCGGTTCTGCATCGGAAAAAAGGCCTGGGGTGGTGCGCAGGTTTCCCATGAGCACGTTTTGCAAGTTTGCCAAAACGTGATTCTGTCCTTGTCCACGTCCGAGTTTGGGCGTTTTATTGAATTGGCAGTTGGGAAAAAGAAAAAGAATGTGAGATGGATATCACTGGGAGTTTCGGCGATCTTGACTGATGTTCAGGCGATTCGGGAACGGTTCGCCTCTGATGTTTTGAGCCAATTCACCAATTCCCTCGTGCCTGAATCCCTGAGTGATGATCAGAAAAAAATGTTGGATGGTTTGGGGGAGGAAAAGCGCAAGGAATTTCACAGTAATTTACTAAGAGGCATAAAAACAACCGCCGAATCGATTGGGTGGAAAATTGATACTGCTTTTGATGACTATGATGCCCAGACAATAGAAAATAAGTCAAAACCGGAACCGGGCGTATTACGGAACAAAAGCTTGGGTAAGGGGTGTTACCTTTCCCCAAGCTCCAGGGTTGCGATGGATTTGTTTCAGGGAAAACCAGCGTGGTGGTTGAACGAGAAGTACGAGACCTCTTTCATTCCTAAAACGTGGCCTTTCTACCAGCGTTTTTGGGGCTGGTTGAAGTTTGGTTGGGGTCAGTTTGTGGATTTATTCCAGAATGTCCCCTTGCCTGACACTAGCCAGTTGGAAGATTTGCTGGCGGTGAACTATCAAGATCTGTTTTCTCGGTTTAAATTGGATTTACGGGAGCCGGCCAGTCAGGAGTATGGAAATTTATTGGATATCTTGATTGCGCTAATTGAACGACGCGGATATACCGGCAAATTATTTCCATTGGACATGATTGAAAAATGGCCTCAGGGTTTTCGTGCGGCTGGGTATTTTTCAACGTTATTTGAAGAAAAATTGACACGCTCACCGATATTTCTATATGATGATAAACCGGTGGAGCCTGCCGGAATGGATGGTGAAAAATTTTCTGCGGCCTCTGCGCGTTCGGATCTGTCCACTATCAATGAAGCTGTTAATCGTTACAGGCGGTTTCATGCCAAAATTATTTCCCCTATTGGGGTTTTTCTGAAATTGATCGTGGCGTGGCCGTTGCTGATAGGCGCTTTGGAACTTTTTGTCAATTGGAATCAGGTATCCATTTTTACATTGTCTGCGATTGCCTTAATCACTATAGGAGTAGGGCAACTGGTTTATTGGCGGCTAAAAGATCGCCGGATGTTGATGTGGGTTCGCGCGGAGATTAACGCTTGCTTTTCCAAGCGCGTATTGTCGTTTGCGGCCAGGGTCATGCAGGATTACCGCTTGCGTGTTGCGGCGCGCCTGCCAGATATTCAGAAACTTATATCTGAATTGGCCCATGAATTTGAAGAAGAAAATCTGCGGGTTTCGCAGGAGTGTATGCATTATTCGAAGCAGGGCGATGCCAGGGAAGATGGCGTCACCTATCGTGTGATGGCATACGAACAAGTTCTGGGCACTCGCCCGGTCTTGGTGAATGAAGAATACGAGTGGAAAGCCCTGGCAGGCGAGACTGCTTACGTTTGGGACGACCCTGAATCTTCGAAAACGGTGCTGAGTTGGAAATCAGAAGCGAAACGCAGTGCCAACACTGCCGCATCTCAGCGAAGCGACGGGAAATACGAGAAAGCCGAAACGGGTTTTGTTGTTACCAACGTTCTGCCTTTGCTGGAGAAACCCAAATTGGCTCGTACGATTGTTGTTTCTCTTCAAAAATTAAGCGATCAGTTTGCATCCTTGGAATTCAAGCCCCATTTATTAACGAGTTACGCATTGGCTGATAAAAATGAAAACCTTAAATCGGGACTTAAATGGAACTGGCTGTATCAACACGCGCACCCGCTCGGTGGTGATGTTAAACATTACTCATTGTTCACCCTGATTTCAGTATCCGACCAGGCGCCGCTTGGCGGTGCGACCGGTAGCAACAGCGAATATTGGCCGAAAGATGCGCATGTTATCATTTCGCGACAGACAAACGAAATTGGCTGTGTGCGCGGCGTGATTGAGTGGGCATGATCGCAGAGCAAAGAGGTTGTCATGGCATGGATTAGTTTGGTGGTGGTGGTTGCGATCTTCTTTTTCCCTGGTATTGGTATTGCTTCCCATCGTATTGGGCAGGAACTCATTGCTAACATACAGCTTTGGGGAGTTTCTGTGGCATTTCCGATCCCAGGCACTGGACCGTTTCGATTATTGCTTGAGTGCGTGGGAGCATGGCTTGTTTTATGGCTTTTGCTTTCTCTCCCGGATTGGTGGCTTGGCCAAAAAGCCTTGGCTGAAAAGAGACCCTATCAGGATTTCCTGGTTCGAATTAAACAGTGGAATGATTTCATAAAGGCATTCCGCCCAACATTTAGCGACCGATTGGCTGTTTGGTTGGCTAAGTTATTTGTGGCAGGTTTTGTTGTTAAACTTTTATTTAGTTATGTTCTACAGCTGTTTTTGGATGTGGCCTTGCCATCCTTATTGAGATTGATGACAAGCCAGTTTAGCGCAGAATTTGCGCCACTAATCCAATCGTTTTTGGGAGATACTGCGAAAAGTTTGTCCGGTTTTGGGATGAATGTTACAGGGATTATTCTTTTGGTTTTGAGCGCCCTAATCCTTATAGCGAATTGGTTTATGAAAAAAGAGAAACAATATCGCTATCAGTATGCTGTACAACAGCGCCAGAATCAAACAAGGCTTGAGCAAAAAGAAATTGAGATTCCTGCGGCGCAACATTAATACTAACACTGCGTAGGATGGATTGATTATGGTGCAAAAAAGTGGCAGGGAGCAAAAGTTGAAGGATCGAAAAGACCGTTGGGTATGGTTATTACTATTGTTTGGGATGCTAATGCCTTTATCCTTTTCCAGCCAGGTCAAAGCGCAAGATGACACTTTGCCGTGCGCTAAACCAGGGAAAGCGGAGCCAGGCAAGCTTGTTCGCTTATACATTTTGATTGATCAAAGCCAATCTGCCAATCACGATGATCCGGATGGACATACGCGTCTTTCGATGTTAAGCACTATTGTTGAATTTGCTGCTGGTTATGGCTGGCTGACAGATACCGCCCCATACATCTATGTTTATGGGTATAGTACCGCCTTTGGAGAAACAGATCCTTTACATTTTGGAACAGAACACACAATACTGCTATGGCCATCTAAATCATCTTATAACTATACAATCGGAATCCCGGGACTGCACGATACCGATAATGATCTAGATGATTTGAGCAACAATATCGCGCCCAAGCTTCTCAAATTATATGATCGAGTAGAAGATCTCCCTGTAACCTTGAACTATATCAAGTGGAAATTCGATCAGAATCCAAGCAGTGCCGAAAATGCACTTGTCGTTTTATTGACGCAAGGTGAGTTGTTGGGGTTTGATTCAACATCGACAAGTATTGATGAATTGTTGAAAAAATCGGCGGAGGCTTGGGCTCCATCAGGCATCCCTATAGCTGTTTTTACATTTAATGACTTTTGGCAAAATAAGTGGGAAACCAATTTTATTGAAGCATTAGATCAGGATTCGGAGGTTTATCTTGGCTATCGTTATGAAAGAGATATTTGGGGGAGAATGCTGAAGATTTACAGCGATCAGAGGTACCTTTATCGGGATGGAAACCAAGCAGTCTATTTTAGCGAAATTGAGAGTGGTCAAAAATTTAGTGATAGTTTTCCATCAGAGGTTGAAGAATTGAGGATCATTTCATTAGTGTCATCGGATGAATCACTCCGGATTGGTGATGAGGATGGGCATCGGTATAAAAACAATGATGCTCCAGATTCCAGCTTAATATATTGGGAGTTTGACAAAGAATCTGTTTCGCAAATAAGTAGCAAGCGACCACTTGCGAATCCGGTTCACTTTATGTATAAGTGCATCAAATCTACTATCACTCCAACAATAATAACAGACACACCTACACCTACACCTACGCCTACATCAACCCCATCACTAGGAAGCGGTGGTTTGATCAGCCAGCATACAGCAGTAGCTTTCTGGTCAGTGGCGTTTATTTTTATTCTAATCTTAGCATTAAAAATGCTCAAATTAGATGTAGTCTTTTGTATGTCTTTGATTGCGGCGATATTAGATGCAGTAATGGTGCTTGGGATAATGATAATAGGCTTGTTTTCTAATTGGTTTGGCGAATTCATGGCCAACATTTTAGCAGAATGGGCTGCTGACGGGTTAAAGTTCTTGCTATTTTTGCTATTTTCCACAGGGGCTGGAGGCGCGGTTGCTATGGTAAAACGTTATTGGCTGACGCTTAGCAATACTTCAAGTCCACTGCATAAATTTATTGTGGATTATTCTCCGGCTTTTATCGGGCTTTTTGTTTTTCTGGCGTTACTAGTTTGGGACGCCTGGAATGGAATCCAAAATCACTAAAGGAGTTCTTATGTCTGCAAAAAACCTTGATGAATTAATTGGGCAATTAACCGAGCTTTATAGCCAAAAATTTAGCGCCGAATCTAAGCGCAACAGCCTGCTTGATCGCCATGGACGTGTCATGACCGGTCGCGAAAAAGAAGAGAATGCGCTACGCGATTCCATTAAAGCGCGGAACGCCGAAATCAAAAATCTATTGGATGAATGGTCGAAAGAAATTCCTGTTAAAGTAGCTCAGAAGATTCCAACTACGCCGCCTCAGCGGCCGATCTTCGAAGTAAATCTTGATGTGAATTTTAATCTTATCCGTGATACATTTTTTGTGGAGAGTTTTCGTCGCGCCGGGCATATTAATGTTCCTCTTGGGCAGGTTTTTGTTTTTGGGCATGAGGGCATGGATGATGGCGGCCTCCCCGAGGTATATTTGGGCGGCGAGACGATTCTGCCGAAACAAAAAGATAAAAAGAGTTTAATCGCCGCGCTTGCCAGTATTCCTGGAGATGTGCGATGTCTCACCAATCAATGGCTGGCTGGCATTTCGGTAAGCAAGGAAGATCCTGCTCGAATCAGCATTGCAATCCCTGTGCGTCTATATGATCCGCAAAAAACGTTAAGTCGCACGGGAGGTTCGTGGATGACATCCGATGGACGCAAGAATATTAACGCAGATATCAAAGAAGAGTTGGAGCATCAATTTAATGAGATGCTCTCCGATCGCCTTCAACTTTGGTCATCTGAAAAGCATGATATCTTGGGTAAAATTCATGCAAATCTTGATAAGTATCTTGATTCGTGGGGTCTGCAAGCGCTGCCCGAATCAATTTCGATTGTGCGACAATATCCCAAAAACCTTTACGAAATTGTCCTTCAGTTCTCAAGGGCAGAACAATATTGTTTGGATTCGATTTCATCTGATGAAAAGAATCCCATTCTTGAGCAGATCAACATAACTCCGGAGGATCTCACTTTTATCGAAGCAACATCACAGCAAAAAACGGGTTGCGGTGGCGATGGGTTGTTTTTGGTCTTGCGTGACAATATCTCGGACTTGGATAAAAAAACCGAATTGCGCGACAAGATCGTCAATTGGATTCGGATCCACGGAGGCGCCAGCGCGGCGAATTATGTCACCGAGATATCGAAAATCTATACTGCTATTTCAAAGAACGATTACAGCCCCGATCGCGATCCTGGTTTGGATGACATTCGATTAAGTGAGCAGATTATTCTGTACGCTTTCCGCAACCCAATCATTGGGTTGGGTGAGTGGATTGAAACGGCTCCATAGTTTGTGGAGATGAACCATGAAATCCTCCACACCATTCCTGTTTTTGGGGGTTGGCAGCGGGAAGGTGTCGGCGTTGGGGTCAGCGCATCGCGCAGGGGGACGCAACCTGCCATCGCGGCCCCGGCGGCGGTGAGGGCGGTAAGTTGGATACGATGTTATCGCTTTTCAGTTTCCCGATAGATTATCTTGGTCTTATCTGCAACTTGAACAATACACATTATAGATAACAGGACCGCGTTCACTATTGGCAAGCCCAACTTCAATCTTGATATACCCACCATCAGACATATTCTCAACATACATAATTAATTTTCCTGAATTGATCAGAGAGCCTCTGTCCTCGATAGCGATTATCTCTAAATTATCAGTAGTGCTAGCCAAATACTGACATGTCTCTTGAGTGCCATAATTCTCTATGCTAACTTTCGTTTCAGCCTTATCGAAATTCCCTTTGATGCAAGCCTCTCCCCAATTTCGAACTACTGTTGCACTTTCATCAAACGTCGCAGATAGCATATTACTTGCACATCCCGCTAAGTTGAGAGATATGACGATGGTTACAACAATAATGAATTTGAGAGAAAATAAAGTTCGTTGTCTCATGATATTCTCCTTACATAAAACGAACGGGGTTGTCTTATCCAACAGGCACTATAGAATTTCTGTGATTACCTGCATACTCAGAGGCACTGCGTAAGTCGGATTTCCAATCCGAGATTCATCGGGTGGATATTCATAGCAGATACCAATGAATTCCTGTTGTTTCAAGGTTCTCGCTTTATGTTCACAATATTTGAAAGGTTAGTATCATTCGGAATTTCATCGGTTTTTCCCGCCTTTAATATGTTTCCAGTTAACCAGGTAACGATAAAATTCTCATGGGTGGCTAAAGCAGTAATTTCAAAATTCTCTCCACTCCCCTTCATGTCTTCGCCAAAATACGCATTGACTTGCCAATTTCCAGAATTATCAACTGTCGCACGCTGTTGTATCCAATAATCTAATGTCGCAAAAGGACGTACTGATACAAACACAATGGCATGCGGGTCACTAACTGTACCACTTACAAGGAAGCGGTTATCTCTTATTACCGCGCTGTCTTGTGGCTCAAGAATTTCCACTTGAATCGGTTTGATCTGAGCATTGCTTAATACGACGCCCAACCAAATACCGGAAATCACACCAAGAAAAAAGATGCCACCCAATAAAATAACGTTCAAACGCTCCACCGTTGATGGCTTGGATAGTTTCGATAAAGCCCATGCCACAACCACAACAATAATGATAATTCCAGCTAAAAGAAGGGTATTTTGACGAATGAATGATGCCAAGAATTCACTCGCACCCCAAATAATAGCCATTGCATTAAGGAGCAATAACATTCGTTTGAAGATGTCAGATTTTTCTTGTGACATATTGCCACCTGTTTTTCGAAAACGGATTATTCACGATCCTACTGGAAATCTATTTGCCTTTTGATAGGCCGAAACAGTTTAGGATATTAGATGGTGAAACGTTTATGTGACACATATATTGTAGCACACTTGTCAAACCCCAAACACAATACAATGGCACCCTATGAACTTCGGTAAACGGATAGGGAACTAACTGCGCATCCCCCTGGTTATAAATTGTCATAGACCGCGTCCTCGTTGTTATCCCACACGCGGGCAAAGGATGGTTCGGA
>Ga0210014_1003492_pt1 | contig 10422 bp, 6 predicted proteins | sample CryGeymeta201519_FD_183983 | JGI IMG/M metagenome (GOLD analysis project Ga0210014, IMG submission 183983) | Groundwater microbial communities from Crystal Geyser aquifers in Utah, USA - Crystal Geyser metaG 2015-19 (SPAdes) (version 2) | ecosystem: Environmental > Aquatic > Deep subsurface >...
ACCGGTGGCCGCCAGCCCAAGGCGGTCCGGATGCCGGATATATCCACCTCCAGGGAGTCGGTCAAACGTCGTGCCCAAGCCCTTTTCCCAAACAGCGCGGCCAATGCCAGCAAGACGCCGGGCGGGACGGGGATCAACCGGGCCGGCCGGCCCAGCGCCAGACCCAACTGACGGACCATTTCCGGCAAGACCAGGGTTTCTTGGTCCGCCACCAGGTAACGCTGGCCCGCCGCCGACGGGTGATCGAGCACCGCCAGGATGGCATCGACCAGATTGTCCAGGTAACAAAACGTGCGCCGAGTCGGCAAGGCGCCCAGCGGCAATGGCCAGCCCCGCGCCACCGTCTCCATCAGGCGCAGAAAATTGGCCTTCACCCCAGGGCCATAAACCAGGGGCGGGCGCAGCACCACAAGTTCAAGTCCGGTCTCTGCGGCAATTTCAAACAGACGTTGTTCGGCCTCATATTTCGACCGGGCATAGGCGCCCTCCGGCGCGGACGCATCATCATCCGTGTAGGGTCGCTGCCGGCCCTCGCCCAATACCTTGACGCTGCTGACGAACACCAGTCGGCGCACCCCGGCTGCCGCCGCCGAGCGGGCCAAATGAGCGGTCGCGGCGACATTCACCCGGTGAAACGCCGCATCGTCATTCGCGCCTTGCTCGTCCAGGACATGAACGCGTGCAGCCAGATGCACCACCGCCGCGCAGCCCGACAGCGCGGTCGGCCAGTCGGTCCGGGCGGTCAAATCGCCGACAGCCAGGTTGATCGCCGCACCGCTCACGGGCGCACCGGTCCGGGTCGCCGCCCGGACGTGCCAGCCGCGTTCGGCCGCGCCTCGGGTCAGGGCCTGGCCGACAAAACCGTTGGCGCCGGTAATCAACAGTCTGCAGCTCATTCCCGGCCTCGCGTCATGCCTCGGCAGCGAAAATACGTCGGTGACCGGAAAAATCGCCAGGCGCTGGTCAGGTGCATGAAGAAATACCAGGGGCGGCGGTGACTGTCGCGGCGCGCGTCGTGAATCACCTTGACCGACTGGCAGCGCCTGATGCCGTAGCCGGCCAGGCCGAGACGGCAGCAAATATCGACATCCTCGTAGTACAGGAAATACCGTTCGTCGAATCCCCCCACGACACGGTATGCCGCTGCGTCGAACAACATGAACATGCCCGCCAGCCAATACCATTCGCTTGCCTGCGGCTCGCTTATACACTTGCGCCCAAGCAATCTCGCCCAGACCTTGAGCGCAATTTCGACGGGCGTCGGCAGAGGACGGACACTGTTCTCGACAGCGCCTTCAGGCGACACCACCACAGGCGCCACCAGCCCGACTGTGCCAGCTTCATCGAAACAGGCCCGCAATGCCTGCATGGCCCCGGCGGGGATACGCAAATCCGGATTCAAAACACAATAAAACGCGGCGGCTTCCTGTTTCATGCCCAGCTTGAACGCCCGATTGTGGTTCGCGGAAAAGGCCAGGGGCTGCTCATTGCGTAAGACCTCTACCGGGAACGGAAGTTGATTCAGCCGAAAATCGACATCCTCTGGCACATTCAGGGTCAACACCACCCGGATGTACTCGGCGTTGCCAGGTAAAGCCAGGTCCCGCAAAAGGTCCGCCACCATGGCGCCGTGGCCATGCGAGACGATGGACACCAAGACCTCGCGTACTGGATGCGGCCTATTCGACATCGCTATCCATATTCAAAATTGACGGCCCGTTCATTTCAGTCGGTAATGGATTCTTTTGTATATCTTGGCCAGATACAAAACGCCAACCAGCATCAGTTTGTGGATCGGTCCCAGATCGTCTCTGGCGGTAATGCCCGCTATCCATTGGGTTTGACGAACATACAGGATCACATCCCGGCGGATGCGGGCCGAAAAGAGACCCTGGATCAATTGTGTCGGGCTGGGAACCACGCTTTTGTCGACGAAGCCGCCGACACCGAAGACCTCATTGTGGCTCAGTGAAGCATAGGTTTGAGCCAGGTCACAGTGCGCATTCTTGACCAATTCCCGCCAAATGACGCAACCAGGCCCGCGCAATTCAGCGCTGGTAATGACGTGGCTATCGACATAGTCGGCCCATACTTCGCATGCGGCTAACACTCCTCGTTGAAAATGGCCTACAAACTCGCGATGAACCTTGTTCTCCTCTTCATCGACCAAGCGCACGGCGCGCATCAGGCCGTTGCTGTCGCGCTCATAGGCCGTCACGGAGCCATGGAGAGAATTGCACAGCATCTCGATGATCGAAACCGCGTCCAGCAGCTCGACGTAATCGTTGGCCATATTGGCATCGGGGCCGAAGGCCGATTTATCGACGTTCGCCGGTTGTTCATTGAGGTAGCGCTGTAGCCCCAGGTAATAGCCATGCACCTGGGTATGGGGCGAGAGCAGCGCCAAATTGTCCTGGATCGTGCCGCGCCAACCGATATCGACGATGCCGAGGCGGGCAATATCCGCCCCCCAGCCATGTTCATGCAGATACGCGACCAGGTTCTCACGATCCTGATTTATCTTTTCCTTGATGGAACCACGAAAGGCTGGGTCTTGAAACAGGTTCCGCACTCGCACATCTTGCCAAGGGTAAACAACGTCTTCCTTCAAACTCAGCCCATGGGCCTGGCAGACCTCAGCGAACCCATCCGGGGGCAACCCCAAGGTTTTTAGCAGTGCATAGATGGATTGCGTGGAATATAGGTTCCACAAGCGCATCAACTCCTTGGTGCTGACCTCCCGCAGCGAGGCGCAGAAGGTGGCGATACGGCTGACCTCAAGTAACTGGGCCGAAGGTAAGACCTGGCCCGCCAGTTGATTTTCGGGGAAGAGACGCCGCCAGACCTGAATGAAAAATTCGCCCTCGCGGGTAAAAAAGAACAGCCGTTTAATGCGATCGAACAAGGCATGTTCAGCGATATGCGACATGAATCCGACCAGCAACGGGGCAGCGCGCAGCCCCAGCAGGAAGGCGGACGACGCCTTCCCCTGTAAGCGGCCAAGCTCCTCGTGGGTCCGAGTCCTAATCTCCTCGTCCAGGTGTCGGAACAGTGTTTTGCGATCATTCAGGAAATCGGTCCTTGCCATCCGCTTCTGGTGTTCCTCCTCCGGCTGAAAATGGACCGCCTTTATGCCAAGGCGACTGGGCATGTTCACATCGGCATGGGGGTTGTCGCCGATATGGACATGCTCGGAGGGGGCGACACCGAGTCGGGTTTGCACATGATGAAACAGGTTTCCCGAGCGTTTGTTTAATCCGACATCGCAGGAGCTAATGCCATCGGCGACAAGATCATCCAGTGCATGGTGCTTCAGGAGGCGATTCAGATGCTCGGCAGACATGTAAAAATCAGACAGGAACAGCGTCTGTTTTGCCGGGTAGTCTTGGCTAAAGGCGCGGATGGTTGGATCCGGATACGTCTGACGGAGCTCGAATTCCAGCTCGACATCCGCCAAACGGGCCGCCATAGCGGGAATATCGGTCGAGTCGGGGCGCAATACTCGGGTCAACAAGCGTGCCAGGACGTCTTCCACTTCATATTCGCCATCACCTCGGGATGGATCGAGGGCCAACTCGCCTTCGATCCGGCAACGCTCCCGGTAGATCGACCAATGATCGGGATAGGCGCCCAGAATTTCCTTGCCATGCGTAATAAAAAGGGCACGCGCCGAGATCAGCTTGGAAAAATCCGGGTGGCTCTTGCGCCGCAATAGCGTGTCCCAAACGTCGATGGTGCGCAACGAGAACATCATGGATCAGGTGGTCAGGAAAAGTCTGCGCACCTTACGCGCGCCCCAGCCGAGAACCCGGCGAATGGGCGCGGGCAGCGAGTTCAGGTAGGCATTCGCCGGCAATACCAGCCGGCGCCGAATGTCGCTAGGCAGGGTATTAACCTGTATCCCGGCAGTGACCGGCGGTTGGTCGTAGAGCGGCGGACAAGGGTTGGCGGCGGGCTGCTGGCCACGCAAGATGTCGTTGACGATAGCCAGAAACTGCTGAGTCTCGCCGCTCAGAGGTCGTGACGCCATATAGGCCACGCCAGCCTGCGACATCCGCGCCCTTTCCTCAGGGTCGGCCAATAGCCGCAACAGGTTCTCGGCGAGGCTTTCGGGCGTCTGGTCGCTGAGGCTGGCGGCGCTTGGTGGCAAATCATAAAGGTTGTTTTCCCGCCAGAACTCGACCACGGGCAACCCCGAGGCCATCATCTCGAATGGGATGCGCGATGGATTGGAAGCGCTCAGACAAAGCCCCAGGGCACAACGATTGTATAGGGCATTGCATTCCGGCAATTTCAGGAGTCCCAGATGCTCATGCTCAAACCAGATATTGCCCTTCTCGCTGACCGGGGAGCCGTAGAGGTAAATCTTCACATCGGGTCGATAGTGCTTCACGATACCCAGTGCCTCTATACCGATGCGGCTACAGCGTCGCGGCTTATCCGGCTGGTAAATGAAGCAGATCGCCAGCTCGCGGGATGCCTCGGGCAAGGGGCGGTAGATCGCGCTATCGGCGCCAAAGTCAAAATGGTAGGCGGGAACATTGAAGCGGGTCAGCAGTTCATGCTTCAACCAACGGCCGATGGTAATAGGGATCAGGCCGTATCGATAGGAGTTCTCCGCCATGAGAAAGGCATCGCCCATAGGGTTGAACATGGCCTCGTAATCCTGGACCAAGTAGGCCTTGGCGCAAGGGAACGGCAGATCACGAACCAGCGCGGCCGAATACCAGATGGTTGCCATGGCCATATCGGCGGGTTGCACATCCTCCCAACCAAAGCGCACCGACAGGAAATGGTAGCCGAACAGTTTTTCCACAATCTCGGCAGCCCTGGCCTGATCGCCCGCGCCCTCGACATAGAGTTGACAATGATGTCCCGCCTTCTCAAGAGCATGGGCATGTTGCAGCATGGTGCGGTGACCGCCCGAGCCTTCGATAAGACGAGGAATAAACCAAGCAATTGATGACATTCTATAACCGGCTATTTACAGGTTTTTCTGGATGATCGTCATCCCGCAGCCATCCAGATAAGGGAAATCACCGGGCGATCCGCCGGCGACAAAGGAATTAAGCATCAGACTGGTCACCCCTCTCGTGGCACACCATTCACTGACTGCGCGGAATACTCCTCCCAGGCCGGTTGAATCAAAGGTAGCGGCAAAGCGACTTGTATCATGCAACACAAGCAAACCACCCTGGGGTAACTGGTCATACCAGAGATCCAGTTCCTTCAACGTGTGCTCATATTGGTGGCTGGAATCGATAAACACTATCTGCGGCGACAGATCGCCGAAATATTCCCGAGCACGCAACGGGCCGTTGGGATCGGCAGAATCGGCTACGCTAAGTTTAACCTGCTCATCCAGCCCAGCGCGACCCAGCCACTGTGACGTGTACTCAGTCACTGAGGCATCAATGTCGATAGAAAAAAGGGCCTGCTTCTTGGCCATTTTTCTCAACAAAAAACCAAGCAATAAAGTCGAATAACCCACATAGTGACCGCACTGAACGATCCTACTGATTGCATTCCCTGAAATAAGGCCAATCAACAGAGATAAGGGAGGTACATTTGCTTCACCAGTACTTTTGAATTTTTTCTCGGTGTCTTCAAACCACGCCGCCATAATCTCCCATTCTGCATCCGTCAAAGTACTGTATGGGATTGGCACGTAATCAGTTCCGGGAGCACGATGCCACCAATACCGGTTGTGCGGTAGTTGACGGAATTTCAATGATCGACTATTCATTCGGGTTCCTTCGGTTAACCTCAATAAGGTGGGCTAAATTTGATAGCATCTTCTTGATGCGTATGGCCACCTTCACCACACGGCTGCTGTGCAAATCGGCAAGTTCATTCTCCTGTAATGCAAGCCGGTTTCTTTGGTCGGCGATCTGCTGATTCAGACCATCGATGATATTGGATTGCTCATCAAGGCTACGATCCCGTTCGTCGATCAACACGGTCTGGACGGCGATGCCTCGGTCCTTCTCCTCAATCAGATCAGTTTGTGCCGCAATACAACAGTCCTTCTCCTCAATCAATGCCGTCTGGGCGGTGATACATTCATCCCGTTTGCCGATTTCCACGTTCATGGACTGAATCACGTTCCAACGCTCGTCAATGAGCGCCTTCTGGGCAGTAATCGCATTCTCCCTTTCGGCCAGGTAGTCGATGGTGCGAAAAACATCCGTCGGTAATTGAGCCGTATCGGCCAAATCCTGCAAGAACCAGCAACCTTCTGGAGGGCAAGTCCAGGTTAACAACTCCTGGTCATCGACGCCGCTGAATGAGCTGGTCAGGTAAAGGCTCAACGCGAGCGGGTGAAAACTTTCGTTCTTCAGCAAAGCCAGACATGCGGCGCGCGCAAGCTGCGCCGGCTCGCCCTTCATGTCCAAGTGATGACGCAGCGCCAACAGGGCTTTTGCCTGAATATAGGAATTCTCGTGGATGTGCCGCCAGGCATCGTCCTCCGACAAGGTATTGGCATCATGCACGCGGTATGAAAGCAGGGGTTCCCGCAGCCAAATTGGCGCCTGGTACAGGCTGGCACGCAGCGCCCAGTCCCAATCGTGGGTGTACCTTAACGGCGTGAATGCGCCAACCTTTTCGGCCAGGGCACGGGAGAAGAAAAAATTGGAGGTGCCGATGGCGGAGTTGCCGGTCAAAAACCAATTCGCAGCCGGCAGCTCGGCGCAACGAGCGCGCAAGGTCTGGTAGCCGACGGCTCGCGGGTGCTCTCCCACCGTCTCGCCGGCCGAGTCGATGAAGGTCACATCGCTGAATATCAGTGTATCGTTCCCCGTCAGACGCTCCGCTTCGGCAAGGAGCCGTTCGAGCCGCTCGGGCTGGTAGATGTCGTCCGAATCGAGAATGGCAAGGTATTGACCCCGGGCCATTTTCATCGCCTCGTTCAGGGTGCTGTGCGCCCCTTGATTCACATCGTGCTTCACCAACCGAATTCGGGGGTCGTCATATTCGGAAAGCACTGCCCAGGTTTTATCTCGGGAAGCATCGTCGATAGCGATCAACTCCAGGTTCGAGTAGGTCTGGCTCAATACGCTGTCCACCGCAAATCGCACGTAAGATTCGTGGTTATAGGCGGGCATCAGGACGCTGATCAGGGGTCCGGACATACTGGTCATGTGCGGGCCGACCTGAGGGCGGATCGGACCATGATGCGAATCAGTCTGACATTTGTCACCAAAGATACCAGAACCATGCGGATCAAATTAGCCTGTGACACTCTCATTTTCTCAATCTTTCCCGGCATACCCCTAACTACACACTGAATCAGCGATGATGCTGGCACGAAATGTCCCTGCTATGGTTCTAGGAGCCTGTCGGACTTATGATTCTGCCACAGTTACCAAGGTACCCATGACGATAGACGTAATTATTCCAGTTTACTGCGGCCTGGACGAATCTCGACGCTGCATTGAATCGGCCCTTCGGAGCCAAAATATAATCCAGGCCGAAATCGTCATCGTCGATGACGCCTCGCCTGAGCCGGAATTATCCGACTACCTCGATAACCTTGCCTTGATGGGCAAGGTGAGGTTGCTGCGGAACCCGGAAAACAAGGGCTTCGTTGCCAGCGTTAATCGGGGCATGGTCCTGCATCCGGATCACGATGTGGTATTGCTCAACAGCGATACCGAAGTCGCCAACGATTGGCTCGACCGGCTCAATCGGGCTGCCTACTCCGCGTCCGACATAGGCACAGTCACCCCCTTCTCGAATAACGCCACGATCTGCTCCTACCCCTATGAAGGCTGGACCGGAGGAATGCCCGGCGGCTTGGGCCTGATGCGACTCGATGCGCTGTTCGCCGACACCAACCGAGGCATCACCGCCGACCTGCCCACGGCGATCGGCTTCTGCATGTTCATTCGCCGGGATTGCCTCAGTCAAGTTGGCCTGTTCGACGAAGTGAGATTCGGTCGCGGCTATGGGGAAGAAAACGATTTTTGCCTGCGCGCCTCCGATGTCGGTTGGCGCAACATCCTGGCCGCAGACGTGTTCGTTTTCCATGAAGGATCGGTCAGCTTTGGAGAAGAACGGCACGCGCTGATGAAGGCCGCCAGCGCGCTCCTGCTCGAACATCACCCGGACTATCTAAAGCGGGTACATGAATTCATCGGCCGCGACCCACTAGCTCCACTCAGATACAGCCTCGACTTGGCTCGTACCCGGCTCAGCATGGAAGAAGCCGCATCTGTCTACGCGGAACAAAACCGGCATCGCCTCCCGCCAAACGCCAGCCTGCATATTCTGCACAGCTGGGGTGGCGGCGTAGATCGCTGGGTCCATGATTTCGCCCGGCACAATCCCGATAAACGTACACTTATCCTGTATTCATCCAGTGACAGAAACTGCTTTGGCCATGCCCTGGAGCTCGTGGATCCAGCGCAAGGAAATGCGACCATCGCCCATTGGCATCTGTCTCTACCCATACCCGCAACCGAGATACACCATCCCGAGTACAAAGCGATTCTTGCCAGCATTATCGATGGCTTCAATATCGACGAACTCTTTGTTTCCTCGTTGATTGGACATAGCCTGGATACACTGACGACCGGGCTACCAACCGTCAGGATTCTGCACGACCTATACCCGTATTGCCCGGCCATGTTCGGCTTCTTCGATGAGCCCTGTGAGACATGCCCCAGGGACAAGTTAACCGACTGTTTGAACCGCAATCCTAGAAACGAGTGCTGGCATAATTCAAGGCCCGAGGACTGGATTGTCCTCCGCCGGGCCTATGCCGAGCGACTGGCACAGCCTGCGGTTAAAATGGTCGCACCCAGTCAAAATGCTCGTGATCGGCTGTTCAAGCTACTCCCCGAACTCAATGGTCAGCAATGCACCATCATCCCCCATGGCATGGCCCCTGAGGTCATGGGCACGCTCTCCATTCCGGCACAGCGACCGGTCGCTGAATCGTCAGTCCTACGCGTCCTTGTTCCCGGTCGGTTAGAGCCCCACAAAGGTATTTTGCTGTTGCGCGACGTCATCCCTAAACTCGCGGGCAAGGTCGATTTCCTGCTTCTCGGTTGTGGCATGTTCGGCGAATCATTTTCTGGGCTCGCGAACGTCCAGGTTATTCCGGATTACGCACCAGCGGACCTGGGACGTCTAGCCACCGAATTCGCTCCAGATTGCGCCCTTCTTTTATCCATCCTACCGGAAACCTTCAGCTATACCCTGAGCGAAATGTCCGCCTTAGGCTTACCTACGCTAGCCACTCGCATGGGTGCCTTCCAGGAACGCATCCGCCACGGTATAGATGGCTTCTTATACGAAGCGAACGTCGAGTCTCTGGTGGCGTTGATTGAACACCTGGCGGGAAATCGGCAAATCATCAACGAGGTCGCAACATACCTGCATGGTCATGGCATACGCCTGGCGCGAGATATGGTGCTGGATTACCAGGCCTTGCTTGCCGTCGCGATACCCCACCAAACCAGCTCCTATGCACCCCCCCATACTACATATCTCGCCAATGGAATGGAGGCCATACTGGTCAAGCTGCAAGATCGCAATATCGCCCTTGAAGCGACAATCACAGACCTCCGCGCCCGAGCCTCCGAGGCACAGGAATCAAGGCAGGCCACAGACCGGCTGGCACGGGATATCGCTGCATTGCGTCAGTCCAGCTCCTGGCGGATCACGGCGCCGCTTCGGGCCTTCGCAACCCTGCTCCGTGGTTTACGCAGAGGGGAGAGAAAACCACGTTTAGCCTCTGCCCAGAATGGACAAGACACCGCCGAAGATAACACTCGCTCATCGACCATCGTTACCGTCTCTGAATCTCGCACATGTCTTCGAGCACAGCTTGGCATTCCCGATGCCGCGCGCATCGTTCTCGGTATCAGTCCAGACAACGATCAGGACGCACTGGACACCTTCATCCGAACCGCCGTCGCACTCGCCAATAGCCATCGGGATCTGTACTTCATCTGGTCAGGCAAAACCGATATCCCCGCCCTGACCAAAGGGGTCGCCATGTCACTGGCCCCGCGACGAATCTATTTCTTGAAGGGCGCCGGGCAGGCGGATATCGCAGGCGCCGATTGGGTCTATCTACCGGAAACCAACCAAATCATCGATTCACATGGCGACGCTTCGCCCAATTTTATGTGGCCATAATAGCGACAATAGTGTGCGCCCGCCCTCTCATGACCGTCTCCGCCCGATATTCATGAACGGCCGTTCGATCCAGGCATACGAGGCGGTCGATATGGCCATCGTTAACGGTAGCGCAACCAGGACCATAACAGGGAGTCGGTACACGCCCATACCCTGTAAAACCGGGACTACATGGAGCCAGTCCAATATCGGGTGATGCCACAGATACAGACTGTAACTAATGGTGCCGATAAAGACCATAAAGGGGTTGCCGAACAATGCCCGAGCCAAGCG